>Ga0210044_10005222_pt1 | contig 17668 bp, 20 predicted proteins | sample CryGey13umfilter_2_FD_183959 | JGI IMG/M metagenome (GOLD analysis project Ga0210044, IMG submission 183959) | Groundwater microbial communities from aquifer in Utah, USA - Crystal Geyser 4/9/14 3 um filter (SPAdes) (version 2) | ecosystem: Environmental > Aquatic > Deep subsurface >... | reverse complement strand
ACACCGTCAGCAGCCGCCGCACCGTCTCCGCCTCGCGCAGCAAGGCCGCCGCGTCGCCCGACCAGGCGACGCGGCCGTTCTCCAGCGCCACATGGCGCTCGGCCAGCCGCGCCAGCGCGTCGAGGTTCTTGTCCACCACGATCAGCGCCATGCCCTCGGCCTTCACCGCCGCCAGACAGGCCCAGATCTCGGCGCGGATCACCGGGGCCAGCCCCTCGGTGGCCTCGTCAAGCAACAGCAGGCGCGGGTTGGTGGCCAGCGCGCGGGCGATGGCCAGCATCTGCTGCTCGCCGCCCGACAGCCGCCCGCCGCCCTGCGCGCGCCGCTCCGCCAGCCGGGGAAACAGCGCGTAGAGGCGGGCAAGGGTCCAGGGGCCGGGGCGGGCGGCGGCCAGCAGGTTCTCCTCCACGCTGAGCGCGCCGAAGATGCGGCGGCCCTCCGGCGACAGGCCGATCCCCAGCCGCGCGGCGCGGTGCGGGGCCAGCGCGTCGAGCGCCGCGCCGCCAAAGCGCACCGCGCCGCCGGTGCGCCGGACCATCCCCAGGATCGCGCCGAGCGTGGTGGTCTTGCCCATGCCGTTGCGCCCCATCAGCGCCAGCGCCTCGCCCGCCGCCAGCTCAAGGTCGATCCCGTGCAGGATGTCGGCCCCGCCATAGCCCGCGCGCAACCCCGAGACCTGCAACAGCATCAGCCGTCCTCGCCCAGATAGGCGGCGCGCACCGCCGGGTCGGCGCGGATCGCCTCGGGCGCGCCGGTGGCGATCACCCGCCCCGCCACCAGCACCGACACCCGGTCGGCCAAGGCGAACACCGCGCCCATGTCGTGCTCGACCAGCAGCATCGCCACCGTGCCGCGCAGGGCCTGCAGCGTTTCGGTCAGCCGATGCGTCTCGCTGCGGCCGACGCCCGCCATCGGTTCATCCAGCAGCAGCAGGCGCGGCCGCCCGGCCAGCGCCATCGCCAGCTCCAGCGCGCGCCGCTCGCCATGCGACAGCGCGCGGGCGCGCATGTCGCCGCGTCCCGCCAGGCCCACCTGCGCCAGCGCGGCCTCCGCCGCCGCGTTCAGCGCCCGGTCGCGCGCCACGACGCCGAAGGGGTTGAGCGGACGGCGCGCAAACGCCTGCGCCGCCAGCGCCGCGTTCTCACGCGCCGTCATGTCCAGAAACGTCGCCGAGATCTGGAACGTGCGCGCCAGCCCGGCGCGGGCGCGGGCGTGCGCCGGCGCGCGGGTCACGTCGCGCCCCATGAGCCGTATCGCGCCCGCGTCCGGCGTCAGCGCGCCCGCGATCTGCGCGATCAGCGTGGTTTTTCCGGCGCCATTGGGGCCGATCAGCGCGTGGACCTCGCCGGGCGCCACGGTCAGCGACACGCCGTCGGTGGCCGCCAGCGCGCCGAACCGCTTGCGCAAGCCCTCGACCGCCAGAACGCTCATCGCCGGAGCCGCGCCAGCGCCCCAGTCAGCGTCCCCGCCAGCCCGTCGCGCGCGAACAGCGCCACGGCCAGCACGATGAGGCCCATGGCGATGCGCCAGTGCTGGGTCCAGCCCGCCAGAACCTCCTCCAGCGCCACCACGACCAGCGCGCCGAACCCCGCGCCGCCGAGGCTTGCGGCGCCGCCCAGCACCACCATCACGATCAGCTCGCCCGAGCGGTGCCAGCTCATATAGGCCGGGCTGACGTATTCGGCGTGGTTGGCCAGCAGCGCCCCCGCCAGCCCGCCCAGCGCGCCGCTGAGCGCATAGGCCGCCAGCTGCGCGCGCCGCACGTCAAAGCCCAGCGCCGCCATCCGTCCGGGGTTCTGCCGCGCGCCGTCGATCACGCGGCCAAAGCGCGACGCGCCCAGCGCGCGCAACAGCGCCCATGTCGCTGCGGCGGCGCCAAGGCAGGCATAGTAGAGCGGCCAGCGCCCCTCGATCCAGCCGAAGCCGCCGAGGGTCGAGCGCGTCCACAGCGTCATGCCGTCGTCGCCGCCATAGGCCGACAGCGCGGTGACGGCGAAATACGCCATCTGCCCGAACGCCAGCGTGATCATGATGAAATGCACGCCGCGCGTGCGCAGCGCCGCCAGCCCGGTCAGCGCCGCGAAGCCGCCCGCCGCCAGCATCGCCAGCGGAAAGGCGACCAGCGCATCCTCGACGCCGTTGGCGTAGGCGACGCCCACCGCGTAGGCGCCGATCCCCATGAACGCCGCGAAGCCGAAGCACACCAGCCCGCCGCGCCCCAGCACGAACTGCAACGCCATCGCGGCGATCGCGAAGATCAGCGCCCGGCTGAGCGTGACCACCCAGAACCCCGCGTCCAAGCCCTCCAGCACCGGCGGCGCCGCCGCCAGCGCCAGCAGCACGGCGGCGGCCCTCACCCCGCCCTCGCCGGAAACAGCCCCTGCGGACGGGCGAACAAAACGGCGGCCATCAGCACATAGACCAGCATCGAGGCGACGGCGGGCCCGGCGTCGTTGGCGGCGGCGGGCGACAGGAACAGCCGCGCGACATCGGTGCTGAGGCTGCGGCCCAGCGTGTCCACCAGCCCCACCATGAGCGCGGCGATGAACGCGCCCCGGATCGAGCCGACGCCGCCGATCACGATCACCACGAAGGCCAGGATCAGCACGCCGTCGCCCATGTCCGGCTCCACCGCCAGCACCGGCGCCGCCATCACGCCCGCGAACCCCGCCAGCATCGCGCCGAGGCCGAACACGGCGCGAAACAGCCGCGCGACATCCACCCCCAGCGCGCCGATCATCGCGGCGTCGTCGGCGCCCGCGCGCACCTGCATCCCCAGCCGCGTGCGCGCGACCATGAGCCACAGGCCCAGCGCCGCCGCCAGCCCCGCCGCGATGATCGCCAGCCGCCAGACCGGATAGTTCAGCCCCGCCATCAGCGGCACGGCGCCCGACAGGATCTCCGGGCGCGGCAGGCTGAGCGGCGAGGGGCCGAACAGGGCGCGCGCGCCCTCGGTCAGGATCAGGATGACCCCGAAGGTCGCCAGCACCTGATCGAGATGCGGGCGGTCATAAAGACGCCGCCAGACCAGCGCCTCCAGAACCAGCCCCAGCGCCAGCGCCGCCAGCAGCGCCAGCGCCAGCGCCGCGCCGAAATGCCCGGTGTGGCCGTAGAAGAACACCGCCAGATAGGCGCCGGTCATGTATTGCGCGCCGTGGGCGAGGTTGATGAAGTCCATCACCCCGAACACCAGCGTCAGCCCGGCGGCGATCAGGAACAGCAAAAGCCCCAGTTGCAGGCCGTTGAGGGCCTGCACCGCCAGCAGCGTCAGCGACATGAAGCGCTACATCTTGCACGCGGCGGCGTAGGCGTCGGCGTGATCCTCGAAGATCGTGGCGACCTTGCGCATCACATAGGCGTCGCCCTCCTTCACCGCCTGCGCCAGATAATAGTCCTGCACGGGAAAGTTGTTGGCGCCGAAGCGGAAATCGCCGCGCGTGGTCGGGATCGCCACCGCCTTCAGCGCCGCCGACAAGGCGTCCGCCTCCGCCCCGCCCGCCGCCGTCAGCGCCGCGTCGAGGATCAGCGCGGTGTCATAACCCTGCGACGCATAAAGCGAGGGCGCCGCGCCATAGGCCGCCTCATAGCCTTTCACGAAGGCCGCGTTGATCGGATTGTCGAGGTCGCGCGTCCACTGCGTTCCGCCATACAGGCCCAGCGCCGCGTCCTTTGTCGCGGGCAGCGTGGTCTCGTCCACGGTGAAGGCCGACAGGAACGGCAAACCGACGCCCGCCTGATCGTATTGCCGCACCAGATTCACCCCCATGCCGCCGGGCATGAAGGCGTAAACCGCATCGGGCTTCGCCGCCGCGATGCGCGCCAGTTCGGCGGAGAAGTCGAGCTGGCCGAGCTGGGTGAAGATCTCGTCCACCACTTCGCCGTTGAAATAGCGCTTCACCCCGGCCATCGCGTCCTTGCCGGCCTGATAGTTGGGCGCAATCAGGATGATGCGCTTGTAGCCCTGATTGGTGGCGTGCTGGCCCAGCACCTCGTGGTTGCTGTCGTTCTGCCAGGCGGTGTTGAAGTAATGCGGATGACAGCCCTTGCCCGCCAGCGGCGCGGGGCCTGCGTTGGGGCTGACCAGCACCACGCCCGCCTCGATCACCGGTTTGAACACCGCCATCATCACGTTGGAAAACACCGTGCCCACCACGATGTCGGCGCCGTCGCGCTCGACCAGCGCCTTGGCCTTGCCGACCGCGACATCGGGCTTCAGCTCATCGTCCACCACGATCAGATTGACGTCGAAGCCGCCCAGCTTGCCGCCCTTCTCCGCCAGCGCCAGTTCAAAGCCGTTGCGGATGTGCTGGCCCAGCGCGGCGGGCGGGCCGGAGAGCGTCAGCAGCATCCCGATGTCGAGCGTCTCGGCCTGCGCGGCGGTTGCGGCGCAAAGTCCCGCAGCCAGCGCCAGCGATTTCATCGCGGTCATGGAAAGCTTCCCCTGTCGGCGCGCGCCTCGATCGGGCGCGCTTGCGCGACGCAGGGTATGGGGCGGCGCGCGCCGCCGCAAGCGCGGCGCGCGCCGCCGGGCGCGAAGGCGGCGTCAGACGCGCCGCTCGACCATCATCTGCTTGATCTCGGCGATCGCCTTGGCCGGGTTCAGGCCCTTGGGGCAGGTCTTGGTGCAGTTCATGATGGTGTGGCAGCGGTAGAGCTTGAACGGATCCTCCAGCGCGTCGAGCCGCTCGCCGGTGGCCTCGTCGCGACTGTCCACCAGCCAGCGCCGGGCGTGCAGCAGGGCGGCGGGTCCGAGGTAGCGGTCGCCGTTCCACCAGTAGCTGGGGCAGGAGGTGGAGCAGCAGGCGCACATCACGCACTCATAAAGCCCGTCGAGCTTCTTGCGGTCCTCGACCGACTGGCGCCATTCGGTTCCCGGCGTCGCGGTCTTGGTCTCCAGCCACGGCTGGACCGAGGCGTGCTGGGCGTAGAAATGCGTCAGATCGGGCACCAGATCCTTGATCACCGGCATGTGCGGCAACGGATAGATCTTCACGTCGCCCTTGATCTCGTCGATGCCCTTCAGGCAGGCGAGCGTGTTCAGCCCGTCGATGTTCATCGCGCAGGAGCCGCAGATCCCCTCACGGCAGGAGCGGCGGAAGGTCAGCGTCGGGTCGATCTCGTTCTTGATCTTGATGATCGCGTCCAGAACCATCGGCCCGCACTGCGCCAGATCGACGTAATAGGTGTCCACGCGCGGGTTGTCGCCGGTCTCGGGATCCCAGCGATAGATGCGGAACGCGCGCGCGTCCTTGGCGCCCTCCGGCTTTGGCCAGGTCTTGCCGGTGACGATGCGGGAGTTCTTGGGAAGGGTGAATTCAACCATGGCTCAGCTCTCCGCCTCCGGGCGTGTTTCGTTCGTGTGGATCACAGCCGACTGCATCACGTCCAGCCGCTGCTCCAGCCCTTCGATCTTGACGTGGAGCACCGCAAGCTCCTCGCGCAGCGCGCGCAGGTGTTCGAGGATCTGGAACTCGATGTCGGGATACGCAGGCATCAATAGACCCGCTTTTTCGGCGCGATCTTCGCGAGTTCGATGCCGTTTGACAGCGGCTGCGTGTGCACCGGGCGGTCGCCCAGCGTGACGTGGCCGGTCTCGGCGATCCACGCCAGCGAGTGCTTGCGCCATTCCGCGTCGTTGCGGTCGGGAAAATCCTCGCGCGCGTGCGCGCCCCGGCTCTCGGTGCGCGCCTCGGCGGCGTGGACGGTGGCGATGGCGTTGGCGATCAGGTTCTCGTACTCCAGCGTCTCCATCAGGTCGGAGTTCCAGATCAGCGAGCGGTCGGTCACCTTGATGTCGGCGCCCTCCTGCCAGATGGCGCTGATCCGGCGACAGCCCGACTGCAGCGACTCCGCTGTGCGGAACACCGCCGCGTCCTCCTGCATCGCGTGCTGCATCTTGTCGCGAAGCTGCGCGGTCGGCGCGCCGCCGTTCGCGTGGCGCAGCCGGTCGAAGCGCGTCATCGCCTTGTCGAGCGCGTTGGCGTCGAGATCGGGCGCCGATGCCCCCTTCTCCACCACCTGACCGGCGCGGATCGAAGCGGCGCGGCCCAGCACCACCAGGTCGATCAGCGAGTTGGCGCCGAGGCGGTTGGCGCCGTGCAGGCTGGCGCAGGCCGCCTCGCCCACCGCCATCAGGCCGGGCACGGTGGCGTCGGGGTCGTCCTCGGTGGGGCGGATCACCTCGCCCCAATAGTTCGTCGGGATGCCGCCCATGTTGTAGTGCACCGTCGGCAGCACCGGGATCGGCGCCTTGGTGACATCGACGCCGGCGAACACCCGCGCGCTCTCGGAGATGCCGGGCAGACGCTCATGCAGCATCTCGGGCGGCAGGTGGTTGAGGTGCAGGTGGATGTGGTCCTTCTTCGGCCCCACGCCGCGCCCTTCGCGAATCTCGATGGTCATGCAGCGGCTGACCACGTCGCGCGACGCCAGATCCTTGAAGGTCGGCGCATAGCGCTCCATGAACCGCTCGCCCTCGGAGTTGGTCAGATAGCCGCCCTCGCCGCGCGCGCCCTCGGTGATCAGGCAGCCCGCGCCGTAGATGCCGGTGGGGTGAAACTGCACGAACTCCATGTCCTGCAACGGCAATCCGGCGCGCGACACCAGCCCGCCGCCGTCGCCGGTGCAGGTGTGCGCCGAGGTGGCGGAGAAATAGGCGCGGCCATAGCCGCCGGTCGCCAGCACCACCATCTTGGCGCGGAAGCGGTGGATCTTGCCGCTCTCCAGATCCCACGTCACCAGACCTGTGCAGCGGCCGTCGTCGCTCATGATCAGGTCGGTGGCGAAGTGCTCGATGAAAAACTCGGCGCCCTGCTTCAGCGACTGGCCGTAGAGGGTGTGCAGCATGGCGTGGCCGGTGCGGTCGGCGGCGGCGCAGACGCGCTGAACCGGCACGCCCTCGCCGTATTCGGTGGTGTGGCCGCCGAACGGACGCTGATAGATGCGCCCGTCCTCGGTGCGCGAGAACGGCACGCCATAGTGCTCAAGCTCATAGACCGCCTTGGGCGCCTCGCGCGCGACATACTCCATGGTGTCGGTGTCGCCGAGCCAGTCCGAGCCCTTCACGGTGTCGAACATGTGCCACTGCCACGAGTCCGGCCCCATGTTGCCCAGGCTGGCCGCGATGCCGCCCTGCGCCGCGACCGTGTGGCTGCGGGTCGGGAACACCTTGGTCACGCAAGCCGTGCGCAGCCCCTGCTCCGCCATGCCCAGCGTCGCGCGCAGGCCCGAGCCGCCCGCGCCGACAACCACCACGTCATAGGCGTGATCTTCGTAATCGTATGAAGCCATTGTTCCCGTTCCCGTTCAGGCGCCGAGCGCGATTTTCGCGACGCCGAACACGCCCGCCAACCCCATCACCGCGCAGAAGCCCATGTTCGCCATCAGCAGACCGGTGCGCCACGCCTTGTCGTGGACATAGTCCTCGATCACCACCTGCAATCCCATCTGGAGGTGGCGAAACGTCACAACCAGCAGCAGGATCAGCACGATGGCGTTCCACGGGTTGGCGTAGGTCGCCAGCACCGCCGCGTGGTCCGACCCGATCGCGCCGCCCAGCGGCAGAATGGCGAGGATCACCAGCGGGATCATCGCCACCGCGCTCAGGCGCTGGCTCCACCAGTGCCCTACGCCATCCTTGGCGGACCCCATGCCCAGAACGCGGCTCATCGGCGTGCGATACATGATCAGCCTCCTCAGACCAGCGCGACGGTCAGCGCCGTCAGCACGACGGCGGCCACCACCACCAGCTTGCCCGATTTCTCGGCCTCGGGCAGTTCAAGCCCATAGCCCGCGTCCCAGGCCAGATGCCGCACGCCGTTGCCGAAGTGATACCAGAGCGCGAAGGTCGAACCCAGCAGCACCAGATTGCCAAGCCACGAGGTCAGGAGCCCGTCCACCACCGCGAAATATTCCGGGGAGGTCGCCGCCGCCAGCAGCCACCACGCCACCAGCGCCGCCCCCAGCGCCAGCGCGACGCCGGTGATGCGGTGGCTGATCGACAGCACCATGGTCCATTCGGGCTTATAGACCGAAAGATGCGGCGACAGGGGCCTTGCGGCCCGGTTCACGTCTGCCATCGGAGTCTCCCTGCGCGCGACCGGCCCGCCATAGGGCCTTTCGCCTGATCTTCCGCGGCGCCAAACCGTGAGTCGCCGCACCGCACCATTAGCCGCCTGACCCGGCGTCGCAAGCGCCGGAGCGTCGCAGGCGCCTATTGCTCGCCCAGTTTCATCCCCGGATCATAGGGCGCGTCGATGTCCTTGGTCACCGCCTGACCGCAGCGCATCACGCCGCGCGCGGCGTCGAAGGCGTAGGTCGGCGCGCCATACAGCGCCCAGCCCGCCGACAGCGCCGCCGTCACCTTGTGGCAAAACGCGCTGTCGTCGTCCGCCGTCAGGAAGCGGTAGAGCGTCGTCATCGTATCACCCCGGAAAAGGCCACACGCCCAGCCAGTTATGCACGCCAGCCACCGCCGCGAACACCGCCACGCTCACCGCCACATGCAGCACGTCGCGGCTGCGCGGGCTTTCGGGCGGGCGCAGCCAGACGCCGTCGCGCTTGTTGATCAGGATCATCGACGCCACCGCCCAGGCCAGCAGCCCGCCGAACAGAACCGCCGACGCCAGGTCGCCGTTCACGATAAGGTGCGCCAGCGCCCAGATCTTGACCCCGGCAAGCTGCGGATGGCGGATCACCCGGCGCAGGCTGGCCTTGGCGTGACCGGCGCTGAACACGATGAACGCCAACAGCATCAGCAGATTGTTGAGATGCACGGTCCAGAGCGGCGGAAACCACAGGTCCACCGGGTCCGCCGCCTTGTAGCCCTGAACCATCAGCACGACCGAAACAACCAGCAGCACGCCCGCCGCCGCCTTGTAAGGCCCCGCGCCGAGCCGCGCCGCATAGGCCGCGCGGCGCGCCGGGGCGGCGGCGGGCAGCAGATGGACGACCGACCACAGCGCCAGCCCGAGCAGAAGAAGCGTCATGTTGGCCCTCATTGATTGCGCCGCCCAGCAATGCCCGGACTGCGCCCGGCAAGCAAGCGCCTCATGCGCCGTTGGCGCCCGGCGCGGCGGGTCTCAGCAGCGCGCGCATCCGCCGCGCCGCCTGATCGGCCAGCCCGCGCGCGCCCTCCTGCGCCAGCCGCGCCTCCTCCATGTGGCTGCGCAGGGTGGGCCCCTCGGCCTCGATCACGCCGTCGGCCTCCGAGAGGTCGAATTCGAACTGCGCGCCGTTGCGGGTGGCGGCGCGCAGCATCGCCACGTTGCCGCGCGTGGTGTGGACCAACAGCCGCCGCGCGCCGCGGTTGCGCGCCCACAGCAGCACGCGCGCCACCAGTTGCGAACCGACGCCCCAGCCGCGCCAGGCGTCCTCCACGTCGAAAGCCGCCTCCGCCGCCGCGCCGTCGCGGGTCAGCGCCACCTCCGCCGCCGCGCGCAAGGTGTCGTCGTGAAACCAGCCCAGCACCTTGCCGCGCCCGTCGAGCGCCCCGGCCGCGTGCGCGTCGATCCAGCCGTCGCTGACCGCGTGGTGAAAGCGCGCGCGCCGATCCTCGGGCGACAGCCGCCGCAGATGCGCCGCGTAGAGCGGCCGGTCAAAACTCCAGAGGATGCGGAAGGCGCCTTGCTTGTAGCGCACCGCCTTCGGGTCCGTCGCGTCAGTCATCGCCGCCTCGTCTCTCATCACGCAGGGGTTCGTCGTCACGCTCTACCGCAGCGGCGGTTTTGCGATTATCAACGCCGCACGCGGCGGCGCACATTTCCATTCCCGCGCTGCTGCACTGCAACATAGGGTCGCACGCGCGATCCGCCACGCCCCCGACGGCGAAAAACGCCGCGGCCAAAGGTCAGGAGACGACAGCATGCAGGAACTCACCCATTTCATCGGCGGCAAGCACGTCAGGGGAACCTCGGGCCGCTTCGCCGACGTGTTCAACCCGGCGACCGGCGAGGTTCAGGCGCGCGCGCCGCTGGCCAGCGTCGAGGAGGTTTCCGCCGCCGTCGCCAACGCCGCCGCCGCGCAGCCGAAATGGGCCGCCACCAACCCGCAGCGCCGCGCGCGCGTGCTGATGGAGTTCGTGCGCCTGCTGCACCGCGACATGGACAAGCTGGCCGAAAGCATCAGCCGCGAGCACGGCAAGACCTTTCCCGACGCCAAGGGCGACGTGATCCGCGGCCTTGAGGTCGCCGAGTTCTGCATCGCCGCGCCGCATCTGCTGAAGGGCGAGTTCACCGAAGGCGCCGGCCCCGGCATCGACATCTACTCGATCCGCCAGCCGCTGGGCGTGGCGGCGGGGATCACGCCGTTCAACTTCCCCGCCATGATCCCGATGTGGAAGTTCTGCCCCGCCATCGCCGCCGGCAACGCCTTCATCCTCAAGCCGTCGGAGCGCGACCCGTCCTGCCCGCTGCTGCTCGCGGAGCTGATGCTGGAGGCGGGCGCGCCTGCGGGCATCCTCAACGTCGTCAACGGCGACAAGGTGGCGGTGGACGCGATCCTCGATCACGAGGGGATCTCGGCGGTCGGCTTCGTCGGCTCGACCGCGATCGCGCATTACGTCTATTCCCGCGGCACGGCGGCGGGAAAGCGGGTGCAGTGCTTCGGCGGCGCCAAGAACCACATGATCATCATGCCCGACGCCGACATGGATCAGGCGGTCGATGCGCTGATCGGCGCCGGTTACGGCGCGGCGGGCGAACGCTGCATGGCGATCTCGGTCGCGGTGCCGGTGGGCGAGGCGACCGCCGACCGGCTGATCGAAAAGCTGGCGCCGCGCGTCGAGGCGCTCAAGATCGGCCCGTGGACCGCCGGAGACGACGTGGACTTCGGCCCGCTGGTGACCGCCGAGGCGCTGACCCGCGTCAAGGGACTGGTGGATCGCGGCGTCGAGGAAGGCGCCAGGCTGGTGGTGGACGGTCGCAATTTCCGCCTGCAAGGCTACGAGAACGGCAACTTCATGGGCGGCTGCCTGTTCGACCGCGTGACCCGCGACATGGACATCTACAAGACCGAGATTTTCGGCCCGGTCCTGTCGGTGGTGCGCGCCAAGACCTATGAGGAGGGTCTGGGCCTGGCGATGGACCACGAATACGGCAACGGCGTCGCGATCTTCACCCGCGACGGCGACGCGGCGCGCGACTTCGCCAGCCGCGTCAACGTCGGCATGATCGGGATCAACGTGCCGATTCCGGTGCCGCTGGCGTATCACACTTTCGGCGGCTGGAAGAAGTCGATGTTCGGCGATCTCAACCAGCACGGGCCGGATGCGTTCCGCTTCTACACCCGCACCAAGACCGTCACCGCGCGCTGGCCCTCGGGGGTGAAGGACGGCGCCGACTTCTCGATCCCGACCATGGGCTGAGCGCGGCGTGACCACCCTCGGCGTCTATGCCGCCGCCGCGCTGGCCGAGATCGGCGGCTGCTTCGCCTTCTGGGCGGTGCTGCGGCTGGACCGGTCGGCGTGGTGGCTGGCGCCGGGGGTGGCGTCGCTGATCCTGTTCGCGGGGCTGCTGACGCTGGCCGACAGCGCCGCCGCCGGGCGCGCCTATGCGGCCTATGGCGGGATCTACATCCTGGCGTCGCTGATGTGGCTCTGGTCGGTCGAGGGCCTGCGCCCCGACCGCTGGGACATCGGCGGCGCCGCGCTGTGCCTGATCGGCGCCGGGGTGATCCTGCTGGGGCCGCGCGGCGCGTAAGCCCTCCCCGAAAAAGTCGCCGCCCCGATTTTTCTTGTTCAAATTTTACGGTTAATTCGCCTTTCTACGGCAGGTTGCGGGGAATGAGCCCGGCGGTTTCGCGTTTTTCCAAGCAGAAACCCCGATCAACCCCACTGCGGAGAGCCTGCACGACCCGGAATTGCGCCGCAGGCGCCGCCAAGCCGAGAGAAGCCGCCATGCACACGCCGCGCCTTGCCCTCGCCGCCGTTCTGCTCTCCGCCGTTCTGCTCTCCGCCGCCCCCGCGCTGGCGCAACAGGCCGCGCCCCAAACTTCCCCGGCGCTGTCCGCCTGCGCCCCGCGCGACAGCATCGTCGCGCAGCTTGAAAAGAAATACGGCGAGACCCGGCGCGGCGCCGGTCTGCAGAACCGGGGCGCCGTGACCGAGGTGTTCGCCTCCGCCGCCACCGGCACCTGGACGATCATCGTCACCCGGCCCGACGGCGTGTCCTGCGCGGTGGCGGCGGGCGAGGCGTGGCTGGAGGAGACCGCGCTCAGCGCCCTGCCGCCGGTCTGAGGCCGCCGGCTGAAGTCCGGCGCGCTCACGCCGCAGGCGGCGCCAGCGCGATCATGTCGCCGGGGCGCATCTCGATGCGGCCCATCATCTCCAGTTCGGTCAGCGCCGCCGACAGCGTGGCGGCGTCCAGCCCCGCCGCCTCGCCCAGCGCGTCCAGCGCCACCGGCGACGCGCCCAGCAGCGCCGCGACCTGCTCCGCCACGTCGCCCGACACGACTGCGCGCGGCTCGATCGGCGCCGGCGCCCGCCTCGGCAGACGCAGCGCGTTCAGCGCCTCCAGCACATCCTCCGCCGAGCGGATCAGCGTCGCGCCCTCGCGGATCAGCGCGTTGCAGCCCGAGGCGCGCGCGTCCAGCGGAGAGCCGGGAACCGCCATCGCCTCGCGCCCCTGTTCGGCGGCGCAGCGCGCGGTGATCAGCGAGCCGGAGCGCTCCGCCGCCTCGACCAGCACAACGCCCGCCGACAGGCCCGAGACGATGCGGTTGCGCTTGGGAAAGCTGCGCGCCACCGGCGTCTCACCCATCGGCGCCTCCGACACCAGCAGCCCCTGCGCCGCGATCTGCGCGCTCAGCGCGGCGTGTTCGGGCGGATAGACCGTGTCCACGCCGCCCGCCAGCGCCGCGATTGTCCCGCTCTCCAGCGCCGCCTCATGCGCGGCGCGGTCCACGCCGCGCGCCAGCCCCGACACCACCACCCAGCCCGCCGCGCCCAGATCGCGCGCCAGCGTCTGCGCCATCCTGCGCCCCAGCGCCGAGGCGTTGCGCGCGCCGACCACCGCCACGCAAGGCCGCCGCGCCAGCGCCGCGTCGCCCAGCGCCCACAAAAGCGGCGGCGCGTCGGCGATCTCGGCCAGCAGAGGCGGATAATCGTTTGCGCCAAGGCACAGCATCCGCGCGCCGGCCTGCGCGGCGGCGGCCATCTCGCGCGCGGCGTCGTCCTCGGTGGCGGGAACGTAGTCGCGCAGGCCCGCGCCGCCCGCCAGATCGGGCAGCGCCTCCAGCGCCTGCGCGGTGCTGGAGAACCGCTGCGTCAGCCGCAGAAACGTGCGCGGGCCGACATTGCGCGACCGCGCCAGCCGCAGCCACGCCAGCCTTGCCGCGTCGTCGCGCGGCGGCTCAACCGCCATGGGCGCCGCCCAGCCTGATCTTGCTCTCCTCGCCGCGCAGCAGGCGGCGGATGTTGGCCCAGTGCGCCAGCCACAGCGCCACCGCCAGCACGCAGGCCAGCAGCACCTCGCCCCAGCGGTCGAAGGCGATCAGATAGACCGGCGCCAGCGCCGCCGCTATCAGCGCCGACAGCGAGGAATAGCGCGTCGCCAGCGCCACCCCCAGCCATGTCGCCAGCGCCGCAAGCCCGGTGGGCCAGTGCAGCGCCAGCAACAGCCCCAGAAACGTCGCGACGCCCTTGCCGCCGTGAAACTTCAGCCACACCGGAAACAAGTGGCCGACGAAGGCGCCCAAAGCCGCCGCCATCGCCGCCAGCGGCCCCCACAGCGCGAAGATCAGCACCGCGGCCGCGCCCTTGCCCGCGTCGAGCAGCAGCGTCAGGCCTGCGCCCCAGCGGTCGCCGGTGCGCAGCACGTTGGTCGCGCCGATGTTGCCCGAGCCCACCTTGCGCAGATCGCCCAGGCCCCGCGCCCGCGCCACCAGCACGCCGAACGGGATCGAGCCCAGCAGATAGCCGCCCGCCCACGCCGTCGCCAGCCACGGCGCCGCGCGCTCCCAGCCCAGGATGGTGTGAAACATCGCCTCAGCCCTCCGCCGCCCGGTCATAGACCGTGGCGCCGCCGACCCATGTGCGCAACACCCGTCCGGTCATGCGGCGGCGGTCGAAGGGCGTGTTCTTCGACTTCGAGCGCAGCGCGAAGCGGTCGAGCACGAAGGGCGCGTCGGGGTCGAACAGCGCCAGATCGGCGGGCGCGCCGCGCGTGAGCCGCCCGCCCTCCAGCCCCAAGAGCCGCGACGGCGCGAGGCTGAGGCGCTCAAACAGCGCTGGCAGGCCCATGACGCCCGCGTGATACAGCGTCAGCGCGGCGGGCAGCATGGTCTCCAGCCCCACCGCGCCCACCGCCGCCGCCTCATACGGCACCCGCTTGCTCTCCTCGTCCCAGGGCAGATGCTGCGAGGCGATCAGGTCGATCAGCCCCTCGGCCAGCGCCTGCGCCACCGCCGCGCGGTCCTCCTCGGCGCGCAGCGGCGGGTCGAGGCGGAAGAAGGTGCGATAGGCGCCCACGTCGATCTCATTGAGCGACAGATGGTGGATCGAGGTTCCCGCCGTCACCGCCAGCCCCGCGTCCCTGGCCCGGCGCAGCGCCGTCAGCGCGCCTTGCGTGGTGATCGCATCGACGTGCAGCCGCGCGCCGGTCAGCTCCGCCAGCGCCAGATCGCGCTCCAGCGCGATGCGCTCGGCCATCGCGGGCGCGCCGGGCAGGCCGAGGCGGCCGGCATACTCGCCCTCGGTGGCGCAGGCGCCGTCGGACAGGCGCGGCTCCTGCGGGTGGTGGATCACCGGCGCGCCCAGCGTGCGCGCATAGGTGAGACACCGCCGCATCACCCGCGCGTCGGCCACGGTATTCCCCGCGTCGGTGAAGGCGACCGCGCCCGCGTCGCGCAGCAGGCCCAGCTCGGCCATCTCAAGGCCGCGCCGCCCCTTGGTCAGCGCCGCCATAGGCAGCGCGCGCACCGGCGAGGCCTCCGCCGCGCGGCGGGCGATGAACTGCACGATCGCGGGATCGTCGGCGCAGGGGTCGGTGTCGGGCTGCACGACCATCGTCGTCACACCCCCCGCCGCCGCCGCGCGCCCCGCCGAGCGAAAGCTTTCGCGATGCCGCGCGCCCGGCTCGCCGACGCTCACGCCGACATCGACGATGCCGGGCGCCAGCGCATGGCCGCCGCAGTCGATCACCGTCGCGCCCTCGGGGGGGGCGGGCTGGGCGCCGAAGGCGACGTCGGCGATGCGGTCGCCCTCAATCCACAGCGCGCCGGGTGCGTCGCGCCCCGACGCGGGGTCGATCAGGCGGGCGTTGGTGAGGATCATGCTCACGCCCCCTCCCCCGGTATCTGCCGCGCCAGCAGGTCCAGCACCGCCATGCGCACCGCCACGCCCATCTCCACCTGTTCGGTGATCACCGAGCGCTCCAGATCGTCGGCCACCTGGGCGTCGATCTCAACCCCGCGGTTCATCGGGCCGGGGTGCATCACGATGGCGTCGGGCTTCGCGTGCGCCAGCTTCTCGCGGTCGAGGCCATAGCGGTGGTGGAACTCGCGCACGCTGGGCACGAATCCGCCCGCCATCCGCTCGGTCTGCAGCCGCAGCATCATCACCACGTCGGCGCCCTCCAGCCCCTTCGCCATGTCGTCGAACACCTCGACGCGCCAGCGATCCACCGCAGGCGGCAGCAGCGTGGGCGGCGCGATCAGGCGGATGCGGTTCTCCATCTTGTCGAGCAGCATGATGTTGGAGCGCGCCACCCGGCTGTGGGCGATGTCGCCGCAGATCGCCACCGTGAGGCGCTGCAGCCGCCCCTTGCGCCGCCTAATGGTCAGCGCGTCGAGCAGCGCCTGGGTGGGATGCTCATGCGCGCCGTCGCCCGCGTTGATCACCGCGCAGTTGACCTTCTCGGCCAGCAGCGCCACCGCGCCGGACATCGCGTGGCGCACCACCAGCAGGTCGGGGTGCATGGCGTTCAGCGTCACCGCCGTGTCGATCAGCGTCTCGCCCTTCTTCACCGAACTGGACGCCACCGACATGTTCATCACGTCGGCGCCCAGCCGCTTTCCGGCCAGCTCGAAGCTCGCCTGGGTGCGGGTGGAGGGTTCGAAGAACAGGTTGATCTGGGTGAGGCCGCGCAGCACCGCCTGCTTCTTGTCGCGGCGGCGGTTCAGCGCCACGTAATCTTCAGAAAGATCGAGAATCGTGAGAATGTCGGCCTGTGACAGCGGCTCGACGCCAAGGAGGGATCGGTGCGCGAACAAGGGGCGTCTCCGGCTGCGGCGCGCGCGCGTCACGGGCGCGGCGAAGACCGTTATAGGCGCGAGGGCGCCCGCCGAACAAGCGCGCCCAAAAGCGGAGCGCGGCGATGAGCTGGACACGCTACAGCCGCGCCGAACTGCGCGCCGATCTCATGGTGCATCTCGCCGGGCTGGCCTTCGCCGCCGTCGCCGGGCCGACGCTGATCGCTCTGGCGTGGCTGCGTGCGGACGGCGCCACCGTCGCGGCGGTGTCGGTCTATGCCGCGACCATGCTGGTGATGCTGGGCGCCTCGGCGGCCTATCACCTGTCGCGCAGGCCCCGCTGGCGCGCGGCGCTGCGCAGGCTGGATCACGGCGCGATCTACCTCAAGATCGCGGGCACCTACACGCCGTTCGCCGCGATCTCGATGGGCGCGGGCGCCGGGCCGGGGCTGCTGGCGACGGTGTGGAGCGTGGCGGGCGCCGGACTGGCGCTGAAGCTGTTCGCGCCGATGCGGTTCGAGCGGCTGTCGGTCGCGCTCTATCTGGCGCTGGGCTGGGCGGGGGTGTGGGTCTGGTCGGAGATGGAGGCCGCGCTGTCGCCGCAGGGGCTTTGGCTGCTGGCGGCGGGCGGGGCGCTCTATTCCGTCGGGGTGGGGTTCTTCCTGTGGGAGAGGCTTCCCTTCAACAATGCGATCTGGCACTTGATGGTGCTGATCGCCACGGTCTGCATGTTCGCCGCCGTCGCGGTCGAGATGGTCTGACCGGAGATACCCCGCTTGAGCGTCGTCATCGTCATCCCCGCCCGCTACGCCTCGCAGCGTTTTCCCGGCAAGCCGCTGGCGCCGCTGACCGGCGCGACCGGCGTTGACAAGCCGCTGATCCAGCGCAGCTGGGAGGCCGCGCTGGCGGTGCAGGGCGTGGACCGCGTGGTGATCGCCACCGACGACGCCCGCATCGCCGACGCCGCGCGCGGCTTCGGCGCCGAGGTGGCGATGACCTCGGAGACCTGCGCCAACGGCACCGAGCGCTGCGCCGAGGCGCTGGCGGCGCTGCCCGGCGCCGGGATCGTGGTCAACCTGCAGGGCGACGCGCCGCTGACGCCGCCGTGGTTCGTCGAGGCGCTGATCGCGGAACTGCGCGACCGCCCGGAGGTGCAGGTGGCGACGCCGGTGCTGCGCTGCGACGACGATGCGCTGGCCGCCTTCCGCGCCGACCGGCGCGCGGGCCGCGTGGGCGCCACCACCGCCGTGATGACCGCCGCGCGCGCGGCGCTGTATTTCTCCAAGGAGGTGCTGCCCTACGTCGATCCGGCGCTGCCGCTCGCCGAGGGGCCGACGGTCTATCACCATGTCGGCGTCTATGCCTACCGGCCTGCGGCGCTGGCGGCCTATATGGGCTGGCCGGTCGGACCGCTGGAGCGGTTCGAGGGCCTTGAGCAACTGCGCTTTCTGGAGAACGGCGCGCCGGTCGCCTGCGTCGAGGT
>Ga0210044_10005221_pt1 | contig 17668 bp, 17 predicted proteins | sample CryGey13umfilter_2_FD_183959 | JGI IMG/M metagenome (GOLD analysis project Ga0210044, IMG submission 183959) | Groundwater microbial communities from aquifer in Utah, USA - Crystal Geyser 4/9/14 3 um filter (SPAdes) (version 2) | ecosystem: Environmental > Aquatic > Deep subsurface >... | reverse complement strand
GGGGGACGGAATCCGCGTGATGGCAGGCACTTCGATGGAACAACTGGTCATGAATTTCGCCAAGCAGGGAATGTCGGGGCTTGAAATGATGGCGGGAATACCGGCTTCGGTCGGAGGGGCGGTTCGGATGAACGCCGGGGGAAAGTTCGGGTGTGTTTCGGACTCGCTCACGGCCGTGGGAGCGATCGACCTATCCGGGAATCCGGTTACTTATTCCCGCGCTGATCTCGAATTCTCGTATCGTCGAAGTTCGATTGTAGATCCGATCATTCTGTGGGCTGAGTTCAGGTTGGTTCCGGATGATCCGAAGCGCGTCCACGAATATGTCAAGGAGATTTTTGCGTATAAGAAGAAGTCTCAGCCGATGGGAGCGAAGTCGGCGGGCTGCGCCTTCAAGAATCCGACTACGAGGCCGGGCGATGATTCATTTCGAATCAGCGCTGGGATGCTGATCGATCGGGCGGGATTGAAGGGGTTCACGATTGGGGGAGCACAAGTGAGTCGTCGTCACGCCAATTTCATTGAGGCGGAGAATGGTGCGCGGGCACAAGATGTGATCGACGTCATGGCGCATGTTCGGAAGAACGTTGAGGAGCAAACGGGGAGGGTGCTCGAGCCGGAGATGGTCGTGTGGAAAAGAAGTAGCCGGGAAAGTTCCGATAAGCAATAGAAATCAACACGCAGCGTCCATGAAATAACCCCACCATGCCGGTCAATCTCTCAAATCTCGACGTCGCCGTTCTCGCCGGGGGACCTGATGCGGAGCGCGAAGTCAGCATTCAGTCCGCTACTGCCGTGGCTGCTGCACTGCGTGAAGGCGGGAAGTTCGCGAAGATCACCTATCTGGAAATCGATTGCGTTTCTCAAACTGATCTGGCGCAAATCGAGGGCGATGTGTTTTTCCCCGTGTTGCACGGGCGGTGGGGAGAGGGTGGGCCGCTTCAGGAGATTCTCGAAAACGACGGGCGACCCTATGTCGGATGCGGTCCGAACGCAGCGCGGTTGGCGGTGGACAAGACGGCCAGCAAGGAGACCGCGCGTTTACTTGGTATTCCAGTTGCGGACTCGTATGAACTCGACGATTTCGAGGGGACTGAGGCGCGGCTCGATCTCCCGCTGGTCGTGAAACCCGTGGATGACGGTTCATCGGTGAACGTCTTCATTTGTCAAACGACTGATGATTATCAAAATGCAATTCAATCACTAAGCAAACAGTTCGGTCCTCACCCGACTCCCATGGCGCGGTACATGGTGGAGCGATTCATCCCGGGCCGCGAACTGACGGTGGGCATCATCGGTGAGGCCGTCTCTTCCGTGATTGAGATCATTCCGAACACGGATTTCTATGACTACGAGGCCAAGTACGATCGCGATGACACCCGCTACGTCGTCGACCCTGAACTACCCGAATCCGTTTGCGAGGCGATGTGCGACTGGTCGCTTCGGCTTTTTCGTGAGATGGGTTGTCGGGATTTGTCGCGGGTTGATTTTCGTTTTGATGATGAAATGAACGCATCGAAAGTTGATGCAAGCCAGTCGTGCGTCTTTCTTGAGATCAATACGATGCCGGGCTTCACCGCCCACTCCCTTGTCCCCATGGGCGCACGCAGAACACAACAATGGGAGATGCCCGAGCTCTGCACGCGACTGGTCGAATTCGCCGTTTTGCGCGCGAAAGGCCGGACCGCATAAGCCGAACACGTTAATGGATGTCGGCGAAGGACACGCGATCGGTACCGAATATATGAGTACGAGTGATGAGAAAGAGTGGACGCCGGCTCGGGGTTGATCAGAGCATTGATCTGGGGGCTCTTATAATTACCACCGCGATTCTCAGTGTGGCCTTGGTGCCGGTTTCGAGGTATGCTCCGTGGGTGTTGTTCAACTTCTACTTCCGCGTGGTCGTCGGTCGTTTTCGCCGTGGCGTGGAACATGTTCAGCGTGGTTCACGCGGCCGCGGGTATGACCTCGTCTATTTGCGGGAACATGGCGGTTGTTTTATCATTGGCGATCCTCATCTCAAACAACCTCGTCTGGGCGGGCGTCGATATCCAGATTATGGAGGGTGATCCTGCGACACTTGCCGATTTGAGCCACCTCGCCGAACCCGCGGTCATCGATTTTTCCAATATATCCTCTATCATCGGAGTCGGAATCTGCACCCTTCTTTCCGGTGACGGTGTTCCCGGACCTGATTTCATAGGCCACTTCCTCACTCAACTGCTTTACGGCCGAACGCGCTGACTTCAGCCGTTCCCCCCTTCATTTTCGATGGTCTCCCGCCCATTCATCCGATCTAACCACAAACGAATCGATCATCACGACCATATGGAATAATTCCCGTAAACGGGGACGATCGCCCTTCCAACCACGGAGAAATCTTGCATGGCGGCACTCACACGCTGGTTGAAACGACACACGAAGAAGACCAAGCCGTACAAGACGTCGGGTGGCGCGAGAAAGTCCCCGGCGGTAAAATCCGCGGAGCCGCGCTTCGGCTGGACGCAGGCGCGAGGATTCGTGATTGCATTTGCGGTGGTGGTGGGACTCGCCGGAGCGGCGTACGGCTGGTGGGTCGGCGAACCGTATCTCATTGATTACGTCAACGCCCATCACAGCGCCCAATTTGAAGTACGCTTTACCGATCAACCCGTCGCCGTCGAGGGAGTTCGGGATCAGTTGGTTCGGACGGTGCTTGAGAATATCTCCGATGAAGCCATCGGAACGCATTCGAAGGATTCCCTTCGCTCAGCCCGCCAAGCACTCACGGCAACGGGATGGTTTGATCCGAAGCGCCTTCAACTTCGACGCGATCTGGTCTCGGATGGTGAATCGCCCAGCGGAGCGCATGATGTGATTATCGTGGACGGCGTGTTTCGTCGACCTTTTGCGCTGGTGCGGTACGGACGGAATGATCACCTCATTGATGAATTCGGCCGACGGCTTCCGCCGACGTATGACGTTGATACGGTCGATGCGCTTCCTGTGATATCGGGCTGTCGCGCTCAGCCGCCGAACGTCGGTGAAGTCTGGGAGGGGAAGGATTTGTGCGACGGCATAGAGTTGCTGAGGTATCTTCTGAAGGTGGGGCCTGCGTGGTTGTCACAGGTTCGGCAGATTGACGTTTCCAATGCAGCGGGTGGTCGACGAGGACAACCACGTCTGGTGCTCATCACCGACAGGGGGTATCGCATTGCCTGGGGACGGGCGGTGGGCGAAGAAGGCGGGATTGATCAACCGCCGATCGACAAGATTCGCGTACTCAACGAATACGCCAAGCAACGATCGGGCCGCGTCGGTGATCCGCTGGGGCTCCTCCGCATTGATCAACCCCTTGCTACACTCGATCGACCGGAAAGCGGCCATTCGTCGGGCGATCAATGAGAATGATCGCGTCTGGCGCTGGATCAGGCATCGGTCGGACTACCATTGGGAGTTAGGAAGTCGTTTTCGACTCATCACTACATCATTAACGCTACCGATCCGTGCTGTTTCGCCATGAATTCCAATACTGACGTCGCGCAACAAATTCAGGAGGAGCCACGGCGACGGCGCGACCGATTCCCTCACTCGCAACACCAGATACGTTTGCCTCGCACGCTTCTGTTGTGGTGGAGTATCTGGCTTCTGGCGTCATGGGTTTTTTCGTTCGGTTGGTCATCTCCGTTCATGCCGAACCTGCGTGCTTATGGATCAAGCGTGCGTCAGCTTCTGGTTCTGGTTGCGATCGGGCTGATGATTGTGTGGCCGTTGTTTCGTCTGAGTGCACAGAACCGCGGGGCACCGCGGATTGTTGCGTTTGTTGATTTTATTGCTCTGGTTTTCACGCTTCAGGTTGTTCTTTGGCCGATGCGCATGGCCGGGCAATGGTCGGTGCTTCGATTGGCGGCGCTCGATTTTATGTTGTGCAGTTGGGCGCTGGTGATCTCTGCCTGCATCGCGATGGGGACCGCATTACCGTTCAATTCCCGAACAACTGCGGCGCGTGGGTTGTCACGACCGTTTCGTCGGGCTCATTTTCGTCGAGCCGCGTGGATGTCGGTGTGCCTTCTCATATCGCTGATCGGACCGCTTGTGTCACTGGCCATTGATCCGACGGACACGATCCGAAACCCGTTGGCAGCGGAAGTGTTTCAATGGTCGCCCATCGCCTCCGCTTGGTGGACCAGCGCGCATACGCTTGACGCCCCGGAGTGGGATGAATGGTTGCGAATCGGCGTCGTGGCGGCGGCAGGGATCATCGCCTGGCTCGGACTTCTGGTTCAAGCCCGATCAAACGACCGATCGAAACACGCGAATTACACGATTGACGCAAACGACAGGAACCACAATCCACTTTCCACCTCGACTCCACATGCATCTCCTTATCATCGATAATTACGACAGTTTCACGTACAACCTCGTTCAGGCGTTCGGCACGATTGATTCTTCGATCGAAGTGCGCGTGGCCAGAAACGATCAAATCACGATTGAGGAGATCGAGGAGGTCAAGCCCGATTTCATTGTTCTTTCGCCGGGTCCGTGCACGCCGGATCAGGCGGGGATCTGCAACGAGGTGATTCTTGAATTTCGCGGCCGAATTCCCATCCTCGGCGTATGCCTCGGGCACCAGTGCATCGGACGAACGCACGGCATGAAAATCGTCCGCGCAAAAACCATCGTGCACGGAAAAACATCGGAAATTCACCACGACGGTCAAGGGATTTTCAAAAACCTCCCCAATCCGTTCACCGCCACGCGGTACCACTCGCTCATCATCGACCGCGATTCATTCAATACGGATGAGTTCGAGATCTCCGCATGGACCGAGGACGACGTGATTATGGGTCTTCGACGGCGTCAAACTGATTCTTCCGCTCAAGAAAAAGAGCCGCTCATCGGCGTGCAATTCCATCCCGAATCGTTTCTGACGTTTCATGGGCCGTCGCTGCTGCGGAATTTTCTGTTTTTGAAGTGAAATTGAGGGCTTTGGTGCGTTGTCCGCGAAATCCGCGGGCTGGCAGATCGGTAAGATTAGGGAAAACATGAAATAGTGCTTGCCCTTTCAAAGGTTTTCCATCAGGAAGAGAGTGATGTCCGCCATTCCGAATATCGGTTTCTTGCGTCAAATTCGCCGGAGCCGATACCCACGCAGCGCCTATCGTCTGAACGCCAGGCGTGAGTTGCGCGAATCGTCCTCGTCGTCTGGACCACAAACTGGGAACCGCAAAGTAACACTGATCGAGAGGAGATTGATTTCATGAGCCGAATTCACACCAATCTGCGCCTGTCCGAAGGATTGGCAGGCCTCGCCATCGGAGCCGTGGGGCTTTCGATTTTCTCATGCGTCCCCGTGCTTGCGGCGGGTGGTCCCGGATGCAGCGCTTCCAAGTCACCTGCGTGCTGCGCTTCGGCGTGTAAAGACACCGGGAAAGCCGATATAACGAGAACCATCGTCGAGCGTCAGGCCAACGTTTTCACTTCGAGTGCGCAGGAGAATGTAACCTTCGATGTTGATCCCGTGAGCGGAAACATCGTGGCCGTCTGGGACAGTCGTCGACAGGAGGCGGGAACGTACGGGGTGTATGCTCGAATACTCGACTCGTTCGGCCGGCCGGTCTCGCCGGAGATTCACATTAATGATTTCGTCAAAGGAACGCAAAACCATCCGGCCGTCTCTTTTGATTCCCAGGGTGGAATCTGGTTCGCCTGGCAATCAACCGGGCAGGACGGAAGCGGAACGGGTATTGTTGCCCGACGATTCAACGCCGACTTCACCGAAGCAACGGGCGAGATTGCCGTCAATGTAAACCGCGAAGGTCCGCAAGCCGATCCGGTGATTGCAAGTAATAACGACGGTCAAGTGATGATCGCATGGGAAACGCCTTCCACCTTCGTTCTCGCTGCGCCTGGCGTCAGTGAGATTCACGCTCGTCTGTTTAACGCGGACGGAACACCCTCCACGGATGAATTGCATTTGAATTCGACGTTAGAGAACGGCAGCAGTCGGACGGCGTCACTCATTTTCGTTGCGAAGACGGACGAGTTCGTTCTGACGTGGTCGCAGATGGAGGAAACGAATGATTCGGCCGTCGTTTATGCGCAGCGGTATTCTGCTGCGGGTGCGCCGGTCGGCGACTATTTTGCCGTCAGCCCGACGGACGACGGACGGTTTCATGTTGAGCCGACTATTTCCGCCGATGCGGACGGCCGCCTCGCTTTTGCGTGGATGACTTCGGAAGATGATTTCGGGTATTCAGTTTCATTACGTCGATTCAACGCGGACGGCTCGCCGATGGACGAGGCCTTCCGGACGGTTGCACCGGCAAGTAAGGAATGGAAGAGCGGGGTAGCAATCGCCACGGCCAACGACGGACGTCTTGCCGTGGCCTACAACCGATTTGCGCCCGACCGCACCTACGACAGTGTGTTTGCGCGATTCTATAACTCAGACGGCCGACCTGAGTCCGATCAACCCGTGCAAATCAATAAGGAAACGAAGGGCCGACAATACCTCACCGTCGCCACCGGCGTGCGCCGCGCCTTATGGAACAACGAGGATGATTCACTCATCCTTGCGTGGAACGGACAATCAAAAGACGGCGACAAGTCTGGAGCCAACCTCTCCATCGTGACCGCGCGTCCCGTTCCTGAAAAGGTGGCGGCCCCCGTTTCATTCGAAACAAAGTTCGCCGCCGCCGAAGTATCTTCTGACGAATTCCTCAAACCCAATCCCCCCATCTGGGATCCGACCTGGGTGCCCGAAGAACCGATGCTCAACGCGCAAGGGGACGGCCCCGACTTCGGCTTTGAGGCCGTCCAGAACACCGGCTGGACTCCACCCGACCCCGAAATGGCGGTCGGAATGGACACGATCGTCGTCATAACCAACGGCGAGATTTCCGCATACAACAAGGACGGCTCCCAACTCTGGCAGGATGAAATCGAAAACTCATTCGGATTCTGGGGAGGCCAGGGTGCCACCAACTTCGTTTTCGATCCCGAAGTCCTCTGGGATCCGCATACCAATCGCTTCATGGCGATGGCGGCCGAACGCAGCAGCAATGGTCGTTCCATGTTCCTTTATGCCGTCTCCAAAGACAGTCGCCCTGAAACGGCGGCTGACTGGTGGAAATATCGAATCGACGTAACCAACCAGTCCGACAACGATATCGATTCACCGAACATGGCCGTCGATGACCAATACGTCTATCTCACCGCGGACTTTTTCGGCCCGGACAAATACATCATTTACGTGATGGAAAAAGCGCCGCTTCTCAACGGTGGAGCCATCAATTCCAATAGCGAACTCATCGTCGGAGCAGGACAGCAGTCAATGGGTATCCCGGTAACCTATGATGCAAACGCGCCCGCGCAGTACATCATCCAGTCGACCGAATTCTCCAGCAACACGAAGGTCATCCTGCATGCCGTCCGTGATCCGCTGAACAACTACTCACGCGTCACGTTCGCCCTTCCGGTATCCACCTATACCTTCCCGGCCCAACCGCCGCAGAAAGGTACCAGTTCCCGACCCATTCTCTTTGAGCCGCGCTTCTGGAGTTGCGTCTATCGCAACGGGTCCCTCTGGGCCGTCCATCATGTCAACAATCAGCGTACCCGCGCTCGATGGTATGAAATCAACATGAACGGCTGGCCAACCAGCGGACAGAATCCGTTCGTCAAACAATGGGGTGAAATCGATCCTGGCTCCGGAATCTACACGTTTTTCCCGAGCATTAATGTTGATAACGTCGGTAACGCCGCCATCACCTTCGCCCGCTCAGCAAGCGATGAATTCATTTCAATGTCGCGCGCTCTTCGCGCCGCAGATGATCCCGTAGGCGAGTTCCAGCCAGCGGTATTCGTCAAGGAAAGTAACGGGACAACCACCAGCGGGCGCTGGGGCGATTACTCCTTCACCCAGGCCGATCCGACTTCGGACGGCGTGTTCTGGGGGCATCACGAATACGTCATCGCCAATAACAACTGGCGTACGTGGGTCGCCCAATACCTGATTAATCCGGAAGATCGGCTCAACCTCAGTACCGATCCGCTTATCGCCGGGCAATCAGTCGGCCTGTGGATTGACAACGGAACGCCTCAACTTCGCGCTTACTTTACCTATTCACTTACCGGCCTCGGCGAAACCGTCATTCCGCAGTTGAACGTAACGCTTGAAATCGCGAACCCGAAACTCGCGGGAAGCCAGAAGATCAACAATGCCGGTTTCGCCCGTATCTTCCGAACGGTTCCGAACAATGTCCAAGGCAAAACCGTCTGGATGCAGGCGGCGGAGAACGGCCGACGCTCGAACGTCGTCAAGGACGTCGTTCAGTAAGAAGATCAGATCAACGTTGACCCACCACAGACAGCGCACCCCATCCAAACGGGGTGCGCTTTTTTCATTTTGCTATTCCAAACCGTGGCATGGGCGTTTCGCCCGTGCGTCAATCAATATTTCGTCATCAATATAAATGAACAGAATAACGGGACGGGTTCGTTTATTCACGCTCTCCTCGTTGATCCCCCGTCACTCCCAAGGCATCACATACCCCCACCACGACAAGACAATAAACACTCCAAGCCCGAGCGCACACAAGACCAGATTCGTGAAGTTCGAATAACTCGCGCTCGCCAGAGCCGTGTTCATGTCGGCGGCGGTGAGTTTGCGATAGTTCGCTGTCGCCACCCGCAATTCGGGAAGCGAAGTAATCAACGCGCCCAATACATAATGAAGCCCCGCAAAAACCGCCGTCCCGAACACCGCCGTCAGATTCTCATGATATATATTCGACCACGCAAGAAAAAGCCCGTTCATCAATCCGCAGGCAATAATCAAACCGACCGTCCCGATCAGAAACGCGATAACACTGTCCCCGTGCGATGAATCGTCAATATCGAGAAACAAGTTGGGGCGCTTGCGTTTCAATCGTCCTTCCAAAAACACGAAAATGGCAATCCCCGCCAGCAGCAACGCAAGCGAGATATACATCGCAAATCCCGTCGAAGGGAAATTCGTCGCGCCCGCGCTGCCACTTCCACTCGCATCATTCGCCGCCGCCGCCAACCCGAACCACGACACATGCCCCTGCATCATCCGCAACGCAACCAATCCGAATCCGAACGTGCTCAACGCCACAAATAAATGCCACCCGATCAACCGGCGCTCCGCCCACGCCAGACTAACAAGACGCGATGCACTCTGGCGATCGCCGTTGAAACGAAACCCTGCATACACCCAGAGCAGTCCCACCAAATACATGAGATAACAATTCGCAAGAAGCGAGCCGAGCGGATTCGCCCAGCCCCCCATGCGTTTCGAGCCCATTGACACCACCATCGAAAACAACTCCGGATTGTTCGTCGAGGCATTGATCACCAATGTTCGCGAGGATCGGCCGAAGATTCGACCCGCGATACCTGCCGCATGGTTCACCATCAGGTCCGTCGTAACCGGAATCGCAAACCAGCAAAGGAGAATCGTAATCGCAATCGACAGAACCATGAACCAGACGTCGCCCACGCGCGCCTGAATCCCCGTCAGCACGTCAACCAGATAAGTCATTGTTTGCAATCTCGGTTCAAGCTCAACTTCGTCGTATCGCGCGCGGGAGGGTAAGAGTCTGTTCGACATTCGACGAGTTTTCAAACATCACCAAACGCCCGGCGGAAATCTTATGCACACCCTCACTCATCTGCTCAGCGGTTCAGCGGCTCCCCGGCCGAATCCTGCTTCGTGAGGCAAATCGGTAGGCCGTCACCATCCCCATCAAGGCCCAGAGAATCGTAGGCCCGGCCGTCAATTCATTGGTCGTCGTGTCCCATACATCCGCGGCGGAGACATCGGGATGATTGCGATAATAAATCGTCCGCGTGTTCGGCACGGACACAACGAGTAACGCCGTCAACGTAATCACACTCGCAATCAATCCCAACCGCATCGTTCCCGCGCCCGCAGCCCGCAACCCCGCATACCCCACCGCGATACCAGTCGGCCAAATCAACCAGTCGTAACGATTGTGCGCCACGTTCGCAATCACAAGCCATAGCAAAATGCAGACCATGCACATCCCAACCATCGTCAAAACCGTCTTCGCCGCCCGCGTGTTTCCGTGTTGATTCCGGTCCATCGCCTCCCGCGGTTCATCCCGGCCGGCACCAACTATCGACGCGACACCGGCAGCGCTTTGTTCGAGTGAACCACACGCAAGCGCTTCGCGAATCGCTTCGATCCGATCGGCATATCGCGCGTGAACGCCGGAGGAAAGTCGATTGCCCGACGGTTGCGATTTTGCTCGTTTGTAATCCCGTACCGACGCAAGATACGCATTCAAATTCATTTCAAACGCGTCCGACCATGCGAATCCAAGCCGGTCGTAAACAGATCGCATCACTTCACAAGGCCGCGCCACCAAGTCATCGTAACGAACTTCAACGAGATGCCCTTTCGGGATCGAATCCCGTGTCGCCAGATAGCGCTCCTCCGTTCGGACATATTCTTCAACCACCCGCTCCCCAAGCACTTCATCTGCCGGCCTATCTTGCAAATGATAAATCGACAGCCGTTGCAGCATCCGAATATTCGATTCGATAACCGACTCAGGATCGCGGGCAATGTGAATGAACTTTGGCCCGTTTACAATTCGCTCTCCTCGATCACCCCCATCGTCATTTCCGAAACCTCCACACAGATCGAGCAGTTCCGGTATTCTGGCCGTGTGGCTCGGCGTCTTGAGCAGGAGCGCACGGTTTCCCGCCAGTCGCGCCATTTTGTACAGAAACGACCACTGGGCGAATCGCCATTTCGCCATTTCGCGTGCGGTTAAACCCTGCAAATCATGAAATCGCCTGAAACGCTGCCACTCGTCGGGAAGGACAAGTCGTCCCGGAAGGGTTGACGTTAGCGACAAATTATTCAACGCAAAATCATCTTCCGCCGGAAAATCCGGGCCGAACGAAACATCGTCCTGAGGCCGCTTCTCCGACAAGAATGGAATCATGAACAAGCGCAGAAAAGCCCACGAAAACACATACCCGTGCGGGGCGGAAACCTGAAACCACTTGGGCGTAAAAAACCGCGGATCACAATTCAGCAAGTAATGTAAATGCGTCGTCCCTGATCGATAATATCCCAGAACGAACGTAGCCCCCGCCTCGTGGTAAAGTGTGCAATTCGTCTCCCGCGCGCGCTCATGGAGCAATCCCGCGAACGCAAGGCGCTCGGGGAGTGTTACCATTGTCCCCATCAAGGAAGGCCACATTGAAGTCAGCAGGCGCAACCAATACTTCGGCCCCACCCGACCACGCGACGCAACCAGAAGACGCGCCCAAACATCCAGCGACGCGAGCGACATGAAATGCGCATGCGGAAACGCGATCGGAGAACGATCTTCAATCTCCTTAACCATCTCAATAATCGTCTTTGCATGAGCCATCCGTTCGGATCATTGACCGTCCGCTCGCACATGTCGCACTTCACTTATGAGATTCCGAAAGATATGCACCGTCATCCACCGTCCCTTCGAGTAATTGAACCCGCGAACCTCCCCGATCGGAATCCCCGCAGAATATCCCTTCTCCGCAAGCGTGCTCTCGAACGCTTCCAACACCGCGTCCGAAACCAAAATCGTCGCGCTCGGATGCACCATAAAAAATTCTGCCGCCTTTCGGCCCGACAGAAGTTGGATTTGCGAGTGGGTCAGAAAGACGAGCGACGGCTCGTGGAATCCCGCGGAGACGAGTTCCTTTGGGAGTTTGTTTCCATCCAACGAATCCCTGCGTAATTCCTCGACGATCAGACGGCTCGTAAAGATCGCACGTGCGCGCGGAAGAATCATCCCGAATAATGAAATCGAAATGACCGCTGAACAAATCACGCCGATCGCGACCGTACTCCCGAATCGACCGCTCCACGCCTTCACCAAACACCAGACCGCCGCGCCCGCGATCCCGGACACCAGCACGACAAACGACCAGTGAAACGGCTCTCCCAATTCGGGCAATCCCGCAAGCAACACAATCCCCGCACCAACCGTAACCACCGACCACAAAATAAACCCGATGCGAACAACTATCGAAACCCTTCTTGTGCGATCCTCTATTTCTTCAGACGGTCCGTCCGAAACGAACATCAATAGACCGGCCGCCGTCAGAAGCGAAACCGCCGGATAAAGCGGCAGCACATAATGCGGCAACTTGGTCGGCGTCAATTCAAACACCACCCACATCGGAATCGTCCACGCAAACAAAAAACGCACGGCGTCCCCACGGGCTTCGTCGGTCGCCTTCGCCGCAACCTGAGAATCCCCTGATGGCTTGCGCATTTTCCACGCCCGCACAAGCGCCGCCCCCGCAACGAGCGAACCCGGCCAGAACGTGAAAATGAAAATCCCGAGATAAAACCCGGGCGGAAACGAATGCGATTCAACCCCGCCCGCAACCTTCGGCAGAAAGTCCCCCAAAAGCGCATCGCGCCAGAACAATCCATTCGTTGCCACATGAATCGGCATCGCCCACGTCGCCGTCAAAATCAAAAATAGACCGATCCCAATCCATGAAAACACCGCGATCAAAATCGCAACGCTCCGATCAATCATCGTAAGCGTGAACAACGCAACCAATACAATGATGATCGCGATTGGCCCCTTGACGAAAATTCCAAATGCGAGCGCAACCCAGAATACCGCCGCAAACATACGATCACTCGGGAGCCACTTCTTCGGCCCATTCACATTCGTATCAACCTCTCTGCGCCCTTTCCTCCTCACATACAACACCCCGAGCGCCCCCATGCACGCCGTCATCGCTGCGCACAATACAGCATCGGTTGTCGCCTGATGTGCTTCGGCGGTCAGTAGAATCGATGATCCGGTCAAACCGGCGGCGGTGATCGCGATCACTCGATTTGAAAACAATAAAGCACCCGCAAAATAGACGACCAGCACCGTTGCCAGCGCTCCCAAAACCGAAGGCAACCGATATACCCAGATGTGATCCTTCGCGCCTTCGCCACCAGCGTCATCTCCATCGCCGCCGCTCACCCATGCGGACGCTTTGACGGAGACATACTGCATCCAATAGATGCCCGGCGGTTTCTTATGCCTCGGCTCATCCAGGAATCGAATGTGAAGGAGATCGTCGGATTCAACCATCTGTTTCGTCGCCTGGGCGAACCTTGCTTCATCCCGATCGATCGGCGGGATCGAAACCAGGCCCGGCCAATACAAGGCCGCGCAGAGCAACACCAGCAGTATTAGATTGAATGAATTCGAAGTTGAAATGCGCCGACAAGACGCATCAATCATCACGCCCTCATTGTTGGCGCGCTGAAAACAAAAAAACGCTGCTCGATACTGAGCAGCGTGTGGAAATTGCAATCCATTGTTCCATCGTCCTTTTTCTTATGCTACCCGTGATTCCGCTGCCACGGTTGCAAACGTTTCTTCGGGCACCACGTCGGCGTTTGTGTTTCCATCGCCGTTGGCCTCCCTTGATGCCGCATGCTTTCGCGGCCCGAACAGTTTGGGGTCGTCATCATCTTCGGCTTCATCCTGCTGTTTACGTTCCGGATAGTCCTCCCCAAGTTCGTCGGAGAGCGTGTTCGGCCACTGTCTCAATCCGTCGATATGCGCGGCTTTGGCGAGGATGTGCGAGCCTGTCGGGTTGGCGACGAACGCAAACATCATCGTCAACACCGCCTTCGTCGCGACGCCGAGCGTTCCGATGTGAAAGATCACGCCGAGCAACAGCCCCAGCAACCCGAGCGTCGAACACTTGCTCGAAGCATGAAGACGGTTATACGCATCCGGGAACCGGAGAATGCCGATCGCCCCAACCATCATGAAGAACAGGCCGGCAATAAGGCAAAGTGCCGCCAAAAAATTGGAAATGATGTCGAGCGTCATAAGGCCGCGCTCTCCTTTCTACGTCGTCGATTCCCGATATATTGAGCGAATGCAAGCGTACTCGCAAATCCGATGATTGCGACCACAAGGGCTGCATCGAAGTAAACTTCTGTGCGGAGACGAATCGCAAGCAAAATAACCAGACCCACCACATGTAGCGAAAACGTATCGCTCGCCAGAACACGATCCGCAAGTTGCGGCCCGCGCACGATGCGGTAGAACATGATCAGCATGCCGATTGTCAGCGTTACGATCCCGACATCCACGACGATGAACAGAAACGACTCGGCCCAGTTGGCGGGCTCGATCGATTTGGCCATCTCGTGGAGGATATCACTCTGCGTCATGGTTGACGCATCCCCGCCGCCGTCCGCACCTGCACCGGCATGTTGCGCTGCGCCATCGCCGAAGCCGAGCATGATTTGCCCGAACGGCAATTGGCCGGCATAGGCAAGAAGACTCATGAGAGGGTTCGTAAGACTTATCATCATATCGCAAACACCTCCCGTTCGAGGTGGAGCCGAAGATCGTCAAGTTCCGAGACGGCCTTGTCCCGATCCTCCGCATACATGCAGTGAACGTAAATAAATTCCCGGTCATCCGAAACGTCGACGACCAGCGTACCGGGCGTCAGCGTGATGCAATTGGCGAGCGTCGTGATTTGTACGTCGTTGAGGTGACCGACCGGATATCGAATGATCCGCGGCGTCTGATGAAGGCCAGGCGTGATGATTTCCCAAGCAATCTGCAGATTCGCAAGAAACAGAATCCACATAAAGTAAAAGAAGAACCGCACGAGGCGGAATAATCGAATCGGGTAACTGCCGCGCCCGGTTCCCATGCCGTAGATTGTCATGACGCCGCACGCGATGAGGAATCCGATGATCACGTTCAAGCCCGTGAAGTTCCCCGTCAGAAGAACATACACCACAGCCAAAAGCAAATTCAAAAGAAACAACTGGATCATGGTGATACTCCTTCAACGCCGATACCGATTGTCTTGAAAAGAGTCGAGGCGTCGGAGAGCCCGGCCGACGACAACTGATGCACCACTCCCCCGTCGCCTAACGATAGATCGGCCGACCGCTGGGAAACCAATGACCCATTGTTGGACGCCTCACGAGCGAAAGCCGGAATAGCAACCGCTTCTTCACGGTCCGACGCTCGGGGCAGTCGATGATTCGCCACCGCGAATCGGATTTGTTCAGCGCGGTCCTCACCGAGAATGGCTCCGATGTATTGCGTGGGATCCATCAGTTGATCGCCCGCATGAAAGGCGATCTGATACACCGGCTGGGCGAAGAATCCGAGAAACAGGGCCGTCCCCACGAGGAGGGAAACGCCGATATAGGCCGGTCGCAAGCGTCGAATTCGAGGTGCACCAGCGGGAACCGCAACCTGTTCGCCCCTCGGCGGACTCCAGAAGCCGTAGGACCAAATCTTCATCATCGAAAGAAGCGTGAGCAATCCGGTGAGCAGTCCGAATATGGAAAGATACCAGAACCCCGTCGTCCAGCCCGCTTCGATAATCACGAGTTTCCCGAAGAAACCCGACAGCGGAGGCAATCCAACCAGCGAAAACGCTGCCACGATGAAGAGTGTCGCGAGGAGCCAGTCGCGTTTGAGCAGCCCTCCGATTTTGTTGAGATCATCCGAGCCGGAATATTTTTCCATGATGCCGCAACAAAGGAAGAGCGAACTCTTCACGACCATGTGCTGAATCATGTAAAACGCGCAACCCGCAAGCGCATGACCCGTCAAAACCGCGATCCCGAAAACCATGTAACCGACCTGGCTGATGACGTGAATCGCAAGAATTCGTCGTACGTTGTGTTTCGAGACGGCACCGAGTACGCCGAGGAACATCGTAAATACGGCTGCGATCGCAATCACCGCCTGAATGACGGGCATGTGATCACCCACCGCGAGGAACATCGGAACCGTGCGGGCCAATGAGTACATGCCGACTTTGGTGAGCATTCCGCCGAAGAGCGCGCCGATTGAAATCGGAACCGTGTAATAGGTGTCCGGCAACCAGAACCAGAGTGGGAACATCGCGCCCTTCAAGCCGAACACGAACACCAGCATCAACGCCACCGTCGTAAACCCCGTCGGAAGCGGCTCACCGATCGCACGTTTCTCGGCGACGATCGCTGCGAGGTCCGCCATATTCAGGGTCCCCATCAAGCCGTACATCAGGCCGGCTGCAATCACGAACACGGTCGAGCCGATGAGGTTGAGCAGCACATATTTGTACGCCTGACGAACCTGCTCCTTGCTGCCGCCGATGGTCATCAGGGCGTACGACGCCATCAGCATGATCTCAAACGAAACGAAGAGATTGAATAAATCACCCGTAAGAAACGAAAGATTCACGCCGAACATCATGAGTTGCAGTAACGGATGGAAATATCGTCGTTCGGTCTTGTCATCGAGAATCGCAAACGAATGAACGTAACAGCCAAGGGCGACGATTGAGGAAGCCGCCAGCATCAATCCGGAGAGCGAGTCGAAGACGACGGTGATACCGAACGGCGCCGGCCAGCCACCCATTTGCGAGGTGTAGATTCCCCCGCCCTCACGAATGGAGGCGAGCAATCCGACGGCGAGGATCGAGGTGAGTGAAAACGAGATCGTGCCGAGCGTGCGCGTCACCTTCGTCTTGTTGACGAATAGAATGCTGAGTATTCCCGTCGCCTGCGGGATCACGATGAAGAGAATGATAAGATTATTCCACATAGTCGTTCAATCCGTGTTCTGTGCTGCGGTCGATTATTCGCTCGCCAGCTCATCGACATTTAGCGTTTGTTGCGTGCGTCCCGTCAGGACGACAAGCGTTAACAGGAACCCTGAGACCGCAAAACTGATTACAATCGCGGTCAAGATCAGCGCCTGAGGCAGCGAATCGACGCGCAACCCTAGTTCCGAAAGAATCGGCGCGCGTTTCAACAGCCCGGCCCGAACCATGGGCGAACCCGCCATCGCGATGATGCTCAGATTACCGGCATGGGTAATCAGAAAAGTCCCCATCGCAATTTCCTTCAGTTCGCGCCCCAGCATGAGATAAATGCTCATGGCAAAGGTAACGCCCACGCATATTGCAAGTATGACAGTCATTCTAATTCCTCGCTGAGTCGTTGAATCAAACCGACGGCTACGCCGATCACCACCAGCAGGACGCCCGTATCAAAAACTGCCGCTGAAGCAAAATGAATCTCTTGGCCGAACGGCAGATGAATCACCGTAACCAATGAACGGAAGAAGGGTTCCCCGAAAAGGAGCGGAGTGAACGCGGTACCCAGCGCCATCGAAAGCCCGAGAAACACCATGATCCGCGGGTGCCAGGGGAGGGATCGCATCAGGGCCTTCGGACCGTTCGACATCCGGTAGGAACAGAGCGCAATCGCCGCAATCAACCCGGCGATGAATCCTCCGCCCGGCGCGTTGTGCCCTTTCAGTGAGACGTACGCGGCAAACAAAAGCGAGAGCGGCAGAATCAATCGCATCGCCGTTCTTAATATCGGTGAAGTAATCATCATTACGAATTGACCTCCTCTTGACCGCCTGAACCATCGGGCGAGCGCATCGGCCCGGCGCCCATTGCGGGTGTTCCACCGCCCCCGCCGCCGCTGAACGTCAATCGTTCAGCACCGGCGTGAATTACATTTCGTACTCGCGGCAAGAGCGACCAGACGGCCAGGGCGGCGAGTGACAGGACGGTAATTTCGCCGAGCGTATCAAACCCACGGAAATCCACCAGAACGACATTCACGATGTTTTTG
>Ga0210044_10005219_pt1 | contig 17669 bp, 13 predicted proteins | sample CryGey13umfilter_2_FD_183959 | JGI IMG/M metagenome (GOLD analysis project Ga0210044, IMG submission 183959) | Groundwater microbial communities from aquifer in Utah, USA - Crystal Geyser 4/9/14 3 um filter (SPAdes) (version 2) | ecosystem: Environmental > Aquatic > Deep subsurface >... | reverse complement strand
ATCTCAAGCTATGCTGTACTTCGGAAGGCAGCCGATATTCAAAAAAGTCTGCTTGCGGCAGACAGCAATATTGTTAAAAGAAGCTCAGGAAAGAAAGAACGACAATGATTTCAGGAGTGCGAAAGCAATTTACCTGCAGCTTTTTAAAAAAACTCATAATATTAATTCATTGATTGGGTATGTAGAAATAATTTTGAAGCAAAAAAAATATTCGGATGCAGAAAAAATAGTTTCAAAAGAGATAGAAAGGTACTCCGAAAATTCAAGCTATTATTATTTGAAATTTTGGTTAGCTGATATAAAAGTGCTTTGCGGTAAATTTGATGAAGCAGCATTAATATATAATGAATTGAAGAATAAACACCTCAGTTTTAATTATGAAGCTTACATTAAGTTTCGACTTTCACTCTTAAATTCAAATCCGAATTCTGTCCGAGAATTTTTAAGCAAAACCAAATTCAGGAACGAGTTACTAATTGACATTGCAAAAAAAATGAATCAATCAGAAGTTGTTGATGTTCAGATTTTACAGGCTGAAGAATCAGATGAAATCTATAAAATAACAAAAGCCTATTTTGAAGAGGGATTTGATGTGGAATCTGTAAAATCAGCAGAAACTGCTTTCTATGCTTCAAAACTTTTTTTGAAAAATGCGGAATATAATTTGGCTGAAGATTTAATTAAAAAAGCACTAAATTTTGCTCCGGAGAATAAAAAACAAAACTATTTGGAACAATTACTCAGGATAAATTGGTTCAAATATCAAAGTGAAAATAAATCGAGATTAAATGACAGCAGCTACTCAAAAAATTAATAATTACATAAAGCAGATTTTGTTTTTGGAGAATGTAAAAGAATTAGCAAAGATTAGAAACGAAAGGATTTACATTGTTGGTGGGTTTTTACGCGATGTCATTCTGAATAAATTTCCAAACGAAATTGACTTCCTTGTGATTGGTGACGGAGTTGAATTTGCAAATGTATTAGCCACTCAACTTGCCGTAGAAAATGTTTCCCTGTTTAAAAGATTCGGAACTGCCCATTTATTTTATAAAGATTACAATTTAGAATTTGTGATGGCACGAAAAGAGTCATATAATTTTGATAGCAGAAATCCGGTTGTGGAAAGAGGAAGTTTTGAGGATGATATTTCCAGAAGGGATTTTACGATTAACACTTTGGCACTTTCGTTAAATGAAAATGACTATGGAAATCTTTTTGACATTTATAATGGTTTGGAAGATTTGAAAAATGGAATCATAAAAACTCCGATTGATCCTTATCAAACATTTGAAGATGATCCATTAAGAATAATGCGGGCATTCCGATTTGCAAGCAGACTAAATTTCAAGTTTAATCCAGATTTGATTGAAGCTATAAAAGCTAAAGCTGAGCGATTAAAAATAATTACTCAAGAAAGAATCACTGATGAGTTTATGAAAATTATGCTGTCTCCAAAACCTTCAGTCGGGTTGATCGGAATGTATCAGACAGGAGTGCTGAAATATGTTTTTCCGGAACTTAGCGAAATGGGCGGTATAGAGCAGAGACAGGATTTTCATCATAAAGATGTTTTCTATCATACTTGTGAAGTTGTGGATAATATTTCAAATAAAACTAAAAATTTATGGTTGAGAATTGCTGCTCTTCTTCATGATGTTGCAAAACCTGCGACTAAAAAATTTATTGACGGGATAGGCTGGACTTTTCACGGGCATGAAGAACTTGGTGCAAGATTTGCGAAGGTGATTTTTCATCGCATGAAATTTCCTTTGGTTCATTTGCATTATGTACAAAATTTAATCAGACTACATCTCCGACCGATTGCTTTGGTTGATGACGAAGTGACAGACTCCGCTATTCGAAGATTGATTGTTCAAGCCGGAGACAATCTGGATGATTTATTTGATTTATGCAGGGCTGACATCACGAGCAAAAATCTAGGGAAAGTTTCAAAGTACTTACAAAACTATGATAAAGTTGTTCAACGGATTAAGGACGTAAGAGAAAAAGATGAATTGAGAAATTTCCAATCTCCCGTTAAAGGTGAAGAAATAATGAAAATTTTTAATTTGCAGCCATCAAAAAAAGTTGGAGAAATTAAAAAAGCAATTGAGGAAGCGATTCTCGAAGGAATCATTCCTAATAATTATGAGGCGGCTTATAAATATCTGATGGAAATAAAATTCAAATTTGAATAAATTTTTTTTATGTAACTTTCTGTTTTTTTTACCGTCAAAAGGACTGAACTTCAAAAAAATGTTTTCTTAAAGGAGAAAAAATGAAGTATTATTTTTTAGTTTTATTATTAATTATTGCTTTACCAATTTATGCACAAAAGCAATTAACACTTGAAGAGTCAATTAAAATTGCGATGCAGAATAACACGACACTAATTAAATCAACTAATAATTTGGCAGCTACAAAAAAGCAGGTTAAAAATGCATATGGAAATCTTCTGCCAAATTTTGGACTTTCGGGTTCATGGAGTTGGAACAGGATTAGTGATGACGGAGGAAAACAATTAAATTTTTTAGGAACCTTGCAGGATGTTCCCCCATCTCAAATTGACACTAGGAATTGGTCGGTTTCTGCGGGAGGAAATGTTGTTCTGTTTGACGGCTTGGCAAATCTTGCTAATATTAATCAGGCTGAAAACAGTTTTGAATCTTCGCAATTGCTTTTAGAAAAATTGAAGCAGGATGTTGTGCTTCAAACCTCAGAATTATTCTATAACGTTTTGAATGCAAAATCACTTGTTTCAGTCAGAGAGGAAAATGTTAAGTACAATCAAAAGTTATTGGAGACAATTCAAGAAAGAAATAAACTCGGTTCAGTAGCGATTGCTGATGTTTATTCACAGCAAGTTCAATTAGGAAATGCCGAATTGCTTTTAATACAGGCACAAAATTCGTTCGACCAATCAAAAAATTTGTTTCTAAACTATCTTGCACTTGATATTCTTGAGGATTTTGAATTTGTTGATCCTTATGAAAATATTAATTCAATTGACACAAAATCTTTTTCCAAAGAATTTTATGAACTTGGCAGAATGATTAGCGATGCTTTTGATTTAAGGCTCGATTACAAAAGTCAACAATTGACTATACAAAATTCCATTGAGGAAAAAACGGTTGCTAAAAGTGGCTATTTGCCACGGTTATCTGGTAATTACTCCTTCAATACAAATGCTGTTAAATCCGGGGAATTATTCAGTAGAAGAAATTATAATATTGGATTAACCTTGAGCATTCCAATCTTTTCAAACTGGAGTACAGAATTGGCAACTGAATTTGCTGAGGTTCAGTACCTGAATACCAAAGAAGATTTATCAGCATTAGAAAGACAAATAAAAATCGAAGTAAAACAAGGTTACTTGAATTTTGTTGCTGGCGAAAAACGACTTGAAGTTTCAAAAAAGAATGTTGTTGCAGCGGAAGAAAATCGAAAAATAAATTATGAAAGATACAGTTTGGGATCCGGAACTATACTGAATGTTTTGCAGGCAGACAGAGATTATACACAGGCACTAACGGAAAGAATTAATGCAAAATTCGAATTCTTTAAGCAGCGGGACAACTTGCTGAATGCTTTGGGAAAATTGAGTTATACAAATTTTGAATAAAATATACGGGAGAATTATAAAATGGCGAATGGAAGTAAAAAGAAAAACAAGAAGAAATTTTTCATATTTGGCGGAATTGGAGTTCTTCTATTAATTATTGTGATATTGGTTTTAACATCGGGTGATAAAGAAGCAATTGTTCCGGTACAAACCGAACAAGTATCGAAGAGAACAATAACTCAAACCGTTTCTGCAACCGGTAAAATTTATCCTGAATATCAGGTTGAATTGCGCCCGGAGGTTAGCGGTGAAATTGTATCACTTCCGGTTGAAGAAGGTGACATTGTTCAAAAAGGGCAATTACTTGTGCGAATCAAACCCGAACAATATACAGCTCAGAGAAATCAAGCAAAAGCTCAGCTTGATGCTGCGCGTTCGCAACTGAAAGTAAGAGAAGCAGCATTGTCAAGAGTTGAATCTGATTACAAACGAATTAAAGGTCTTGCCGAAAAAGGATTGGCAAGTGACCAAGAACTTGAAATGGCTAAGTCCGAATATTTGCAGAATGTCGGGATGCTTGAATCACAAAAAGCTTCCGTTCAGCAGGCTTTAGAAAATCTTAATAATTCTGAAGAACAATTATCAAAGACGGCAATTTATTCTCCTATTAATGGAAGAGTGACAACAAGATTAGTGGAGATGAATGAGCGGGTACTTGGTTCATCTTTCAGCATGGGAACGCATTTAATGACCGTAGCTGATTTAAGTAATATGGAAGCCCGCGTTGATGTAGATGAAAACGATGTTGTCTTAGTGTCGGTTGGGGACACTGCAGATGTTGAAGTTGATGCTTTTGGTGATAAGAAATTTAAAGGAATAGTAACACAAATTGGCAATAGTGCTCAGACGAGCGGTTTAGGGACACAGGATGAGGTTGTCAATTTTCAAGTAAGAATTAAAATTATTGATCCGGAATTGAAACTCAGACCCGGCATGTCATGTGACGCAGATATCAAAACTGAAACAAGAAAAAATGTTTTATCCGTTCCTATTCAAGCGGTGACAGCACGTTTGGATAAACCTGCAAATGCAAATCCTGAAGAAACAGAAGGCGGCGAAACGGAAATGCCTTCGGCTGTAAATTCTTCAAAGAACAAACCGAAAGAGGTTGTATTTATTGTCGAAAATGGTAAAGCAAAAAAAGTAGAAATACAAACTGGCATCAGTGATGATTCATATATTGAAATTAAGAAAGGATTGAATGAAAAACAGGAAATTGTTTCCGGTCCATACAGAGCTATTTCAAAAGAACTAAATGATGGAACGATTGTAATTTTGCCCGGAACTAAAAAAGATAATGCAAAGAAAAAATAATTCTTGAAAATTTCTAAAGAGAAAACAAAGAAATGAATATCATAACAATTGAACATATAGCTAAAATATATCAAGTGGGTTCGGAGGAAGTTCATGCTTTGCGTGACGTTTCACTCAAAATCAATCAGAATGAATACCTTGCTATAATGGGTCCGTCAGGTTCGGGTAAATCTACATTGATGAATATGCTTGGATGCCTAGATACACCGACAAATGGACTCTACTTATTCAAAGATAAAAATGTAAGTCTGATGAATGATAATGATTTAGCAAATATTCGAAATAAGGAAATCGGATTTGTATTTCAAACATTTAATTTACTGCCAAGATCAGACTCGCTTCATAACGTTGAATTACCATTGATTTATGCGGGTATTCCAAAAAGTGAAAGACGAGAAAGAGCTGCTGAAGCACTTGAAAATGTGGGACTTGGAGACAGAATGCACCATAAACCGAATGAGCTTTCCGGCGGACAGCGTCAAAGAGTTGCAATTGCGCGAGCGCTTGTTTCAAACCCTGCCATTATTCTTGCAGATGAACCAACCGGAAATCTTGATTCGAAAACGGGAGAAGATATTATGCATCTTTTCCACGAAATTCATGAGACTGGGAATACAATTATTCTGGTTACTCACGAAGAGTATATTGCCGAACATGCAAAGCGCATTGTTCGATTGCGGGATGGATTGATTGAAAGCGATGAAATTGTTGCCAACAGATTTATTCCGAAAAAAAATGGTGCATCAAAAGTATAAAGGATTCTTAATATGAAACTTTTTTTCTTTGAGGTAAAAGAAGGTCTGTTCATTTCACTAAGAGCAATAAGAGCCAATAAAATAAGGTCTGTTCTTACTACTCTCGGAATTATTATCGGAGTTACTTCGGTTGTTTTGATGTCAACAGCAATCAGAGGAATTGATGATGCGTTTCAAACGGGAGTTTCTTCGCTCGGTTCAGATAATTTGTATATTGATAAATGGGAATGGTTCAATCGTGATGTGCCTTTTTGGGAATTAAGGAATCGGAAAAACCTTACGATGGAGCATTTTGAAAAATTTAAGGAAATGGCAAAACTTCCAATTGCTGTTGCGCCAACAATCTTTACTCCGATAACAATCAAGCATGAAGAAAGGACAGTCGAGTTTGTATTTATTGTTGGTACAACGCATGATTATGTTTTCACAAATTCGCTTTCATTCGCTGATGGCAGATTTATGAATGAACTGGAAAGTAATGGCGGTAGAAATGTAATAGTTCTTGGGAGTGAAATTGCTAAAAAACTTTTTCCAAATGGTGGTGGTTTGAACAATGATGTAAAATTAAAAGGGAAAAAATATAGAGTTATTGGAATTCTTGAAGAGCAGGGCAGTTGGGTCATGGGTAATTTCAATCCCGATAATCAAGCTTTCGTTCCAATTGAAAGTGTATTCAAATATTTTCAGGAAGAATTTTGGAATAGTATTACTATAAATGTTCGTGCACCAAACAGCCAGTCAATCGATGCAGTTAAAGATGAGGCAGTGGAAATTATGAGAAAGATTCGCGGATTAAAATATAATGAGAGAAATGACTTTTCAATCAATCAACAATCGGGTTTGTTAAATGAAATTAACAGTACTGTTGGTGTTATTCAGATTGCGGGTTTGCTAATAACCGGTTTAGCTTTATTTGTGGGTGCAATCGGAATTATGAATATAATGTTTGTTTCGGTTAAAGAAAGGACTAAAGAAATCGGAATCAGGAAAGCAATTGGGGCGAAGAACAGAACAATTCTCGGGCAGTTTATAACTGAAGCAGCTATCATTTGTCTGATTGGTGGAATGATTGGTTTATTTATTGCCATCATCGGAGGAATGATTATTAAACAGTTTGATTTCCCTGTAACAATTTCTGCTGAAGCCGTTATTTTGGCTGTTACAATTTCTTTAATGACCGGAATTTTGTCAGGTTTTGCTCCGGCATACAAGGCAAGCAAAATGGATCCGGTTGATTCATTGAGGTATGAATAATGTCCATCTCTGAAATATTCAATATTTCAATCACTTCACTAAGAACTAATAAGCTTCGTTCATCACTTACAATTCTTGGAATTGTCGTCGGTATATTTTCAATTATAGCAATGAGCACTGTGATTGAAATGCTACAGGCAAGTATTGAAAGCGGAGTGAGTGCTCTCGGGAAAAATACTTTTCAAATTCAAAAATGGCCTGCATTTCAAACACACAATCCACAGGAAGATGCAGAAGTAAGAAACAGAAGAAACTTAACAATGGAAGAGTTCTTTCGATTAAGAGAAAAATTAGATGGGAAAGCCAAATCTGTAGGAGCAGAACTTTGGCGATTTGGCAAGCTTGTTAAGTTTGGTAATAAAGAAACAAATCCAAATGTTAATCTTTCAGGCTGCACTCCGGAAGCTTTTGAAAATAATAATTGGAATGTGGAATTGGGAAGGGCGTTTAATTGGAATGAAGTTAACAGTGCATCAAATTATATTATTCTTGGGAAAGATATAAGCAACGTTCTTTTTAAAGACAGAGATCCGATAAATGAGGAAGTGAAAATTGATTCAAAAAAATTCCGCGTTATTGGAGTTCTTGAATCTGTTGGTGCTTTCTTTGGACAGAGTCAGGATAATTTTGTTTTGATTCCAATATCGACTTTTCAAACATATTATGGCAGCGATAGAAGGAATAGTGTAAATATAACTGTCATGACTTTTAGTAAAGATGATTACAAAAGCCTGATGGAATTATCGGAAGGTTATTTCAGAACAATTAGGAAAGTGCCGCCCGGTAAACCGAATGATTTCGACTTCCGGACTAATGAAGAGGTGCTGAAGCAAATAAATCAAATTACATCCGGAGTAAAAATTGGTGCGTATGTTGTTGCTGCTATTGCATTACTTGCTGCCGGAATAGGAATCATGAATATCATGCTCGTCTCAGTTACTGAAAGAACCAAGGAAATTGGAATAAGAAAATCAATTGGTGCGAAAAAGAAAAATATTTTATTTCAGTTCCTTTTCGAATCAACAACACTCTGTTTGTTTGGTGGTTTTTGGGGGATAATTTTAGGGTTAATTGTTGGGATATTTCTCGGCTCATTATTAAGCGCTAAAGTTATTATTCCATTTGATTGGGTTGCAATCGGTGTTTCTTTATGTGTATTCATTGGAGTCGGCTTCGGAACTTATCCGGCATATAAGGCTTCAAATTTAGATCCGATTGAAGCATTAAGATACGAGTAAAGTCACAATAATTTATTATTTTTCAAATAAAAAAAATGCCAATAAAAGAAATTTTAGTAATCGCCTTTGTATCATTAAAAACAAACAAACTTCGTTCTTCTTTGACAATTCTCGGAATTATTGTCGGAATATTTTCAATCATTGCCATGGGGACTGTTGTTACTATGCTTCAAACTACAATTGAGGAAGGTGTTTCTGTTTTCGGAAAAAATACATTTCAAATCCAGAAGTTCCCCGCAGTTCGAACAGGCGGTCATTCCGAATGGGGAAAACTTCGGAACAGAAAAGATATTACTCTTGATGACTTTAATAATTTGAAAGGAAAATTTGTAGAAGCGAAGGCAATTGCAGCTTCAGCCAGTAACAACGGGATTATTGTTAAACATAAGAATTACAAAACAAATCCGAATATTTCAATTGCAGGAGTTACGCCCGAAGCATTCATTACTCGTGATTGGACGATTGAAAAAGGGCGGGCATTAAATCAGCTTGACTATGACAGATACGCAAAAAATGTTGTGCTTGGTTTTGATCTTGCAAAAACTGTTTTCAAAGATCTTGATCCAATCGGGCAAGAAATTTCAGTTGAAGGAACCAAACTTACCGTGATTGGTGTGCTTGAATATGAGGGCGAAATATTCGGGCAGAGCCGTGGTAATTTTGCAATTATTCCATTAACTTCATTTCACAGTATGTATGGAATCAGCCGACGCTCGTTGAATATTAGTGTTATGGCTTTCGACAGAGTCAGCTATAATGATTTGATGGAGAAGGCAGAAGGGTACATGCGAATTATCAGGAAAGTACCTCCGGGCGGCGACAATGATTTTGATATAGTTTCCAGCGAATCAATTCTTGGACAAATTAATTCGATAACATCAGGAGTTAGAATTGGTGCGCTTGTGATTGCTGCAATTTCACTCCTTGCTGCAGGTGTTGGCATTATGAATATTATGTTGGTTTCTGTAACTGAACGAACGAAGGAAATCGGAATCAGGAAATCCATTGGTGCAAAGAGAAAAAATATTTTGATGCAATTCTTGATTGAAGCTGTTGTTCTATGTCTTGTTGGTGGAATTATTGGAATTATTGCCGGCATTATGGTTGGCAATCTTGCAGGCTCACTTTTGAATGCTTCAACCGTAATTCCCATAGATTGGATTGTTATCGGGATCTCGCTTTGCATTGCAATCGGAGTAGGATTTGGGACATATCCTGCATATAAAGCTGCGAATTTAGATCCAATCGAAGCCTTGAGATATGAATAATATTCTCATTCTTTGACTTGCGGATAAGTTTTTATCAAAATACTTTTGTTATGTGATTTTAATTGTCACATTTTGATCATAAAATTACACCGCTAGTGAAATATAAGAACGTTTTAATAATTTCTTTTTTAATTAATTCTTTAATCTTTTCGCAGAAAAGCTTTAATACAATTTCTGTCAGTGATTCATTTAAAATTAACCTTCAGAATAAATATACCCTTTCGTTTACAAATATTCTGCCTTATTCAGAAAATGTTTTTCTTAATGGGCAAACGCTTAGCAAAGGCAGTTATAAAATTGATTATGTTCATATGAGTTTTAGTCTTGATGATTCATTGAGTTATAAAATAAATGATAAAATTATTATTGAATACACTGCAGTTTTTACTAATTTAAGAAAACATTATTCACTGCGTGCACCAAAGAAACTGTTTACGGAAAAATCAAAAACCTCACAAAATATTATGCAGTCTGAATTGTCGCTGAATAAAGAATCTATTCTCGGGAAGAATATCCAAAGTAATGGTGCTATTATAAGAGGTTTTACAGTCGGGACCAATAAAGATTTCACTTTGAATAGCGGATTGAGGCTGCAACTTTCAGGAAAACTTTCAGATGAGATAGAAATAGTAGCAGCATTGACGGATGAGAATACACCGATTCAACCTGAAGGAAATACTGAAAGACTTGATGAGTTAGACAAAGTTTACATAGAAGTTCGGCATCCGAATGCAACGATAAATTTTGGCGATTACGATTTAAATTCTTCAATCGGCGAATTTGGCAAAGTCAATCGGAAACTGCAGGGATTAAAATTATCGGGTAATTATGGTGAATCAAGCGGAGAGATTGCAATTGCCAGTTCGAAGGGAAAATTTAATTCAGTTTCATTCTTCGGTAACGATGGAAATCAAGGTCCATACAGATTATTGGGCGCTAATTTTGAAAAAGATATTATCATAGTTGCAGGAAGTGAAAAAATCTTTTTAGATGGACAAGTTCTCAAACGCGGTGAGAACAATGATTATATTATAGAATATTCAAATGCACAATTAACTTTTACGAACAAACGAATGATTACTTCTGCCTCAAGGATTGTCGTTGATTATGAATATACTGACAGGCAGTATCAAAGAAATTTTTTTGGCACTTCGTTTAATCAAAATCTCTTCAATGATAAAATTAATATCAGTGTGGGATACTTTCGTGAAGCCGATGATTACGAAAATCCAATTGACTTGAATTTGTCCAACGCAGATATAAAAATTTTATCGCAAGCCGGTGATGACATCAATAAAGCTTATGTTTCAGGGGTTTCAGAAGCGGGGCAAGATTCAAATGGAGTAAGGCAAGGCTCGTATTCAAGAATTGATACATTAATTAATGGCAGTCAGTTTTCTTATTATAAATTCAATCCGGGGAATAGCAATTCAATTTATTTTGTTTCATTCACTTATGTTGGCTCGGGAAAGGGGGATTACAAAAAGCATTCGACATCGGAATATAATTTTGTTGGCATTGGTATTGGAGAGTATCTTCCCATCAAATTAATATCTTTACCGGAATCAAAACAAATTACATCGATGTTTATTGCAGCAAAACCATTTCGGGATTTATCTTTGAGTATTGAATTAGCCGGCAGTAATTATGATAAAAACAGACTGTCGAAAATTGATGATAATGATAATTTAGGCTTTGGAAGAAATACAAAACTAAAATACTCCTACAAAAATTTAAGTCTTTTTAATGCAAATCTTGGTGGAATAGATTTCTCTTTTCGTGAAAGATTTATTGAAAAGTACTTTAAGTCATTAGACCGTTTTAACTCTGCTGAATTTAGTCGGGATTATAACTTGCCTTCGAATTTACTGGCAAATGAATCACTTCAGGAAGCTTCTTTGCAACTTTCACCAACAGAAAAAACAAATTTAAGTTTTCTTTTTGGTTCTATAAAAAAAGGAAAATATTTTCAGTCAAAAAGATATCTGGCTGACATCAATTCTGATATGAGTAATCTTCAAGTGAATTACAAAATTGATTACGTCTCGGGTAAAAATATTTTAACAATTACAGACTGGACAAAGCAGAGTGCGGATTTTGGATATACTATTTTCTTTTTTAAGCCGGGAATAGAATTATATGATGAAAAGAGGGTTGAAAAAAATCAGCAGAATTCTGAAACGATAAATACAAGTTTTAGGTTTGCCGAAATAGGACCTTATCTTCAATTAATAAATTTGTACGGATTTAATTCGCAATTTAAGTATTCAAACAGGGAAGAATATTTCCCGTTTCAAAATAAACTTGAAAAAGAATCTTTTGCTATTACCAAACAAGTTATTATTAATTACAGCGGTATTCGGGAAGTGAATTCCAACATTGATTTTACTTATCGAAAAAAAGAATTTGCTAAGTTATTCCGAAGTGCAAATTCATTAAATAATACAACATTCTTACTTAAATCTAATACAAGAGTGATTCTGTTCAATAACGGATTTGAGTCATACTTGTTTTATTCGGCATCAACTCAAAAATCCGCAAAGTTCGAAAGAATATATGTGCGGGTTGAAAAGGGGCAGGGGAATTATGTTTATCTGGGTGACTTAAACAGCAACGGAATCAATGATGAGAACGAATTCCAGTTTGCTCTATTCGATGGAGAATATATCGTCACAACTTTGCCAACGGATGACCTTTTTCCTGTAATTGATTTGAAAACAAATTTTCGGTTTGCATTATCATTCGAGAAAATATTTTCCAATACTTCGCTGATGAAATATGTTAAACCATTTTCAACGGAGACAGTAATCAGAATTGAGGAAAACAGCAATACAGATGAGATTGACAAAATTTATTGGCTCCGGCTTTCAAAATTTCTAAATGAAAGGACAACAATCAGAGGTAATCAATATTTTCAAAATGATTTGTACTTATTCAAAAACAGTAACGACTTCTCAATCCGCAGCAGATTTATCGAAAAGAAATCACTGAATCAATTTAGTGGTGGAACGGAAAAAGGATTTTACAACGAAAGAAATTACAGAATCAAATTAAAATTGCTCGAAGAAATCGGGAATCAATCTGATTTCGTTTTTACAAAGGACATGTTGACAGCCAGTTCAATTTCCAATAGAGAAAGGCAGTTTAATTCATTTGAATTTATTTCTGATTTCTCATATAAGCCGTATAACTTTCTTGAAGTTGGATTTAAGTTTTCTTTTGGCAGCGGAAAAGATACAAAGCCTGCGGAGCCCACAATTATTGCTCAAAATGCTCAAGGTGTGAGAATTAATTTTTCATTCACTGGAAACGGGCGATTAAGTATTGAGGGTGAGCGGACAGAATTAATTATACAAAATATTCAAAATAATATTCCATTCGAAATAACACGAGGAAATTCCAATGGGAAAAATTATTTTTGGAGTGTGAATTTTGATTATAAAATTGGGATGTATTTGCAGACAACATTAAGTTATAATGGAAGACTTCAAGGCAAATCTGATATTGTGAATTTATTAAAAGCGGAAGCGAGAGCTTTTTTCTAATGAAAATAGAATCTTATTTGGTAGAGGCACATATCGTAAAAATTGTTGATTCAAAATTAGAATTCTTACTTTTGAAGCGTGCCGAATCGGAAAGTTATCCGGGGATTTGGCAGATGGTGACCGGTTCAATAGACAATAATGAAACTGCTGTGGAAACAGCTTTAAGAGAAATCCATGAGGAAACTTCATTGACACCGGATAAATTTTGGGTAGTACCAAATGTAAATTCATTTTATTCAGCAGAAGATGATGAAATTTGTTTGGTGCCTGTTTTTATTGCTCTTGTTGATGATTCTTTGCAAGTTAAAATATCTTCTGAACATTCCGAATATAAATGGACTGATGCAGAAGATGCGAAAAGATTATTGGCATGGTCGGGGCAGCGAAAGTCAGTAGAAATTATTTATGATTATTTTACTAATGATAAAAGTACTTTTAAGTTTATTGAAATAAAAATCTAAAAATTATCAAAGGAGAAAAAGTGGGATTACTTGTTGTTGGGTCAATTGGTCTTGATACAGTTGAGACTCAATTGGGAAAAATTGAAAATGCACTTGGCGGTTCGGCAACTTATATTTCAATTGCATCAAGTTATTTTACCTCGCCGGTTAATTTAGTCGGAGTTGTCGGAGATGATTTTGGTAAGAAAAATATCGAATTATTTAAATCGCATAACATTAATCTTGATGGTCTGCAAATTGTTGACGGAGAAAAAACATTCAGATGGGGCGGCAAATATCATGAAGATATGAATAACCGCGATACGATTTTTACTGAACTGAATGTATTTGAAAAATTTGATCCAATCATTCCGCAGTCTTGGAAAGATAATAGTTTTGTTCTTTTGGGAAATATTCTGCCATCATTACAATTGAGAGTTCTTGATCAAGTCACGAATCCGCAATTTGTAGTTTGCGATACAATGAATTTATGGATTAATATTGCTTTAGATGATTTGATGAAAGTTCTAAAGCGAATCAATGTATTAATTATAAACGATTCAGAAGCGAAAATGCTTTCGAAAGAGACTAACTTAATCAAAGCAGCAAAAATTATCCGAGGTTTTGGCCCGGAATATTTAGTTATCAAAAAAGGTGAACATGGCGCTTTGCTGTTTGGAAATGATTTTACTTTTTCTGCTCCCGCACTTCCGATGGAAACTATTTTTGATCCCACCGGTGCTGGGGATACGTTTGCCGGCGGGTTTACCTCTTATTTGCACAAATCAAAAACAATTAATAAAGCAAGCATGAAAAAAGCAGTAATTTACGGTAGTGTGATGGCTTCTTTCTGTGTTGAAAAATTCAGTACAATCGGAATCGAGAATTTATCCAACGAACAGATTTCTAAAAGGTTCAATGCTTTTGTTGAATTAGCTCGGTTCGATTTTAATGAATAATTTTAATGCACTCGAATTTGTTGATGGTAAACTTAAGTTTATTGATCAGACTAAATTGCCGTTTGAAGAATCTTATATTTTCACAGATGATTTTGAAAGAATTTCGGAGGCAATTGAAAGACTGGAAATCAGAGGTGCACCGGCTATTGGTATTGCGGCGGCTTATGCAGTTGCTTTGGCATTTAAAAATAAAACGGAAAAGGACGAGCAATACTTTGGTGCTGTTATTAATCGGTTAAAATCAACAAGACCGACTGCGGTAAATTTATTTTGGGCGTTGAGCAAAACAGAAGATGCATTCTTAAATATCAGTAAAGAAAATATATACGAAACCATTTTGATTACTGCCATCAAAATTCATGAAGATGATAAAAATAGATGTGACATGATTGGTGAAGCAGGTTTGGAATTGTTTAACGATAAGATAAATATTTTGACTCATTGCAATGCTGGTGCTTTAGCTACGGGTGGCGAGGGTACTGCATTGAATGTAATTAAGAAAGCATTTAAATCCGGATTTATAAATCATGTTTATGCAGATGAAACAAGACCATTGCTTCAGGGCTCAAGGTTAACTGCGTTTGAATTAGAGAAATCAAAAATACCATTTACAATAATTACTGATTCAATGGCTGCCTTTGTACTGAAGGAAAAAAATATTGGGATGATTGTTGTTGGTGCGGATAGAATCGCTAAGAATGGTGATACAGCTAATAAGATTGGTACATACGGACTTGCAATTTTAGCTAAACATCATAATGTCCCGATTTATATTGCCGCACCTGAAAGTACCATCGACCGAAAAATTAATTCAGGTAAAGATATTAACATTGAATATCGAAGCGACTCTGAAGTGAATTCAATCCGAAAAATTCCGATAACAAATAATGAGTATAATGTTATGAATCCGGCATTTGATGTAACTCCGGCAAAATTAATTTCGGGAATTATTACCGAGAATAAAGTTTATCATTATCCGTTTAAATTCTGATGGCTGCAATTGTAAAATCGAAAGTTATTGTGCTTCGTAAAATTGAATATGGCGATAGCAGCAATATTATTTCGGTATTTTCAGAAAAGCAAGGTAAAATGTCGGTAATTATTAAAGGTGCACGCAGCGGAAAGAACAAAAAAACCTCTTCTTCGGATGTTATGAATCTTATCGAATTAGTCACATATCAAAAAGAAAACAGAGAAGTTCAATATGCTTCACAGGTAGATTTAATAAGCGGATTTCAAAAGATTAAATCGAATTTAGAATTGTATAAATATGCGGCTGCAGCTCTTGAATTAATATACTTTTTAATTATGGAAAATGAAACTCATGAGAAACTTTTTCGGGGTATTGTTCGGTTACTCGAATTAATTGATTCAGGGAAAAATAATCCCAAACTGCTGTTTGCAAAGTATTTTCTATTGCTGATCGAAGAAATAGGCTATAAGATTAATTTTTCAGAATGTGCCTCATGCATGAAAGATATAATCAATGAAAATAAAATATCGTTTGACTATGAATTAGGCTTTTTGTGTAAAAATTGTTCAGATGAACGAATGGAAAATAATTATTTTGAGAAGGAACTTTTTAATTTGATTTTATGTCTAAGCACAAAAAAAAGTGAATATCAGTACACAGACAAATTATTAGACACAGTAATTATTTTCTTTGAGAACTATATTAAATATCATGTGCCTGAATTCAAAGGTTTGCAAACATTAAAAATATTTTAGGAGATTTATATGAAACGTAAAAATATAATCGGTGCAATTTCACTCTTGTTTTTCGGTGCTGTATTTGGGGCTATTTTGGTTTCAGGTTTTGGACTTGTGAGACCCGGATTTGCAAGCGTCGGAAATCCTAACCCACCAATAAAAGATTTAGATCCTGTTGTGGAAAAATTTAATAATGCATTTATTCAAGCCGCAGATGTTGTTACACCTTCAATAGTACAGATTACCACAATAAGCACATCGGAAAATAAAGCTCATGAGATGTTCAAATTCTTTATGCCTTTCAAAGATGATGTTCCTGAAGAAAGGCAGGGCAGTGGAAGCGGTGTTATTATTTCGAAGGACGGATATATATTGACAAATAATCACGTTGTTGAAAATGCAACGCATGTTGAAGTTTCGTTGCATGATAAAAGAGAGTTTGAAGCTGAAGTTGTTGGTACGGATCCTTTGACAGATTTGGCTGTTATCAAGATTGATGCTGAAAATCTACCGCTTGCAAGTTTGGGAAATTCTGATAACCTCAAAGTCGGACAATGGGTAATGGCAATAGGAAATCCTTTATCTCTAACTTCCACAGTTACAGCAGGAATTATTTCTGCAATCGGCAGAAACATCAACATTATTCAAGACAGTTATGGGATTGAAAATTTTATCCAAACTGATGCAGCAATCAATCCAGGCAATAGTGGTGGGGCTTTGGTGGATTTGAGAGGCAACGTAATCGGCATAAACTCAGCGATTGCTACGAATGGGTTCACAAGTAATTATATCGGATACGGATTTGCCATTCCAATTAATATAGCTAAAACTGTATCTGAAGATTTAATTTCGGACGGTGAAGTTAAACGAGGTTATATCGGAGTAAGGATTGAAGCCGTCAATACAGAAGTAGCAAAAGCAGTTGGTTTGGATAAGCCGCGTGGAATACTTGTTCAAGGAGTTGTTGAAGACGGCGCAGCAGCAAGTGTTGGTATTAAAGAAGGTGACGTTATTCTAAAAATTGATGGTAAAGAAGTAAATGAACCAAATTCTTTACAGAGTTATATCGCTTCCAAAAGATCCGGTGATGAAGTTGTACTAACTCTCTTCCGAGATAAAAAAGAAATTAAAAAAGAAGTCAAATTAAAAGCACGAACGCCAGACGATGATGTTTTAGTAAAAAATGATAGCAAATCAAAAAAGTCCCTCAAGGGAAAGGAATTGACTCAGAAAAAGATTGAGACTCTTGGAATAAGTGTTCGTAATGTAAAAGATAAAGAACTTGAACCATACAAAGTTGAAAATGGAGTAATGATTACGGGTGTAGATAGATTCAGTAAGGCGGAAAGCCAACGTCTTTCAACGGGAGTTGTCATTGTTGAAGTTGATAGAGAGAAAGTTTCTTCTGTTTCAGAACTGATGGATTTAGTTGATGCTAAAAAGGGGTCGGCAATTCTTCTCAAAGTTGTTTATAATGACGGAACAACTCGACTTGTAGGACTTGAAGTAAAAAAGTAATTGATGAGCCTGCTCTAAAAGCTTTTTTCTCAAAATGAATTTG
>Ga0210044_10005216_pt1 | contig 17674 bp, 17 predicted proteins | sample CryGey13umfilter_2_FD_183959 | JGI IMG/M metagenome (GOLD analysis project Ga0210044, IMG submission 183959) | Groundwater microbial communities from aquifer in Utah, USA - Crystal Geyser 4/9/14 3 um filter (SPAdes) (version 2) | ecosystem: Environmental > Aquatic > Deep subsurface >... | reverse complement strand
CCTTGGCCTTCAACCAACTCGTAAGATGCTCTTCAAAAATGCGTTGTTTGGTCGCCATATTCATACGGCAACCACGGTAACCGACTTATGGCCTATCCACTCAAGCTACGGTAACACTTTCAATGGCGGAACGTTATCTTGACAAAAAGGTCCTTTTTCAGTAGTCTCACTCCCTGTGCATCCAAACGCTGTGAGCACAGGAGGAGTGACATGCTGTACTGTCTGATGGTGTCGGGGAGGCCACTTCCCGTTGAGATCTCCAACTCGCTCTATCGAGCCGCACACCAGATGTTCGGTCAGGGGAAGACGGTCACGGACGTGAAGGGTGAGGCCTACGAGGGTCGACTGTGCATCACCAACGTGAGCAGCTGCATGGGCAGTATCGTCGGTGCACAGTTCGAGGCCCGCATCGAGAGTGATGCGGGAGACACAACGATCCGCTTCATCATCCCGAGACCCGAGCTCCCCAGCTCGGGCTACCCCATCGTCGACTTCGACGAGTTCGGTCACGTCACGAACGTGACGGACATTGGGGAGTCGGGCGACCCGCTCTGGAACTAGCCAGATTACGAAGGACCTAACGGGTCCTTTTCTGATACACTTATAAGGTATGAAGAATCTTTATCTCCCCATTTTGCTCGGGACCGCTCGTGAAGGACGTCGGTCAGAGGCTGCGGCTAAGTACGTGTTTGAACAAGCAAAAAAACAATCATTTGAAACAGAGCTCCTTGATGTACGCAATTTTGTTGGTGCAGGAAAAACAAAAAGCATGGAGGTAGCGCGAGCAAAAGAGTGGTCCGAGATCATGACACGCGCCGATGGACTCATCATTGTGACCCCTGAGTATAACCATGGCTATCCGGGTGAGCTTAAACTGATGCTGGACCAGCTTTATCCAGAGTACGCAAATAAGGCCGTGGCGATCTGTGGGGTCTCCGAGGGCTGGACTGGGGGAGTGCGTGTGGTCAAGCAGCTTGTCGGTGTTGTTCATACATTCAAAATGCACCCGATTCGGAACGCTCTCTACTTCCCTAATATTGAATCTCTTTTTGACGAGTCGGGAGCCATCACGGACGAGAAGTACGAAAACATGTCACAGACCATGTTCGATGAGCTTACATGGCTTGCCGCAGCTCTTAAGGCAGCGAGAGAATAAACAGGGCATCCCCCTGTTTTTGGTTGTGGATATCACTTTACTTGACTAAAGTATTGTGGTCTGTTAGATTGTTTTCATGCAGCTAGACAGTAAAGAGACAGAGCATTTATTTCTCACCATCCTAAGCCTCCACACCCTTGAGGAGGCGAAGGCATTTTTCCGTGACTTACTCACTGAAAGCGAGATTGATGAGTTCTCAAAGCGCTGGAAAGCCGCACGTATGCTCTACGATCAAATTCCTTATTCCGAGATTCAACGCGAGACGGGTTTAAGTTCTCGCACAGTGGCTCGGATCTCTAAATGGCTGCAATCAGGTATGGACGGATACAAACTTCTCATTAATCGAAACCATCATAACGACTCATAGAAGAGTCGTGCGATTTGAATTTATTCAATGCGACGACTCTTCGGAGCCGTTTTTTGATTATCTAACTTATGACTATGAAAACACTACTGATCGGAGGAACCCACGGTGATGAACCCATCGGTGTACGTACACTTCAAAATCTTGAACAAAAGCGTGCTGACTTCGATTGGGTGATCGGAAATCCACGTGCTCTTGAGGAGCAAAAGCGTTTCACTGAAGCGGATCTGAATCGCAGTGCGCCAGGTAATCTGCGATCCGGTATCTATGAGGAACGCCGTGCTGCTGAGTTGATCAGGCTTTCAAACAAGTATGAGCAAACGATCGATCTACACGGCACCACCAAGTCAACAGGGCTTTTCATCATCATCACAAACCCAACATGCGAGAATCTTGAGCTCGCAACGCAGCTCGACGTGAAGCGCGTGGTGATTTGGCCGGCGATCACACCTGATCTGGAGGGACCTGTCTCTGAATTTTTTCCCTGTGGTCTTGAAATCGAATGCGGACCCAAAGACGCTTCTGTAACCCAAACAGAACTTGAACGAGTTCTTGGTCGATTCCTCGATGGGGAATCAGGAACCTGTGAGCAAGAGATCTACGAGGTCTATGGAGAACTTCGAGGCGATCCCGGCCAAGTGCTTCAAGAGTTTCAAGAGGTGACGATTCAGGGCGAGACGTTTAGTCCGCTCCTCATCGGCACGTATGAAGATGCCTACGGGGTCACGTGTTACAAGCTTAAACGGACGTCGTTTGAGGAATATCTATAGGTGGTGTTCTCGTTCTGACTACAATCAGGACGAGGGCGTCCACCGATGGACGAAGGGAGAACAAAAAAATGCAGACCAGACTCTTCGACCCTGTTCGCGATCTCGATCGTGTACTCGCTCTCTACCAGCAGTGCTTCGCGGAGCCGCCCTGGTTCGAGCGCTTCGACCCGAATGAGCTTCGCGAGGAGTTCGTCGAAATGCGTGCGTGGCCGGACGCCATCATGCTCGTGGTTGAAAAGGACGACCAGGTGATCGCGGGGGCCTTCGGCTTCCGCGTCTTGCGCAAGCCGGACGTGTGCGCCCTCATCCCCGACGAAGACCGCAACAGCCTCTACGTAGCCGAGCTCTTCGTGGATCCGGGTGTTCGTGAGCGGGGAATCTGTCGGCAGCTGAACGAGCGATTGCTCCGGCTCAGTTGGGCGTTCGGCTATCGTCGCCTGAGCGTGCGCACGAGCGTGAATCAGCCGGCGATCCAGAAACTGTTCGTAGGGCATCTGGGGGCCAAGATCGTGGCCAAGCAGGATGTGGTCTCGACCAAGTGGATCGACGATGTCGAGCAGCAGGTGCCGGACACGCGGATCCTCATGACGGGCGCACTCCCGAACTTCCCGGCCATTGACCAAGCAGCTCACGACAAGCGTGAATACGAGGGATGTTGGAGGCGCTAACCAAACAGACAGGACGCACCTGTCTGTTTTCTAATTCGAAAGCCCACGGAATGTTCCGTGGGCTCGTTGATTCCTGTTGCCAAGTGGGTTTCAGGTGGAGAGGGTCTCGGGCGTTCGGTCGAGGTCGGCGATCCATGCGGTGACCTCGGCGTCCGAGGGCATGCGCCAGTCCCCGCGCGGCGAGAGGGCCACGAGGCCGACCTTGGGGCCGTTCATGAACACATCTCGCTTGTACTGGTTCGAGAAGAACCGGCGGATGAAGACCCTGAGCCACTTGCGGATTTCGATGTAGTCGTAGACTCCGTCCTTGTGCGGCATGGGCCTGCCGATGAAGACTTCCGAGGCGAGGCGCAGGATGGTCGACGGCGCGAAGCCGAAGCGGACCAGATAGTAGCCGAAGAAGTCATGGAGCTCGTACGGCCCCATCTTGGCCTCGGTCTTCTGCTGGATCCTCCCCTCAGCGTCCGGGCGCAGGAGCTCGGGGCTGATCGGGGTGTCGAGCACGTCGTAGAGCACGGTGCGCACGTCTTCCTCGTTTACAAAGATGACGTCCGCCGTCCACTTGATCAAGTAGCTGATCAAGGTCTTCGGCACACCACCATTCACGTTGTAGTGGCTAACGTGGTCGCCGAACATCGTGCACCAGCCGATCAGGAGTTCGGAGAGATCTCCGGTTCCGAGGACCAGGGCGCCGTGCTTGGCCGCATGGACCAGCTCGATGAACATCCGGCCCCAGGCCTGGGTGTTCTCGAACGTCAGGTCCTCAATGTTCTCGTCATGGTCGACGATTGAGAACAGGAGGCGTGCGAGGTCGATGACGGGGGCTTCCTTGACCGTCGCACCGGATGCCTCGGCCTGCTTGAGCGCGTTCGACTTGGTGCGGCTCGTCGTCCCAAAGCCCGGCATCGTGATGATGATGAGCTTTGTGCGTGGCCACTCCCCAGGGAAGCGCTTGTTCAAGAGGTCGAGGGCGTGGAGTGCGACGTTGATCGCATGGGTGGAGTCTTGTCCACCCGAGCCGCCAACCACGATGTTGGGTGCCTTGCCGGTCTGGTTCTTGATGTAGAGCAGACGGCGAGCGAGGCTGGTGGCCTGGATCAGGAAGGTTTCGCGGCAACGTTCGTTCCGCTTGGTCGGATCCGACGGCACGAAGGGGTGCGGGTCGATGTCCATGAGGAGCTGCTGGTAGTTGGCACCGTGGCAACCCAGCGTTTCCTCGAATTGAATCGTGCGGAACGACTTGGGATAATTGTGCCTACAGTCGCGCCAGGAGGTGATGCGTTTTCTGTCGGCTGCGATCGCCTTGAGGTTCACATCGCGCACAAGGTGCATGCCCTCGAGCGAGAAGCGTTCCCCCTGACCCACAACAACGCCACGTTCGGCGATCAGGGCCTCACCGTCCCAGGCGAGATCCGCCGTGGATTCACCGAAGCCGGCGGCCGAGTAGAGTTGCACGGCGATGCCAGCACCGGAGTTGCCTTCGACGAGCTTTGTCCGGTAGTCGCTCTTCCCGATGGTGATGTTGCTCGCGCTCAGGTTGGTGAGCACGGTTGCACCGTACATGGATGCGATACGGCTCGGCGGCACCGGGACCCAGATGTCCTCGCACACGTCCGTGCCAAGCACGAAGTGTGGGTGGGCAAGGGACTTGATGAGCAGGTCTGCGCCGATCGGGGCATGCAGGCCACAGAGCTCCACCTCGGTCGAGATCAGGTGAGACGTGTCAGCGAAGTGTCGCTTCTCGTAGAACTCTCCGTAGTTCGGGAGGTAGCTCTTGGGTGTCACGGCGAGGATCCTGCCACGCAGAATGGTCACGGCGCAGTTGAAAATCACGCCATCACACCGAACCGGCATACCGATCTGGATGAGCATGTCCCAGTCCCAGTACTCGGTCTTTTCAAGGATGTACTCGAGGGCGTCTTCGGCCGCATCGAGCAGAACCTCGGAGAAGAACAGGTCACCGTTCGAGTAGCCAGTGAGGCCAAGCTCAGGGCCCACAGCGAGCTGTGCGCCCATCTCGTAGACCTTCCTGAGTTCTTGCATGTGCTCCCTGGCGTTTTCCATGGGGTCAGCGAGGTGCACGAGCGGAACGACCACAGCGACGCGGAGGAAGCCGTGGCTACGGATGTCGAGGAAGGCGTCCTTGTTGAGAGGGATCAGTCGCATGGAGTTCTCCTGTGGGACGGTTAGGGGTTGGGAAGATACGAAAAAAAGGTCGCGCTTCTACGCGCGGTAGAGAACACGAACCTTTTTTCATGACTGCCCCAGCCGAAGCTGGGTGTTGCTTGCCGTCATTCTCATGAGAGCACCACAAATGATGCACTCATGTGAAAGGGTGAGTCGAGGTTCGACTCACCTTTAAGGTTGTTGGTGACGTTCTTCTTAAAACCGCCAACTTACTTGGGTATAGCGGTCATTGCTGACTACTATACTTAACAGTGGTTGGGGTTGTTGGAAGAGCTGTCTGGACCAACTAGGCGTTGGTGAGACCTTCGATGACGAGGTTCTCCATGATCGCGCGAGCGCGATCGGGGTCGGAGACGCCAGACTGGGTCGGCGTGCCGATGAGGGTGTGGGTGACACCGTTCACCGTGGCGGTGACGAACTGCTCCTCGTCGAAGATGTTGAGCTCGTCGAAGATGGCGAGCGTAGCGAGCAGATCATACCAGTTGGAGCCGGTGAAGTGATCTTCGACCCGGTCGGGGTCGAAGCCTTCGGGCAGGTAGGGGCCCATGGCTTCGAGTGTCGCGTGGTCGAAGGTGCCGTCCTTGCCCACCTCGAGCAGGTGACTCGGGGCCTTGTGGGGGGTGAAGCGGTTCAGGAACCACGGAGCGTTGCAGCGACCGTCGTTCGGGAGCTGGTAGTCGGAGCGCTGACGCTCGTCGCCCACATACCGGCAGCGACGGAACAGGTCCTTCAGTCCGTTGGTCGCGCCTCCGTTGAGCCACTCGCCGACCGGGTTGCCGGTCTCGCCGAGCGTGGTGTAGGCGCTGTGGGGCATGTGGACGGCGTAGACGGCGTGGCGCGAGACGATGGTCATCGGGATGCCGAGCTCCTGCACCTTCTGGTAGAAGCTGGTCGAGCTCGCGGCGTCGAAGTCGCTGTTGGCGGCCGTCTGACCGTCGATGCACTCGATGACGAACTGGCCGTCGATGACCCGGCCACCGCCCATGTAGACGATGTTGCCGACCTTGTCGGCGAACAGGTCGGGCTGCTCGGTCACGAGGCGATTGGCATCGGTCAGGCCACTGATGAGCAGCAGCGTGATGGAGCCGTCTTCGGCCATCTCGAGGGTGTCGACCAGGAGCTGGTGCCCGTCGGCGACGACCTCGGAGGGATCGGCCAGGTAGGGGCAGGCTTCCATCTTGGCGGTGTTCTTGGGGTCGGCGACCTTGGTGCAGTCGCTGCCCACACCCACCGGCACGTCGCCGAGGCCCACCTGCTGGAGCGTCCCCTTGGCGAGGCGCGCGCGGAGGCTGGAGTCGGCGAGGTTGGTGACGACGCACACGAGGCGGGCGACGCCGCGACGCACGAGGGCGGCCATGGCGGTCAGGGTGAGCTCGTCGTCGCTGTCCTTTCCGGGGTCGGTGATCAGGACGATGGACGGGATGGTCGGGCTGTTCATGGATTGTTCCGATGGAGTTGGTGAGACCATGTAAACCACAGGATGTGGTTAGTCATGGACTCTCCTTCTGGACCAGCGCCTCACAGAAGTGTGCGGGGCTGGTGGGAAGGGGCGAGGACGACAGACCGGAGTCTGAAGCCTCGCCTCGTTGAGCCGTATGGCTCGCGTGTCCGCCGTGTGGCGGATGTTGCAGTTCAGCGTGAGGCGAGATCGGCTTCGAGCTGGGCGATCTTGGCCTCGAGGCGGCGGCGGGCCAGGAACTGGGCCATGGCGTAGACGCGCCAGCAGTCGTGGACGCCGTTCACGAACTCATCGGCATCCTGCCAGACACGGCTGATCTGCTCACCTTCGGCCTCGACTCCGTAGCCTTCGTCACCCTCCTCGACCTGATCCATGGAGATCTCGGCGAAGACACCGTAGCAGCGCTCGGTGAGCACGCCGGCGGAGAGCGCCATGGGAACGCCATCGTTGATCTCGAGGACATCGTCCTCGGTCAGGGTGACGCCGGCTTCCTCCTTGGCTTCCTTGATCAGGAGTGCGACCGGGCCGAGGTTCACGTCGAAGCGCCCGGCGACGAGCTCGGTGATCGAGCCGTCGGGGTTCTCCTCGGTCTCCATGGCGGGGCGCTGCTGGTTGACCAAGAGGACACGGTCGTTGGTGGCGTCGTAGAGCAGGCCGACCACGCTGTTCGAGGCGACCATCACGATGGACGGGAAGCCCTGGTTGGGGACGTTGAGCTTGAGGAGGGTCACGAAGCCCTTGAAGGGGGTTTCGGCGATTGTCGAACGCCCGGGGGCGAACACGGGGGTGGGGCTGGTCATCTGTGCTTCTCCTTGAAGGGGTTGCCTTTGGCATCGTGGGGCGAAGAGGATCTCCTCGTCCGCACGATGGAAAGGGGTGAGTATTGGACCGTGTGTCTATACTACTCACCAGAGAGATATTCTCTTAGAAACCTGTTATCCAGGTTCCAAGAGAACTCGGTGTTCTAGAGGCAGAGGTTGTGGAACGTGCGGAGGTAGAGCTCCGCACCGTCGGGCTGCAGTTCGGGCTGTGTGGCCCAACGGTTGGTCATCACGTCGGTGGGGGTCATGTAGACCTCTCCCTTGTCGGTCACCTGGTCGATGGAGACCCGGGTGACCTGGAAGATCTGGTCACGCAGGATCTCGTCGAGTGCGAAGAGCGGGGCCAGGTCGTAGATGATGATCCCGCCGCGGTTGGCGAGGTTTGCGGTGTCCCACCAGACCTTGTAGAGGTCCACGATGGCTGCGGCGACGTCCGTGTCCGGAAGTGCCGCGCGCAAGGCGTCGAGACTCCCGAAGCAGATGTCGGGCTGCTTGGTGGTTTCGGTCGTGACCAGCAGGACCGGCCAGGGGGCCTCGATCAGGCTCCAACGCGCCGCGATCGGATCGCAGGCGACGTTGAACTGCTGGAGGGTGGATCGTCCGCCACCGAGGTCCATGAGGGACCCAGCGCCCCAGTTGGCGAGCATGCCGATCTCTTCTTGGACGAAGGGCATGCACTCGGGGTGCTCGGTGAAGAAGAGGTGGTTGCCAGTCTCTGGACCACCGGTGATCAGGTAGATGACCGGGTTCTCGGCTGCCATGATCTCGTCGGCGAGCTCCTGGCGGGTGCGGAGGCGCGAGTTGGTCTCGGCATCCTCGGGGGTGTCTCCGAAGATGACCGTCTCGTCCTTGTGGACCCAGTGTGGGACGAGGGTCTTGGGGGCGATGCCGCCGTCGTAGACCCTGAGTTCGACGCCGAAGCGTTCGCAGAATGCCACGAAGCGCGCGGCGTTGCGCACTTGGAGCTGGCGGCTGCGAGCGGGATTTCCCTCCTGGAACCACTCGGCGCAGGGCTTGGGGAACTTCTCCTTGGTGACCGTCTCGTCGACGGGCCTACCGCTGAGCAGCAGGCGGATCTTGTGCTCTGGGAAGAGCAGACCTGCGAGCGCTGTGAGGACCGGGTTGTCGGGGTCCACAGCGTCGGCGTCGATCAGGAGGAAGTTCGTCTGCTTTTTGTTGTTTTCGGGGACCATTTTTACTCCAGCGGTTCGAAGTTCCGAACCTTTTTACCACCATCGAAAGTTTATTCTGCCGATAGTGGAGTCGAAGAGTCGGACTCGCTGTCGGTCATCTTGACCGGGCATCTGGGGACCAGGTGCACGGATTCAGACGAAGGACATGATTGAACCGGCGAAGGCTATCAGAACTCTAAATGCTTGTCAAGAGTTTTTTGACTCATTTTAGTCAAAAAGTAGCACTAAACCCGCACTCTTTTTTTGAAAGTGCTGAGGGCAAGCAATCGTTTGGTTTTGGAACATCTTTCGAATGAACACTCAATGTATTCAAGTGCTCATGGAAAGGGGTGAGCGTGACTCACCCGCGTAGGCCTGCTACAGGCCGAAGATGGATCGGAGGCTGGCCTTGAAGGTCTCGAGCTTGTCCTTCTGGATCCAGGCTTCGGTGATCTTGTGGTCCACGCCGAGTACGTCGAGTGCGGACAGGTCGTCTGCGGGAACGCAGATCTGGACCAACTCCCCGAGCTCGAGCAGGAGCTGCGGCTCGACCATGCCCAGACGTTCGCAGAGCTGCTGGAGCGGGATCGACGTCTGGGAGCTCATGTGCTTGGCACGAATGCCATACAGGCTCGGCACGGCCCAGATCTTGCCGGTCTCGGTCTCGATTCGGACGGACCATTGGACGCCGACACGGTCGGGGTAGTATCGAGGGCGACCGTCGACGATGACGGGGTTCATCTGGTCGGGTTCGAGGTAGATCTTTTCTTTGCCCAGGGTGAGTTCGCCACCGTAGTAGCTAACGTCGGAATCCGAGTAGTCCTGGAAGCCGCTGCTTGCGGGGAAGCTACGGGTGCTCGGCAGAGCGGACGTGGCGTCCTGAACCTGTGCATTCAGAGTCGGGATGAGGGTGATGGAAAGGATCATGTGTGGGTCCTGTGTTCTTCGTCTTCACCATCCAATGCGGAGCGCATTAGCAGGTGAAGGAAAGGCCCGAGTAGCGACTCAGGCATCAGTAGGTGAAGGTGTCTCTGATCTCTTGAGCGATCAACGGGGCAAGGCTGATGACCTCGATCACGCTTCCATCGATGGAGGTGATTGGAATCGAGTCGCTGACGTAGAGGTGTTCGATGGGGCCGTCCGGAGTGAACCGTTCGATGGCCGTCCCCGGGAGGACCGGGTGGGCCACGACGGCACGAACGCTGAGGGCGCCAGCGGAGATCATAGCCTTGGCACTCTCGATCAGGGTGCCGCCGCTCATGACGAGATCGTCGATGAGCAAGACGTGCTTGCCTCGCGGATCTCCCTCGACGATGTGGATGATTCGCTCGGTGCCGGTACGATGCTTCTCGCAGACGATGCGGTGCAGGCCTGGTTCGAGGTCGGCGAAGCGCTTCTTGGCCCCTGCGTCGGGGAAGGCGATGCAGGTGAACGTCCACGTCTTTCGGATCTGTCCGAGCAGGTAGGGAAGGACACTCTGGAAGTCGTTCGCCACCTGGTCGGTGAAGAAGAAGACTTCTTGCTCGGCGTGGATGTCGTAGATGACGATCCGTGCCGGCCCCGTCCCATGCAGGGGCGGAATTTCCGAGAAGAGCCGAGCGACCGTCTTGCCCCAGACGATTCGACCTGGCACGTCGACGCGGTCAAGTGTGCCGGGGAAGTAGGGCATGAACACAGTGAGCGAGTAAGCACCGTAGTGCTGGAGGGCACAGAGAACGGCCCACTGTTCGATCACGTGTCTGGGGGTCGTGGCGTCTGCGATGAAGATCACGTGCGCCCTGCGAATCAGCTCGTGATCACGAATGACGAAGTTGGGATTCCCACTTTCGAAGGTGTCCCACTGCATCTTGACCGGGCTGAGCCCTGGGTGGGCTTCCAAGATGCGGTCAGCCAAGGCGCTCTGCGACCTGGCGCACATAAGAACGATGGGTCGTGTCACAGAATCTCCTTTCGGATGAGGGTTGAATCAGGATGGATTCAGCGCTCATGGAAAGCCCCGAGCCGTGTGCTCAGGGATGACGGTCTAGCTGACCGTTTCGATCGGGGCGGATGCGAGCCAGAGCTTGTGCATCTCTCGGAAGACCGCATCGCTCACACCCACCCGGTAGGGGGCGGGGTTGAGACGCCGCTGGTGCCTCTCGGGCAGACGTCGCATCTGCTCGTCGACGTAGGCGCGGGTTGCCTTGATGGAGACGCGCTCCACGGCTTCCCTCACCAGTTGTCCGTCCCACACGAGTTCGTGGAGTGCGATGACCTCACTCGGGAGGATGTTGATCCGGATCGTCTCGTGAATGGGATCGCGGACCAAGAAGGGAACGCCAGCGACCGGTGGGTTCTCATCTCTCATGACCAGTACGTCGGCCAAGAACTGGCCGTCAGCACCGACCAGACGGTAACCGCGCTTGGCGCTTGGAATGGTGACCTTGACCATCTGCTCGGAGAGCTTGATGACCGCCTCACCGTCGACCATCACGACCTTGTAGACCCCACCGAAGGCCGGTTGGGCCTTGCAAGTGATGTAGTGGGTCCCGATGCCGAGGATGTCGATTTCGTGCTCTTGCTCCCGTAGGGCGTAGATGACGTCCTCGTGGATGTCGTTCGATGCGGCGATCTTGTAGTCGAGGTTGTAATACTCGACGTCGCAGATGTCTTCGTAGAGCGTGTAGGCCGTCTCGAACTGCTTGCGAGCAGCCTTGGAGAGTTCGGCCAGGTCACCCGAGTCGAGTCGGATGCCCACAGCGCGGTAGCCGAAGTCCTCGAGTGCGAGCGCGACTGCGAGGAAGTTCGGGACGCCCGAGAGCAGGGTGTCGTAGGTATCGACCAGGCACAGGGTGCGATCGCGGTGTGCGAGGGCGTAGGCGATGAAGGATGCCAGTTCACCCACATGGGCCGTTTCTGTGTGGGGCACCTTGCTGTGCCAGAACAACACACGGCTGACGAAGTCTTCCTCCTGTCCGGTGACCTTGTTGAGGAGCATGCGCCGCTTGATGTCTTCGAGTCCCTTGAAGGACGTGACCCAGGCATGTGCGTGGGTACCCAGCACCTTGATGTCGAAGAGCTTCCCGGCCAGCACGGTGCTGGTTGACGAGAAGCCTCCCATGATCGCGCACTTCGAACCGGTGAGTGCTCCATCTGGACCCTGAGCTCGGCGCAGACCAAACTCCATCAGGATCTTGCCCACACCAGCGGCGTTCACCATGCGCCTCGCGTTGGTGGTGGCGAGGGAGGCGTAGTTGGTCAGGTTCAGGAGTGGCGTTTCGAGCAGGTGACAGATGGCGATCGGTCCCTCAACGATGAGGAAGGGGACGCGCGGGAACGCCGCACTGCCCTGCCGCATGGCCCAGACCTTCACTTCGCTCGCATCGACGCTCCGGAGCCAGTCGAAGAAGCCCTCTTCAGCGTGCGGAAGGATCGCCTCGCGGATGTAGGCGATATCGCTCTCGCTGAAGCTGAAGGTGTTCAAGAGACCCAAGACCTCGTCGAGACCTGCGAAGAGGGCGAATTCGCCATTGAACGGGCAGGTGCGGAAGAAGTCTTCGAACACTGTAGGGGTGTTGTGTCGGCCGTGGTACCACTGGGCATAGGCCATGGTGAGCTGGTAGCAGTCGGTCAGGAGTGCCCTGACAAGAGGATTGGTCGGGCAGTAGTTGTCGAGATCAATGGGGGTGTCGGATGACATTGCGACTCCTTGGGTTGTCATTTTCCTCACGAACGTTTCGCGGGGAAAGCGTTGAACTCAATGGTTGTTCTAACCACGTTTGTCCATAGGATGGAAGTGGTCAGGATTCAGTTCAAGGCTTTGGATGGAAAGGATGGGAGGCCTCAGACCATGTGGGTAAGAGGCCTAACCATCAGGGGACTGCTCCCGAATGCGCGATCTTGGCTTTCACGGGCACCCAGTCATCGCTTCAACGTCCGTTTGAGGACGTTTTCAGCGATCGACAGCCCGTTCAAGCCAATCTCATCGCATTAGGAAACAGTCCCATCAGGGGACGGTTGCGTGGTAGAGATCGTGACCCAAGTGCTCGGCTTCGGCGAAGTCTGGGCGGAAGTTTCTCCACTCAGGGGGTATGCCTTCCAGGCCGACGTTCGCACCGACGAGTGAGCCGACGATGGCGGCGTTCGTGTCCGTGTCGCCTCCGGCTTCGACTGCCTCTTTGAGTGCCGCACGGAAGTCCGTGGGGTGGCGTAGGAAGGTAGCGATCGAAAAGGGCACGGACTCGAGGGTGTAGCACGAGGTACCGAGGTTTTGCCGGATCTCCTCCGGCGTCAGGTCGGCCTGGATGAGTGGCTTGACCCATCCGAAGCGTTCACTGAACCCCTCAGTGTGGCGTGGCATGTTGACCCTGGAGGCGAAGCGCATCTCCATGAGGATCATCTCGTTTGCGGCCTGATCGATCAGAGGCAGGAGATCTTCCGTCTCGAGTTTTCGATCCATGGCCACGATCTTGGCGATGAGCGACGCGACCGCGTAGGCACCGATGGTGGCGCGCGGGTCTGGGTGCGTGAGTCCGCCAACGTCCCAGATCATCTTCTGGAAAACCGACAGAGCGCCCGGATGCGCACGGCCGTCGTAACGGAAAACGTTGCTGCTCCAAAGACCGAACGGGGCGATGCGCATGGCCACACCATTCCCGCATCCTTCGCCAGGTTTGGCGTTCGGAGCGAAGCGAGCGAAGTCGCCGGGTATGCGTCCGTGCGTGCCGTCTGAATTGAGCCAGCCCGAGAGCTCCAGCACCCCTCGCTTGGTCGTTCCACCCCAGCCCAGGTCAGACCGGTGCATCTCGGTGACGTATTCTTGGGCCAGATGGATGAGGTCCACCCTCCCACAGTGGCTGAGGCTCCGTGCTCCAGCCTGCGTCAGTTGCCAGTCGTCGGTGTAGTCACCGGGGCTCAGCACTTGAAGCTTCTGTGCCCAGGCAGGAGCATCTGTCCGCTGCTGCGGATTCCAGAATGTCGTCACCCCTTCAGGACCAGTGAGTCCTAGGATGTGCTCTGGGGTCAGGTTCTCGAAGGGCATGCCGAGCGCATCGGTGATGCGCACGCCGAGCAGTGAACCGAGGAAGCGACTTTTTCTTGAAGGCATGATGCCTCCTTTGGCTTGAGAACTTCTGTCCTCATGAGTGATTCATGAGGAGGGATATGATCTCGATGTGATCGAGTGCATAGCTCTGAAAATGTTCCGGCCGGGCCACACGTAGTGACCCGACCTGGAACCGTTTTTTCTCTTAGGACGCGAACTGGCGGCGCATGTGTTTTTCTGCCAGGTCGGTCTGTGGAAAGAAGGCGAGTTCAACTGCATAGGCATGGCTTGCATGCAGCGTGATCGCTTTGACTCTGTTGGGTAGCTCCTCTCCGTCTACATAGACGAGTCCAGGACGCCAATCTGTGTTCTGAAGCTCGATGACGACCCTGGAATGGATGGGAACCTTGCCTGTCACCCAGCGCAAGCCGTGTACACCAGTCTTGTCTCCAGTGAGTACGAGCGAGGGTGTACCAATCAGGATCTGATCACCACCAGCGAAGTAGGACCAGCCAGTGGACCCAGCCGCGGTTGAGAGCATCAGCCCGTCACCCGAGAGATTCGCGAAGCGTTCTACCCTGTTGATGGTGACCCGCATGGAGATGCTTCGAGCCGTTGCACGATGAACGAAGACTTCGTTTACGGCTCGACAGGTCAACAGCTCTCCATCCTGGTCTTCGATCAATGCCTGGAGTAGGGGTTGCTGGTAGACAACGAATCTGCCGGCTCTCAGACGTTCCTCGAGTTCTTCGAGAGTTCCGTCGTTGAGGAGGAATCCCGTTGTCCCAGCGTTGAGCCCCAGCATGGGGAGGCGCAGGTGGCCGAAATCTCTGATCGTGTCGATCATGAAGCCGTCGCCACCGATCACGATGATGTGATCTGGTTCACCCACCCTTGAGGTATTCACCCGTTCGACGAGATCCTTGAGCTCTGTGGCTCGATCACGGCTTTCGTCGCAGATGATGATCGCGGGTCCTTGCGGTTTGAAGAGAGCCTCTCCCGTCGAGGGTCGTCCCGTGTAGAGCTGGTAGCGACCGATGTACTGTGCGACTTGAGGGATCACGAACTCACTGATGTCCAGGCGGTTGAAACACCGCAGACGAATCTTACTGCTCGAGCCAGGGTGAACAGCTTCGAACATCTCGTGGTTGGGCGGAAGATCCTTGATCTCGAACTTGTAGTCTGGGCGCTTGAAGATGACGAAGTGGCCAGTTTGGAAAAGTTCTTCTCCTCGGTACCACTGCTCACGCAGGGGATGGTCTCCCTTCTCATCCGTGATCTGATCGCCACCGATGATGTAGTGCACATTGTGACCCATCTTTCGGTAGCGCTCGATCGTATCCCAGGCGCGTTCGAATTCCTTGCGATCGAGATCGCTGAAGTCGATCTTTACCCGGGGGTCGTTGATCCAAGCAACTGTGAGCGCGAGGATGGCTGCTCGGTGGATGGCAGCCGTATCATTCACCGATTCTTTTCCATCAGTTCGAATGCCACAGATGACCAGAACGAGATCATCCTCAGGGCTCATGTGCTCAAGTATCTTGCGAATGATTAGGATGTGATTCATCCCGATGGGATTGAAGCTGCCACCGAAGAGGTAGAGACGTGGGTTTTGCATGAAGGTCTCCAGTGTTCACATGAGAATAGGGCCACCTCACAAGGATTGTGAGGAGAGATCTGTGCATGAGTGTTCACGTGCAGGTCTCTAAGAAAAGACGGCGCAGTCGAGACCCTCGTGTGGGTCCCGACTGCTGCGTGATCTGAACTTCCTGCTACCCGCAGGGGTAGTCGTTCAGGTCGAAGCTGATCGTCCGCGTCTCGATGGGCTCGTCGCGGTGTGCATCCTTGATGGTCCAGCTTGCGAGTGGTTCGTCGCGGGTGCTGGGGAGGTCGATGATCAATTCGACGTGCACCCCGTAGTCACCGACGGGCGTCACTCGGAGGCATTGCCGATCCGTGTAACTGCTCACTGCCAGGTTGGCACCCGCAGCATTCGCGTGAACGGTCCCATGCCCTGGGAGGCCGTCGATGAAGATGTTCTCCCTGTAGCGGGAGATGACGAGGGTCAGTGGATCAGTGGTCATAACTGTCGCCTGGTTTGTTGGGGAGGTTCTACGAGGGTCAATACCTATTATTGGCCACCGTTTTTACCACCCCAGAAACGTGAGAATTTAGCAGAAAATGGGGTTTTTGTCAATTGTGTGAAGGAGATCCGATTATCGGTTTATCACAGAAGAAAAAAGTCTTAATTTTAGGCCTAAATTGAGTCAATTATTTAGGTTTATTGAGACACGAAGATGATGAAGAAAAGGAAAACGGAGAGCCTAGCGTTAGCTCTCCGTCGTGGTTCAGGGATGATTCTCGTTAGCTGAGGGCGAGAAGTTCGGCGCTGGTGATGCGGATCACCCCAGCCTCGTCGAGCTTCTGGAACATGCCCTCGAGGGTACCGGGGGAGCCGCCCATGGGGGGCAGGTCGATGGCAGCGCACCAGTCTGTGACCAGGTAGGACTCGAAGCCCTCCCAGGCTGCGTGCAGGGCACACAGGCCGGCGCAGAAGTCCGTGGCGAGGCCGAAGCTGAAGGTCCGGCGGGCGTTGAGGGCGCGCAGCTTGGCGGCCAGACCCGTGGGCCGCATCAGGTCGTCATAGAAGGGCGAGTAGGAGTGGACGATCCGGTCCGTACCCTTGACGATCTCGAACAGGAACTCGAGGTCGCGGAGCAGGGGGTGCAGCATGCGCTCTTCGGGAGTGTGCGCATGCGTGTTCCAGAGCATGATGCGCTGGAAGGTGTGCCGGATCGCGGCCGCACGCAGTTCCTCCATAGTGAAGGTGGCGTGCGGTGCCAGACGGACCGTGTCAGCGTTGATCTCCCGGAGCGTGAGGAATCCCTGCACGCGACCGGGGTAGGAGGCGACGTCGTAGGCGGCTCCGACCGGGTGCTCTTCACGGATGTTGACCCGCTGACTCGCCGGGAACTTCTCGATGCCGGTACGGATGGGCTGGATGATCCCTTCGGCGCCGGGCACGGCGAGGCCTCCGTCCTTGAAGAAGGCACCGATCAAGTCGACGATGAGAGCGAAGTCTCCAGTTCGCAGTTGGATCTGTGACATGTTCTACCCCTTGTGTGGTTCATGGAGTCTCGAAGTCCTGCACAGTGCAGAACTTGATTAACCCCACGAAACGACGGAGTGTGTCAGTTTTTGACGGAATTGTCAATGAACGTGGTATCTAGGGATCTGTAATCATGTAATTTATACACGAACTAAGTCTCGAGTTCAGGCGGGAGCTCATGCCCCCGCCGTTCTCAGACAACTTCTACGTATTCCAGTTCTCGATTGCGAAACGTGTAGAGCGCTGCTGGCCTGTGTGCCATGCCGTAGCGCTTTTTTCCGGTCGTTTTTATTAAGTGCAGCTCATCAATACGTTTTCTAAAGTTTCGTTTGTCGATTTCACGCCCCATGATGACTTCATAGACCCGTTGGAGTTCTGTGAGAGTGAATTCTTTTGGAAGAAGACTCCAGGCGATATTCGTGTACTGAATTTTGCCAGCTAACCGCTCGGTTGCTTCGAGGATCATCTGCCGATGATCGTAAGCGAGTTTTGGAAGCTTATTCACTGGCCACCATTTAACGTCCGCATATTTATCAGTTGTTTGCAGCTTCACTCCTTCACCTGAGATAAGGGCGTAATAGCTGACACTGACGACTCGACCAGCTGGATCACGATCAATCGCGTCAAACGTTTTGAGCTGTTCAAGAAAAACTTCCGTCACACCGGTTTGGGTGCGGAGAATGCGTCCTGCGGCTGAATCAGATGTTTCTTCTTCTTCAAGAAGGCCACCCGGCACGGCCCACATCCCTTCAAAAGGGGACTTCTTCATTTGAATCAGAAGAACTTGCAGGGTATCGTCCTCAATCGTGAAGATGACGGCGTCAACCGCAACTTTAATGTTTTGTGTTGAGCTATGATGCTTTGTCATATTATTAGTGTCTATTCTACACAAAGAAAAAGTGATGTCAAGTAGAGAAAAACGCTATACTATCCACCTATGGCATT
>Ga0210044_10005215_pt1 | contig 17675 bp, 15 predicted proteins | sample CryGey13umfilter_2_FD_183959 | JGI IMG/M metagenome (GOLD analysis project Ga0210044, IMG submission 183959) | Groundwater microbial communities from aquifer in Utah, USA - Crystal Geyser 4/9/14 3 um filter (SPAdes) (version 2) | ecosystem: Environmental > Aquatic > Deep subsurface >... | reverse complement strand
GCGCGGCATGGGGCGCGGCATGGGGCGCGGCATGGGGTTGGGGGCCAAGCTGCTGCGCTTCAACTGGCCCATCGCGCTGCTGGTGCTGGCGACCGCCTGCATGGGCTTTCTGATGCTCTATTCGGTGGCGGGGGGCCGGATGGACCCCTGGGCCTCGCGCCAGATGGCGCGCTTCGGCGTCGGCTTCGCCGGGATGATGATCGTCGCGCTGATCGACATCCGGTTGTGGCGCGCGGCCTCGCCGCTGGCCTACGCCTTCGCGCTCGCGCTGCTGGTGGCGGTGGAGGTGGCGGGGGTGACCGGCATGGGCGCGCAACGCTGGATCGACCTCGGCGTGATCCAGCTTCAGCCCTCTGAGCTGATGAAGGTGGCGCTGGTGATGGCGCTGGCGGCCTATTACGCGTGGCTGCCGCCGGAGAAGGTCTCGCATCCGTTGTGGCTGCTGCCGCCGCTGGCGCTGACGCTGGCGCCGGTGGCGCTGGTGCTGACGCAGCCCGACCTCGGCACCGCGATCCTGCTGCTGGGCGGCGCGGTGGTGATGATTTTTCTGGCGGGGGCGCACTGGCTGTATTTCGCCGCGGGCGCTGCGACGGCCGGCGGCGCGGTCTGGGCGGTTGTCGCCTCGCGCGGGACGGAGTGGCAATTGCTCAAGGACTATCAGTTCCGCCGCATCGAGACGTTTCTCGACCCCGGCAGCGACCCGCTCGGCGCGGGCTATCACATCACCCAGTCCAAGATCGCGCTCGGCTCCGGCGGGCTGTCCGGGCGCGGCTTCATGCAGGGCACCCAGAGCCGGTTGAACTTTCTGCCCGAAAAGCAGACCGACTTCATCTTCACCGCGCTGGCGGAGGAGCTGGGTTTCGTCGGCGCCGTCACGCTGCTGTCGCTCTATGTGCTGATCCTGATGTTCTGTTTCTTCTCGATCCTTTCCAACCGCGACCGCTATGGCGCGCTGCTGACCGGGGGGCTGGCGGCGACGTTGTTTTTCTTCTTCGCGGTGAACATGGCGATGGTGATGGGGCTGGCGCCGGTGGTGGGCGTGCCGCTGCCGCTGGTGTCCTACGGCGGCTCGGCGATGCTGGTGCTGCTGTTCGGCGTCGGCCTGATCCAGAGCGCCCACATCCACCGCCCGACATGACGCCGCGCATCCTTTTGTCGGTGGAGGCCGACGAGGCCGCCGCGTGGCGCGCAGGGCTGGCGCAGGCGGCGGCGCATGCCGGGCTGGCGGCGCGGATCATCGACGCGACCGAGGCGCATGACCCGCAGTCCATCGGCTACATCGCCTTCACCCACGCCGGGCCGGTGCGCGATTTCCGCCCCTATGGCCGCCTGAAGGCGTTGCTCAGCCTGTGGGCGGGGGTGGAGAAGGCGCTCGCCCTGCCCGCGCCGCCGCAGATTCCGCTGTGCCGGATGGTCGAGCCGGGCCTGCGCTGGGGGATGACCGACTACGTCGTCGGCCATGCGATGCGCTATCACCTCGACCTCGACGCCGCCTTGCGCGGCCCTGGTCCGGTGTGGGGCGCGCCGGTTCCGCCGCTGGCGCGCGACCGGCGGGTGTGCGTGCTGGGCCTGGGCGAACTGGGCGGCGAGGCGGCGCGGATGCTGGCGACGCTGCGTTTCAGCGTGCGCGGCTGGAGCCGGACGCTGAAGACCATCCCCGGCGTCGCCTGCCACGCCGGGCCTGCGGGCCTGCGCGCGGCGCTGGAGGGCGCTCAGATCGTCGTCGCGCTGCTGCCCGCCACGCCGGAGACCGAGAACCTGCTCGACGCCGACGCGCTCGCCCTGCCCGCCCCCGGCGCGCGGCTGATCAACGCCGGGCGCGGCCAGGTGATCGACGACGCCGCGCTGCTGGCGGCGCTCGACGCAGGCCGGATCGGCCACGCCACGCTCGACGTGTTCCGCGCCGAGCCGCTGCCCGCCGACCACCCCTATCGCCATCACCCGCGCGTGACGGTGACGCCGCACACAGCCTCCGCCACGCGGCCCGAGACCGCCGCGCCGGAGGTGATCGCCCAGATCCTGCGCGCCGAGGCGGGAAACCCGCTGCGGCACATTGTGGACAGAGTGCGGGGCTATTAGATTCTCACCGCAACACCCAGGAACGTTCAATGACCCAGCGCGGCGGCGACCACGACCTCAATGACGACCGGCACGGCGCCAGCTTCTGGGGGCGGTGGCGCGGCAACTTCCTCACCGGGCTGGTGGTGGTGGCGCCGCTCTACCTCACCGTATGGCTGACCTGGTCGTTCGTCAGCCTGATCGACGACAAGGTGGCGCGGCTGATCCCCAGTGGCTACAACCTTCAGGAATATATCAATATTCCCGGCTACGGCCTTCTGGTCTTTGCGCTTTTCACCGCGCTGATGGGCGCACTCGCCAAGAACTTCTTCGCCGCCAAGCTGATCGGCTTTGGCGAGGCGCTGCTCGACCGGCTGCCGATCGTGCGGTCGCTCTACAACGGCATCAAGCAGATCGCCGAAACGGTGCTGGTGCAGTCCAAGACCTCGTTCAAGACCGCCTGCCTGATCGAGTATCCGCGAAAGGGCCTCTACGCCATCGCCTTCATCTCGACCAGCGCGCGCGGCGAGGTGCTGACCAAGTCCGGGCGCGACGACCTGCTGAGCGTGTTCCTGCCCACCACGCCGAACCCGACCTCGGGGTTCCTGCTGTTCGTGCCGCGCGCGGACGTGATCGAGCTCGACATGACCATCGAGGAGGCGGCGAAGCTGATCATTTCCGCCGGGCTGGTCACGCCCGACGAGGTGCGCAAGACGCCCGCGCGCAAGCCCGCCCGCCCGCTGGCGCCCGCCGCCGAATAGCTTGGGCGCTGTCTCTAGGGCGCCGCGCGCCACCACGTCTCCGGCGCCCAGCCGATCCAGTCGCCGTAGAGCGGGATGCGCGCCGGGTGGCGCAACCTTGCGTCATAGGCGATGCGGCTGACCGGATCGTGCCAGAACGGAATCACATAGACCCCGTGCGACAGCGCGCGGTCCAGCGCGCGGGCGGCGGCGGTGAAGTCCTCCACCGCATCCGCCGCCAGCAAAGCGTCAATCGCCGCCTCCACCGCCGGACTGTCCACGCCCGCATAGTTGCGGGTGCCCGGCTCGACCACGCCCTCGCGCCCCCAGTAGAGGCGCTGCTCGTTGCCCGGCGACAGCGAAAGCCCCCAGCGGTTCACGATCATGTCGTAGTCATAGCCGACGCGCCGCGCCTGATACTGGGCGCTGTCCACGCCGCGCACGGTCGCCGCGACGCCAAGGGTGCGCAAAGCGTCCACCCAGGCGCCCGCCACCCGCTCGTCGCCCGCCGACCCCAGCAAGATCTCGAAGCTGAACGGCGCGCCCGAGGCGTCGCGCAGCGCGCCGTCGCGCACCGTCCACCCGGCGGCCTCGAGCAGCCGCGCCGCCACGCGCAGGTTGCGCCGGTTGCGCGGGTCGTCGGCGTCTGCCTGCGGCGGCGCCCATGCGCCCTCCAGCGCGCCGGGCGGCAGCGTATCCGCAAAGGGCGCAAGGATCGCGCGCTCGCGCCCCTCCGCCGCCCCCGCATGGCGCAGCGGCGAGTTGTCAAAATAGCTGCCGATGCGCGCATAGCCGCCGCCGAACAGCGTGGCGTTGACCCATTCGAAGTTGAACGCCAGCGTCAGCGCCTGGCGCACGCGCAGATCGTCGAACGGCGCGCGGCGGGTGTTGAACACAAAGCCATACATCCCCGTCGGCCGCCCGTGCGGTATCTCCGCGCGCGTGAACGGCGCGGCGCGCTCGAAGGCGTAGCTGTCGGCCCAGCGCACCGGATCGCCCTCGCGATAAAGATCGACGATCCCGGCCCGGAAGGCGTCGAACAGCGCGCCCGCGTCGCGGAAATACTCCACCGCGATGGCGTCGAAGTTGTTCAGCCCGGCGTTCACCGCCAGATCGCGCCCCCAGTAATCGGGGTTGCGGCGCAGCGTCAGCGACCGCCCCGGCTCCGCCGCCGCCACCACATAAGGCCCCGAGCCGGTCAGCGGCGTCAGCGACGGCGCGCCAAAGTCGCGGCCCTCGAATTGCGCTTTTTGCAGAATCGGCGTCAGCCCCAGAATCAGCGGCGCCTCGCGGTCGGGCGCGGAGAAGGAGAAGCGCACCGTGCGCGCGCCGACGCGCTCGACCCGCGCCACCTTGGCCCAGACGGTGCGATAGTTGGGGCGGCCCTCGTCGGCCAGCGTCTCCATCGACCACAGCACATCCTCCACCGTCACCGGCGCGCCGTCGGAAAACCGCGCCTCGGGCCGCAGGGTGAAGGCGACCCACGCGCGGTCGGGCGGCGTCTCGACGCTTTCGGCCAGCAGGCCGTAGAGCGCGAACGGCTCGTCCCAGTTGCGCGCCAGCAGCGTCTCGACCGTATGCGCGCGCACCTCCCAGGGGGCGCGGCCCTTGAGGATGAACGGGTTGAGGCTGTCGAAGCCGCCCATGGCGCCCAGCGTGATCGCGCCGCCCTTCGGCGCGGCGGGGTCGGCGTAGGGCAGGTGCGCAAAGCCCTCGGCCAGCGCGGGCGCGCCGTGCATCGCGATCCCATGCGCGGGCTGCGCTGCGGCGGGGCCCGGCAAGGCGAGGCCCGGCAGGGCGAGGCCGAGAATCACCACTGCGGCGCGCAGCCGCGTCAACAGGGCGTTGCGCGCAATTGCGCGAAAATAGTGCTTGCGCTCCAAGCCGGTATGACGCATCTTTCACTCACTGCTCGATAGGTTTCTTGCCTGTATGAAACCTGCCTCAATCGACTTCGCGCCCTCGCAAGAGGGCGCTTTTTTTTGATCGGGGCGCAGTTTCGCGTTCGACTTCATGTGATGGTTGAAGCGCCGCTCACAGCGCCGTCACCCACAGGATCACCGCGTCTTCGGGCGAAATCGAGATCAGACAATGGCCCATGGCGCCGTCGTAATAGGCGCTGTCGCCGGTCGCGAGGTCGGTCGGCGCGTAGAACTCGCTGAAAAATCGCACGTTTCCCGACAGGACCAGCAGGAACTCCTCGCCTTCATGGCGCACCCAGCCGTCGAATTCCTCGAAGGCGCGGGCGCGAATCACCGCCTTGTAGGGCAGCATCCGCTTGCGGGCGAGATCGGTGGCCAGAATCTCGTGCTCATAGGTCGCGGTCGGGTGCGCCTTGCCCTCGCCCGCGCGGGTGACGGCGCGCCGGCCGGTGACCTTTTCACCCTGCGCGGGCTGGAAAAGCTGCGGCACGTCGATCCCGAGGCCGCGCGCCAGCTTTTGCACCGCGTCGAAGGTGGGCGACATCTGCTCGTTCTCGATCTTGGAGAGTGTCGAGCGCGCCAGCCCCGCGCGCCGCGCGGCCTCCTCCAGCGTCCAGCTGCGCGCGTGGCGGATCTGGCGGACGCGCTCACCCAGTTTCAGCGGCGCGACCGGCGGCTCCTCGACGCCGGAGGTCGCCACCATCAGCACCGTGCGCCCGCCCTTGCCCGCAGCGCCGCCGCTTGCGCCGCGTCCCGCGCAACCGCCTGCGCCGCCGTCTTGCGCCATGCCCGTTCTCCCTGTTCTAAGCTGATGAATACGCGATAGCGGCGATGATTGCGAGGCGGCCCATGCGACTGACCGAGAGCCTGTTCGACGACGGCGCGCCGCCGCCCTGCCCCGCGCGGCTGAACCTCGCCGCCCACGCCCTGTTCGCCGGGCAGGACGGCGCCAAGGTCGCGCTCACCGTGATCGGCGCCGGGGCCGAGACCGAAGCGACATGGACCTACGCCGCGCTGCGCGACGCGGTGGCGCGCGCGGCGGGGGGACTGCTGGCGGCGGGCCTGCGGCCCGGCGAGCGCGTGATGCTGCGGATGGGCGGCACCGCCGATTTCCCGATCCTGTTTCTGGGCGCCATCGCGGCGGGCGGCGTGGCGGTTCCGACCTCGGCGATGCTGTCCGGGCCTGAGGCGACCTATGTCGCGGCGGATGTCGGCGCGCGCTTTGTGTGCCTTGGCGAGGCGCTGGAGATCGACGCGCCGAACGCCGAAGTGCTGCGCGGCCCGGTGCTGGCCGCCCTGCGCGCCGCGCCGCCCGCAGCCGTGGCCGACACCGATGCGGAGGCGGCCGCCTTCGTGGTCTATACCTCCGGCTCCTCCGGCAAGCCCAAGGGCGTGACCCACGCCCACCGCGCCGCCTGGGCGCGGCGGATGATGTGGCGCGGCTGGTATGGGCTGACGGCGGCGGACGTGATGCTGCACGCGGGCGCCTTCAACTGGACCTATACGCTGGGCGCGGGGCTGATGGACCCCTGGGGCGCGGGGGCGGCGACGCTGGTCTATGACGGCCCGCGCGATCCCGGCGTCTGGGCGACCATCGCCGCGCGGCACAAGCCCACGCTGTTCGCCGCGACGCCGGGCGTCTATCGGCAGCTGCTGAAATACGGGGCCGACGTGGGCGCGGGCTTCGCCGCGCTGCGCCACGGGCTGACGGCGGGCGAGAAGATGCCGCAGGCGCTGGCGGCGGCATGGGCGCGGGAGACCGGCAAGCCGCTCTACGAGGCGCTGGGGATGAGCGAGATCTCCACCTACGTCTCCGCCGGGCCGGAGGCGCCGCCGCGCCCCGGCTTCATCGGCAGGCCGCAGCCGGGGCGGCGCGTCGCGGTGCTGAACGCCGACGGCGACGCGCCCGCGCCCGTCGGCGTGGAGGGCGATCTGGCGGTGTCGCGCCGCGACCCCGGCCTGATGCTGGGCTATTGGGGCGATGCGGCGGGCACGGCGGCGGCGATGCGCGGCGCGTGGTTCGTCACCGGCGACCGCGCCGTGATGGACGCCGACGGCTATGTCGCCTATCGCGGCCGCGCCGACGACCTGATGAACGCGGGCGGCTATCGCGTCGCGCCGCAGGAGGTGGAGGACGCGCTGCTCGCCCACCCCGCCGTCACCGAAGCGGCGGCGGTAGAGACGCGGGTGCGCGACGATCTCAGCATCATCGCCGCGCATGTGGTGGCGCAGGGCGTGACGGCGGCGGCGCTGGAGGCGTGGTGCGCGCAGCGGCTGGCGGCCTACAAGCGGCCCAAGAGCATCGCCTTTGTCGAGTCCCTGCCCCGCACCGCCACCGGAAAGCTGATGCGCCGCGCGCTGGCCGAAGGCGCAAAAAGGTGATCGCAACACGGGTTTCGCGCGCGCCGGTTTGCGCCTAGATTCACACCATGGTGACGCTGACGATCATCTCCGATCCGATCTGCCCATGGTGCCTGATCGGCAAGACGCGGCTTGACGCGGCGCTGGCGCAGGCGCCCGCGCAGCCGTTCGCGATCCGCTGGCGCCCGTTCCAGCTCAACCCCGACATGCCGCCCCAGGGCATGGACCGGCGCGCCTATCTGGAGGCCAAGTTCGGCGGGCCGTCGGGCGCGGTGCGGGTCTATGGCGCAATCGCCGAAACCGCCGCGCAGGACGGGCTGACGCTGGATTTCGCACGGATCGCGCGCACCCCCAACACGCTCGACGCGCACCGCGTGCTGGCCTGGGCGGGCGACGGCGCGCGGCAGCACGCGCTGGCGCAGGCGCTGTTCGAGCGGTATTTCCAGCACGGCCAGGACATCGGCGACCACGCCGTGCTGGCGCAGGCCGCCGCGTCGGTCGGCATGGACGGCGCCGCTGTGGCCGCGCGGCTGGCCACCGGCGAAGGCCGCGCCGAGACGCTGGCGCAGGACGCGCAGGCCCGCGCCATGGGCGTGACCGGCGTGCCCGCCTTCGTGATCGCCGACCGCCATCTGGTGAGCGGCGCCCAGCCGAGCGACTTCTGGCTGCGCGCCATCGACGCATTCGGGCGCGCCGCAGCGCTACAGGAGGGATGAGCCATGCAGCTTGAAATGGTGCTCGCGAGCCTGCGCGACCTGTGCGACATGCCCATCGCCTGGGCGATCTTCGCGGCGGTGGCGTTTCGCGCGCTGTGGTCGGTAATCGAGTTCTTCACCTGCCCGGTGGTGCGCGGCGCCTCAAAGCTCGATCCGCAGGCGGCGCGCGACAAGCTCAACGCCCGCGTGCTGCACTCGCCTCGGTTTCTGACCGCGATGCTGGTCGGCATCGTGCTGTCGGTGGGCGGGCTTTACGCGCTGCGGGCGCCCGACGCGGGGCCGCTGGCGCTGGCGGCCATCGTGTTCGGCGTTTTCATCCTGATCGTCGAGCCTTCGCGGCTCTCGGTCGATGAGGTCACCATGCGCGTCTCGGCGGCGAAGCTGGACGGCGCCGACGCCTACAGCTTCGCGCTCGACCGGCTGCGCGCCGCGCATCTGGAGCGCATCGCGGTGGAGATCGGCATGGTGGCGCTGCTGGGCTTCGTGATCGTCAGCGTGTGACGGCTACAGGATCTTGCGCGCCTCGTCGCACACCAGCCGCAACAGCGGATCGTCGAGGCCCACGGTGATCCACGCGCCCTCGGCGGGTGCGGCGCCCTCGCCCGGCGCGTCGGCGGCGTCGCTGCGCCGTCCGCCCTTGCAGTCGAACACCTGCACCGTCTCGAAGGTCGGCTGGAACCGCGCCACCAGATAGACGGTCGCGCGCGCCACGTCGGGCGCCGCAGCGTTCCGCGCGACGCTGGCCAGATTGACCGCCTGAAACCGCGTGACCACTGGCGCGATCAGCGTCCACGGCTGGATCACCCATGATTTCTCGATGGTGCGCGCCACCTGCACCGACTCCGGCAGCCCGGCGGCGTTGCGCCCGAACCATGTGTAGTCGTTCCACACGGTGAACCCCAGCATCCCCGCCCCCGCCGACAGCGGGATCAGGAAGCGCGCGTTCACGCCATAGACGCGCCGCACGATGAACGCCACGCAGGCCGCCAGCACGCCGACGGAGATCGCGCCGAAAAAGGTCAGCAGCATCGCGCTCAGCCCGCCGAACTGAGCGAGTTGGCCGCCGCCGATTGCATGGTCTTGATCACGCCGAACGCATCCTTGAGGTGGTTGCGCTCAAGGTCGGACAAGCCTTCCGGCGCCATGAAGTTGTCGGGCTTGCGGCCCTCGCGGATCAGCTTCGCCTGATGCTCCAGCCGCATGTCGGCGATCAGGTCATAGGCGTCGAGCAGGTCGCGCGCGCCCGAGGCGCTGATCACGCCCGCCTCGCGCGCCGCCTCCAGCCGCTCGCGCGTGTTGACCTGGGTCAGCCCCGCGCTCAGCGCATAAAGCCGCCCGAGATCGACGATGGGCACGACGCCCGCATGCTTCATGTCGATGCGGTCCTTGTTGTCGCCGCTGCGGATCAGCGCAAGGCCCCGGAACAGCCCCAGCGGCGGCTGATGCTTCAGCGAGTTGCGCACCATGTGGGCGCGGAAGATCGAATTGCGGCGCGCCGCCGCCAGCGTCTCGGCCTGCAGGCTGTCCAGCAGCGCGGCGTCGCCGGCGATGGCGCGCAGGTCGAACATCACCGAGGCCAGCATCTGCGCCTCGTCGGTCGGCTTGCCGATCCACTTGCGGAAATAGCCGCGCCACACCGACAGCGGCTGGCGCCAGCGATCCGCCGTCGCCATCATGTCGCCGGGACAGTAGAAATACCCCGCCGCGTCCAGCCCGTCGGAGACGTATTTCGCCAGGTCGCGAAAATAGCCGCCATGCGCCTCCGCGTCATAGTCGTCGTCGAGGATCAGGCAGTTGTCCTGATCGGAGACGCCGGTCTGCTCACGCCGCCCCTGACTGCCGCAGGCGGCCCAGACGAAGCGCACCGGCGCCGGGCCCTGCCGCTCCTGCGCCAGCGCCACCAGCCTGCGGGTCAGCGCGTCGGCGACCGAGGTGACGATGCGGCCCACGTCATAGGCGCCGACGCCCGAGCCGACCAGTTGCGCCAGCACCGCAGGGATGCGCGCCACCACCTCGGCGAAGCCCTGATAGGTGTCGCGCTTGGCGATGTCGGCGACCAGAAACACCGCCGACACCGCCTGGCGGCGCACCAGATTGGTCGCGGTCAGGATGCCCACCAGCCGGTCGTCCTCGACCACCGGCAGATGCGAGATGCCGCGCTCGGTCATCGCCACCAGCGCGTCGAAGCCCAGCGCCCCGGGCGTGACGGTCAGCGGATCGGACGTCATCACCGCGCCGACCAGCGTCTCGGCGTCGCGCCCCTCCGCCACCACCCGGTCGGCGAGGTCGCCGCTGGTGAGAATCCCGATCAGCCGCCCGTCCTCGGCGACCGGCAGGCACGAGATGTCGTGGTCGCGCAACAGCCGCGCGGCGGCGCGCACCGTGGCGTCGGCGCCGATGGTGATCGGGGCCGCCGTCATCAATCCGGCGATGCGCGCGGACAACAGCGGGTCGGACTGGCGCGCGAGCTCGCCATGCGGCCCGCGCGCGCGATCGAAGAACCCGGCGAACTCGGGGTGCGCGGCGAACAGCGCCTGCGCAGTCTGGGCGGCGACCACAAAAACCTCCACGGCGTCCACGGCGGTCGCGTCGCTGGCGGCGTGGCCAGTGCGCAACAGGCTGCGGCCGCCGAAGAAATCGCCCGGCCCCAGCACGGTGGACTGATGCGCCCCCGGCGCGAGAATTTCAACCGATCCCGACAGGATCGCATAAAGCCCGGTCATCGCGTCGCCGGCGTGATAGATGCGGCCCCGCGCCGGAAAGCACAGCCGCGCCGCAGTGTCCGCCGCCGCGCGCAGATCGTCCGGCGGCAACAGGCCGAACGGCGGGCGGCCGCCCGCGAAACTGATGAAGGCCGCAGCGTCGTCGTTTTCGGTCATCGCCCAAACCGTCTCCGCAAACGAAAAGGCGGACCCCGCAGCGCGGGATCCGCCGGTCAGATCAGACGGGGCGCAAGGCCAGTGATCCGGCCAGTGATCCGGTCAGTGACCCGTCGCCGCCCCGGCGCCGCGCGGCTGGCGGATGCTGTCCACGAGGTCCTGGATCTCCTTGGGCGGCGCTTCGGTCGCGTTCGACACGACATAGGCGACGACGAAGTTCAGGATCGCGCCGACCGTGCCGATCGACAGCGGCGAGATGCCGCCGATCCAGCCCGCCGGCGTGTCCGGCAGCCATGCGGTGCCGGGGATGAAGAACCAGCCCTTGTAGATGAAGATATAGACCACGGTGAAGATCAGGCCGCTCAGCATCCCGGCGATCGCGCCGTAGTTGTTGATGCGCTTTGCGAAAATGCCCATCATCAGCACCGGGAACAGCGAGGCCGCCGCGATGCCGAAGGCCAGCGCCACGGTTTGCGCCGCGAAGCCCGGCGGATTGAGGCCCAGATAGGTCGCCACCGCGATCGCCACCGCCATCGAGATGCGCGCCGCCAGAAGCTCCCCCTGTTCGGAGATGTTCGGGTTGAGCGCGCCCTTGATGAGATCGTGACTGATCGCCGAGGAGATCGCCAGCAGCAGACCCGCCGCCGTCGAGAGCGCCGCCGCCAGACCGCCCGCCGCCACCACCGCGATCACCCAGCCTGGAAGCTGCGCGATCTCGGGGTTGGCCAGCACCAGGATGTCCTGGTTGATGGTCAGCTCGTTGCCGTTCCAGCCGCGCTCGGTCGCGGTGGCGGTGAAGGCGGCGTTCTTGTCGTTATAGACCTGAATGCGGCCGTCGGCGTTCTTGTCCTCGAACTTCAAGAGGCCGGTGGCCTCCCAGTTCTTCATCCAGTCCGGCCGCTCCTCATAGACCAGCGGCGCCTCGGCCGTGCCCTGCGGATAGACCGTGGTCATGATGTTCAGCCGCGCCATGGCGCCCACGGCGGGGGCCACGGTGTAGAGCAGCGCGATGAACACCAGCGCCCAGCCCGCCGACCAGCGCGCGTCCGACACCTTCGGCACGGTGAAGAACCGCACGATCACATGCGGCAGACCGGCGGTGCCGATCATCAGCGACATGGTGAAGAACACCAGGTTCAGCGTGTTGGTGTGGTGGCCGGTGTAGCTGTTGAAGCCCAGATCGGTGATCACCTGATCCAGCGTCGCCAGCAGCGGCTGGCCGGTGCCGGTGTGGGTGCCGAACAGGCCCATCTGCGGCAGCACGTTGCCGGTCAGCTGCAGCGAGATGAACACCGCCGGGATGGTGTAGGCGGTGATCAGCACCACATACTGCGCCACCTGGGTATAGGTGATGCCCTTCATGCCGCCCAGCACCGCATACATGAACACGATCACCGCGCCGATGTAGAGGCCGGTGTCGGCCCGCACCTCAAGAAAGCGCGCGAACGTCACGCCGACGCCGGTCATCTGGCCGATCACGTAGGTCAGCGAGGCGACCAGCAGGCAGACCACCGCCACCATGCGCGCAGACTTGCTGTAGAAACGGTCGCCGATGAATTCGGGCACGGTGAACTTGCCGAACTTGCGCAGATACGGCGCCAGCAGCATCGCCAGCAGCACATAGCCGCCGGTCCAGCCCATCAGGAACGACGAGTTGTCGTAGCCGGTGAAGGCGATCAGACCCGCCATCGAGATGAACGACGCCGCCGACATCCAGTCCGCGCCGGTCGCCATGCCGTTCAGCACCGGGTGAACGCCCTGCCCCGCCGCGTAGAATTCCGCCGTCGAGCCCGCGCGGGCCCAGATCGCGATGCCGATGTAGATGGCGAACGTCGCCCCCACCACCAGCAGGTTAAGTGTAAACTGGTCCATCAGGCCCTCCCCCGGAGCGATGTTGTCTTGCGATTATTCTTCATCGACTCCGAACTCCCGGTCGATGGCGTTCATGCGGATGGCGTAGAAGAAGATCAGGATCAGAAAGACGATGATCGAGCCTTGCTGCGCGAACCAGAAACCAAGGTCGGTTCCCCCGATCGCGATGCCCGAAAGCATCGGGCGCAGAATGATCCCAAAGCCAAACGAGCACAGGAACCAGATCACCAGACTGATCCAGATCAGCCTGATATTGGCCCCCCAGTAGGCCGCCGTATCCTTGTCATCCGCCATTCGGTTCTCCCATCAGTTGTTTTTACGAACAAACGCTCTCGCGTTGCGCGATTTGGTTGGTCTGCGAAGGCGCCCGCGCCGCAATCATCGGCAAAAACACCCCGCGTCGATACTCAGTTGCATACGGCGCGGCCGCGAATTGCGCAATAAAGTTTCCGCGATTCTGCGCTTTGTGCAGTGCGTCATAGCGCCCCGATGCGCCGCCAGCCGACCGCAGCCGCCAGCACGGTGGCGACGATTCGCACCAGGTGATGCGCCGTCACGAAGATCGGGCTGGCGTTCAGCGACACCGCGATCAGCCCCATCTCGATCACCCCGCCGGGCGCGTAGCTGAGGATCATCACCTTGAACGGCGCGAGGCCCGCCGCCGACAGCGCCAGCGCAAAGCCCGCGCCGATGCCCAGCATCAGCGCCACCGACCCCGCCGACAGCGCGAAATAGCGCCCCAGCGCGCGCGGCGCGACGCCGACGAAGCGCAGGCCCAGCGTCACCCCGATCACCAGCTGCGCCAGCGCCACCAGCCAGCCGGGCGGCGCCGCGTCGGTCCAGCCCAGCGCATGGACCGCGCCGCTGGCCAGAATCGGCCCGAGGATCTGCGCCGCCGGCAGGCGCAGCCAGCGACCGCCGAAATAGCCCGCGACGCCGGCGGCGGTCATCACCGCCGCGTCGCTGAACTCCATCGTCCCGCGCGCCAGCGCGGCGCCCGCCGCGCTGCCCAGCGCGCGCCCCTCCAGCGCCGAGAACACCAGCGGCGTCACCGTCACCGTCAGCGCGATGCGCGCGAACTGCAGCACCGTCAGCGCCCGCAGATCGGCGCCGTGCTTCTCACCCTGCTCAAGCGATTCGATCAGGCCGCCCGGCATCCCGGCGAAGAACGCCGTCGGCTTCGACAGCCCGCCGACATGGCGCAGCCACAGATAGTTGACGCCATGCGCCGCGACCACGAACAGCGGCACCGAGACCAGCCCCGGCCACCACCCCGGCGCGGCGCGCAGCACCTCCGGCGTCATCGCCGCGCCGATCAGCACGCCGATCACCGGAATGAACAGGCTGCGCAGCCGCATCGGGAACGCCACCGGCGCGCCGAGTATCCGCAGCTTCACCGACGCCGCCAGCCCGGTCGCCGCCAGACCGCCCAGAAGCCACGGCAGCGGCGCGCCGATCCACAGCGCCAGCGCGCCGCCTGCGGCGCCCAGCGCCAGCGTGATCGCCCAGCGGGCCGCAGTCCGGGCTTCGGGAAGCGTCATGATCGCCTTTCAGAACCGTCCGCGCGCTCCTTGTCGCCGACCGTCGGGGAATGGCGCCGGGGACACGCCCGTTGTATCGCGCGCCCGGTGCGGGCCGCGCAAGCGCGCACGCCGCTGCGCGCCGCCGCCGCCCGGCGTATAACGTCGCAGAACCGCGCACCGAATCGCGCGTGAAGGAGAAACCGCATGTTCGAGACCCTCCAGCCGCCGCCGCCCGACAAGATTCTTGCGCTCTCCGCCGCCTACCGCGCCGATCCGCGCACGAAAAAGCTCGATCTCGGCGTTGGCGTGTACAAGGACGAAGCGGGCGACACGGTGATCCTGCGCGCGGTCAAGGAGGCTGAGCGCCGCCTGCTCGCCAGCCAGACCACCAAGACCTACCTCAGCCCGGCGGGCGACGAGGGCTTCAACCGCGCCATGGCCGAACTGGCGCTGGGCGCCGACGCCCCGCACGACCGGCTCGCGGTGGTGCAGACCGTCGGCGGCAGCGGCGCGGTGCGGCTGCTGAGCGATCTGATCGCGAAGGCCGAGCGCGGCGCGACGGTCTGGTTCTCCGATCTGACATGGCCAAACCATCCCGCGATCCTCAAGCAGGCGGGGCTGGCGTTCCGCACCTATCCCTACTTCGACCCCGCTGCGCGCGACGTGGACTGGGAGGCGATGCGCGCCGCGCTGGAGGGCGCAGGCCCCGGCGACGTGGTGCTGCTGCACGGCTGCTGCCACAACCCCACCGGCGCCAACCTGACGCCGGATCACTGGCGCGCGCTGACCGAGCTATCGCTGAAGAACGGCTTCACGCCGTTCATCGACATGGCCTATCAGGGCTTCGGCGACGGGCTGGAGGCGGATGCGGCGGGGCTGCGGCTGATGGCCGCCGACGTGCCCGAGATGCTGATCGCCGTGTCGTGCTCCAAGAACTTCGCGCTGTATCGCGACCGGGTGGGCTGCGCCATCGCGCTCGCCGCCACGCCCGAGGCCGCCGCGCTGACCAAGGAGAACATGAAGACGCTGGCGCGCGTCACCTATTCCATGCCGCCCGACCATGGCGCGGCGGTGGTGCGCACCATTCTCGGCGACCCTGCGCTGAAGGCCGACTGGATCGCGGAGCTGGAGGCGATGCGGCTGCGGATGCTGGGCCTGCGGCGCGATCTGGCGGAGGCGCTGCGCGCGCGCACCAACTCCGACGCCTACGACTTCATCGAGCGGCACCGCGGCATGTTCTCGCTGCTGGGCACGGCGCCGGACAAGGTCGAGGCCCTGCGCGACGCGCACGGCGTCTATCTGGTCGGCGACAGCCGCGCCAACATCGCCGGGCTGAACCGCGACACGATCGCCACGCTGGTCGATGCGCTGGCGGCGGTGGAGGGCTGAGGGCTGACCAGGGGCGCCGCCGACGCGCTGCTGAGGGCCTGGATCGAGGGCTGGGCGCGGCTGGCGGCAGCGCAGGCCGACGCGGGCGCGGCGCTGGGGCCTGGGGTCGCCGCAGCCGCAGGCGGCGGCGCCGACGCGCTGACCCGCGCGATCACGACGCAGGCGGAGGCGTGGCGCGCGGCGGCGGCGCTGGCGGCCAGCGGCGCGGCGAGCGGCGTCGGCGCGGCCACCCTGGCGCGCTATCTCGACCCCGGACAATGGCTGTTCGGCGCCGAGGATCCGCCCGACCCCGACTTGCGCCGCCTGATCGCGGCGCCGGAGGCCTCGCCGCTGATCGGCGGCGCGCTGGCGGGGTCGCCCGAGGCGCGGGCGCTGTCGCAAGCGATAGCCAGCCACCGCGCGCTGGTCGGCGCCGCGTTCCAGCGCATGGCGCAAAAGGTGACGCGCGACGCCGCGACCGACGCGCCGCTCACGCTGCTGGCGGCGCAGGCGCGCTGGATCGCGGCGGCGCACGCCGAACTCGACGCGCTGCACGCCTCCGACGCCTTCCTCGCCTCGCAGGCGAAGGTGGTGGCGGCGGCGGTCGCGCTGCGCGCGGCCGAGGCGGCGGCGGCGGCGGCGTGGTGCGTCGCCCACGCCCTGCCGACCCGCGCCGAGGTGGACGATCTGGCGCGCACCGTGGCCGCGCTGCGGCGTGAATTACGCGCGCTCAAGCGCGATCTGGGCAAGCCGTGAGCGCGGGTGCGGCAGCGGATTTCTGGCGCGTCGCCGCCGCCCTCGCCCGCGCGCCCGAAGCCGACAGCCGGATCGCGGCGGCGCCGAAGACGCGGGTGATGCGGCGCGACAAGGCGTCGCTCTGGCGCTATCGCCCCACCGCGCCCGACGCCGGGCTGGCGCCGCTGCTGATCGTGCACGGGCTGGTCGGCCGGCCCGGCATTGTCGATCTCGACCCGGAACGCTCGGTGGTGCGGGCGCTGCTGGCGCGCGGCGTGGACGTGTGGCGCGCCGACTGGGGCGCGCCGGACCGCAACGACCGCTTCCTGCGGTTCGAGGATTACGTGCTCGACTACCTCGGCGGCTTCGTCGCCGCGATCACCGCGCGCGCCGGGCGCAGGCCCGCGCTGATGGGGGTGTGCGAGGGCGGCGTGTTCTGCGCCTGCCTGGGCGCGCTGGCGCCCGCATCGGTCGCCGGGCTGGCGCTGTGCGTGACGCCCATCGACTGCCACGCAAGCCCCGACGCGCCGCTCGCGCGGCTGGCGCGCAGCATGCCGCCCCAGACGCTCTCGGCGATGATCGACGCGCTGGAGGGGTTGCCCGGCGGGGCGCTGGGCGCGGTGTTTCAGGGGCTGACGCCCGCGCGCTCGCTGGAGAAATACAGCCTGGGCCTGCTGGAGGGGTTGCCCGGCGGGGCGCTGGGCGCGGTGTTTCAGGGGCTGACGCCCGCGCGCTCGCTGGAGAAATACAGCCTGGGCCTGCTCGCGACCGAGGGGCGCCCGGAGCGGCTCGCGCATTTTCTGCGCATGGAGCGCTGGCTGGCCGACCGGCCCCACCATCCGCAGGAGGCGGCCAAGCAGCTGGTGATCGAGCTTTACCACGAGAACCGGCTGGCGCGCGGCTGCTTCATGCTCGACGGCCGCACGGTGGACCTGGGCGCGATCACGGCGCCGGTGCTGAGCGTGATCGGGCTGCGCGACCACCTTGTGCCGCCGCCCTGCGCGCGGGCGCTGGCCCCGATGCTGCGCGCGCCGTGGCGCGAGCTGGCGTTGGACGCAGGCCATATCGGCGTCTTCGTCAGCCGCCGCGCGCGCGGCGTGGCGGCCGCAGGCGTCGCCGACTGGCTGAGCGATCAGGCGGTGCGCGCCGCCAGCCGCGTCTGATAGACATACAGCGCGGCGCCGAGTGCGATGCCGACCGCGTCGGTCAGCAGGCCGCCCGAAATCATCAGCAGCGCCGCCGCCAGCAGCGCGAGGCGCAGCAAGACGCCGACCTTGCCGAAGAAGAACCCCTGCACCGCCGCCGACAGCAGGAACACGCCCACCAGCGCGGTCGCGCAGTTGCGCGCGATCTCCAGCCACTCGCCCTCCATCAGCAGGCCGGGGCTATAGAAGAACATGAACGGCACCACAAAGGCGGCCATGCCGATCTTGAAGCTCTCTACCGAGGTCTTCATCGGCTCCGACCCCGCGATCGCCGCGCCGGCGTAGGCCGCCAGCGC
>Ga0210044_10005214_pt1 | contig 17677 bp, 13 predicted proteins | sample CryGey13umfilter_2_FD_183959 | JGI IMG/M metagenome (GOLD analysis project Ga0210044, IMG submission 183959) | Groundwater microbial communities from aquifer in Utah, USA - Crystal Geyser 4/9/14 3 um filter (SPAdes) (version 2) | ecosystem: Environmental > Aquatic > Deep subsurface >... | reverse complement strand
CCCGAAAACGGGGCTCAAGGGTCTTGACCTACGAATCTTCGGTTTATCCTTTCGTCCGAGGCACAAGGCCTCGGCTACCGGTTTTTGTAGGCGGTAAACCAGCCGACCGACCAAATAAGAAATGGGTCCGGCCTTCATACCCGCCTAAGGTAACCGTGAAGTATTCCCCCACTATGCGATTTCCCTTTTCAGGGTAATAAGCGGCGCTTCTGGCGGGCAGCCCAGCCGGAAGGGGAGCCAATGCCCGACCCCCGCTGATGTGTAAAGCTGGCTTCCATTCGGCTTGAGATAATGTCCCCAGAGATATTTGTACGAAACCAAATTCTCGAAAAAGCTTCGACCTGCCAATCCGATCTGCCCGCCATGCGTATGGCCCGATAATGTGAGTCCAAGCCCTTTTTCTGAAGCAAAATCGAAACCTTGTGGACGATGGCACATCAAAATCGTAAAGGAATCTTCGGGCGCCTTTTGGATGCTTTTCTCGATCGCTCCTTTGTAGAATTCAGGATGAACTCTACCCATTGATCTGGGATCGTCAGTCCCGCCAATGAAAAGTTTGCCGCCGTCGATTTCAATCGTAAGTCCATCATTAATAAGTAGCGGAATTGTGCTTTTGTCAAAGATACTTCGGACCCTATCAATCCCTCGATAATACTCGTGATTTCCCAGGCAGGCGTAAGTTCCATATTTCGGCTTCAATTCCAAACTCATCCTCAATGTTTCCGGTAGCCAGTCGAGATTGTCGGCGATATCACCGGTCAACAGAACCAAATCGGGATTTAATTTCATCGCATCATTTATCATCTCTTTATAATTATCCAAATCCAAAAATAACCCAAGGTGCGAATCGGAAATTTGCAGTATTTTTAAGTTTTCGAGGATGTCGCGAAGCTCCGGATAGTAGAAGGTCTTATTGGGAATTCTGGTTTTTTCAAAAGAGCGAGCAATCCCGCTTGTTGCAGAAGCAATCATCACCGAGGGTATGATGGCTGGCACGGCCTTTAGAAATGCCCGTCGCCTCTTATCCACCTCATATATCTCCGTTCGAGGAGACCCCCATTTTCTTATCTTCTTAACTATATAGATGATTCCATGCGCAATGCCGGACAATGGCAAAGAAAATATCAATGCAATTTGTAGGATGACAATAGAAGACAAGCCTACTGCTCCGGGCAGTATTAGCCATTTTTGGTCAAAATAATATGCTCCAGCCCAAATCAAAGCGAAAAATACACCGGCTAAGGGAATGGCCAAAATGCCCCGTTTAGCAAATTTGAATTTCCACCAGGGATGATTCAACGCAACCAATAAAGCCCAGCAGATTAACCCAAATAAGGAGAATAAGATTACAGAAAAAAGCAGAGGGTAAAAAACCGACATAGGATTATTACGCCTACCGAAGTCAAGAAGTTCCGAATTCGATAATTGTCGATATGTCGGTTTCAAAAATGACTGCTGAATGGCAAAATCGCGAATGGAATAATCGTTGACTAAATGCATATTTGTTTTATATTAGTTTTATGGAACGGTTCTATCCATTTCCTTTTGGGTTTCTTCGATTAGAAAATGGATTCGATTAGAATTGATTTTTCCGCATCTTGATTTACTGGCAGGCTTTATGCCTTGGCGCAGGAATTAATGTCTTTTACAAACTGAATCAACACCTCTTCAAGAAGGAGCTCTTTATGAAGCGATTTTGGATGTTGTTTGTTTTGGCATGGCTGGCAATGGGCTTTGCCGGACAAGCTGATGCCGGAATGATTGAACCGGGGCTGCGGGACTATATTCTGCAAGGCAACCCCGATGGTATGACTCCGGTGATTGTAATTTTGGGCGATCGCGTTGACACCAAGGCGATAGTAGAATCGATGACCGCCTCGCACGCCTCTTTGGCTGAGCGCCATCGTGTAGTGGTTACCGAGCTTCAAGACAAGGCGGAGTCAACTCAAGGCGCAGTCATAAACAGGATTTTGGAACTGCAGAAGGCTGGGGAAGTCTCCGAATATACTTCGCTCTGGATTATGAATGTTATTGGTGTTTCCGCCAAGCTCTCGGCAATCGAGAAGATTGCGGCCATGCCACAGGTTGAGACCATTATCTATGACACCGAGATAGAGCTGATTAAGCCGGTTGATGGGCCAAATGAACCATCTGCCGATGATATCGCATCTGTTGAGCAGGGGTTGATTGCCATCAGGGCGCCGGAAGTGTGGGCGATGGGAATAACCGGCCAGGGAGTCTTGGTCAGCAGTTTGGATACAGGCGTGGATGGCGCGCATCCTGCTTTTGCAACCCGATGGAGAGGATTGGACCCTCGCTATGCCGGACATCCGGAGTGGGCGTGGCATGATCCGCTCACCAATACAATTTTCCCATTCGATTCCGCAACTCATGGTACTCATACGATGGGAACAATTTGCGGCAGGTCAACCACTACGGCAGATACGATAGGTGTGGCTATTGAGGCCGAATGGATTTCCGCCGGCGTTGTGGATAGAGGCGGGGATTTGCCCACCAGAATGCTTCGTTATCTAATTGCGTTTCAGTGGACAATGGATCCGGATGGCAATCCATCGACGCTATGGGATGTTCCCGCGGTAAGTTCGAATTCCTGGGGACATGCCCTAAGCAACTTCCCGGAGAATCCGTGCAATGAATACTACTGGGAGACCCTCAGTAATCTCGAAGCCGCGGGCGTCTGCGTGGTTTTTGCTGCGGGCAACGAAGGTTCCACAGGTTTAAGGGTCCCCGCAAACAGGGCCACTGATGATTATAATAGCTACTCGGTAGGGGCAGTGGATGGCAATACATCAGGGTATCCAATTGCTTCATTCTCTTCACGAGGACCTTCCTACTGCACGCCGGACAGCTCTGCTGCCATAAAGCCAGAAGTTTCTGCTCCGGGAGTAGACGTACGCTCTGCAGCGCCCGGCGGCGGATATGCGGTAATGAGTGGCACTTCGATGGCGACCCCGCATATCGCCGGGGTAGTCGCGCTGATTAAGCAAGCCAACCCCAATCTCCCGCCGGAAGTCATCAAACAGATAATGATGGATACGGCTTATGACCTCGGAGCCCCCGGTAACGATAACAGCTATGGCTGGGGAATAGTCGATGCTTATGCGGCAGTTCAGTTGGCGTTAAGCTATTTGCAGGGTTATGGGGTAATAACTGGTCGGATGACCGATTTGGTTTCGGGTAATGGCTTACAGGGGCATGTTACAGTTACCAATCATGTTCCTCCGATTGTTGCCAACTGCAATACTCAGGGATATTACACTCTTTATGTTCCTGCGGACACGACTTGGGATTTGCGTGCGGAATACACTTCCGATTATCTGCCTGGTTTTGCGTCGTTGAGTGTGGTGGAGAATGATACGGTTACGCAGGATTTTGCTTTAGAGCCGAAAGTGAATGTGGTATTGAAGGCTTCCTTCGGCAATCCTGCGGATATCGCTTATCGGACTTTCTATTTCCGTGGCAGTTGGGATGATGATGGTTTTTACAACGCTGGCTGGCCTTCATCGTTCTCAGCGATGCAGGACAATGGTGTGGCGCCGGATCAGATAGCAGGTGATGGGGTATTCACCGGTTCGATGATGTTAGCCACTGATTTGGTGAACACCTACAGTTGGGCGGTTTATTCGGAGAATTACAATGGGGAGGCCTCGCGTCTGCAGAACGGGGCGGACTTCAATATTGTCAATCCGGGGAATCCGCCAACGGTGCCGACTCTTTCGGTGAATCCATCCGGCAGTGAGAATAACTGGACGATGACCGTTTACGAGCTCAATTCTGGAGCGTCGTTGGAACTGGCCCCGAACTATAACAATCAAGCGCACATTTGGTATGGTTCGGTGGTTCTGCCGGGCGGGTATGCGGGGCAGTATGTAATACGGGTTATGCATTCCACGGTGGCTTGGTATGGTCAGGGTGGAGTGGGCGGAGCGTCGATCGCCTTTACGCCCCCGCAGACCGGCAGTTACACCTTTTATTTCAGTGACGCCAATGATCTGGCTTCGACCGGCGCCAATCTGAGTGTGGTTCCGGATTGGTTGGATGTGGAAGTTTCACCGGGCACCACCGCCTCTCGTCAAATTACTTTGACCAATAGCGGCGAACTTCCCTTGAATTTTGGAGTAACTGAGGAAGTAGATAATATTACCGGCGCCAGGATAGAGAATCCTGTTGCTGAGGCGATTACTTTATATAAGTATGAAGGGCCGAAGCCGGCAGTGGAGGAAGTGAATAATCCACCGGTGATAATGGGACAGGGTGGTCCGGACAATTATGGTTACACCTGGATTGATTCCGATGAGCCGGGCGGTCCGGCCTTTAATTGGGTCGATATCAGCGCTATTGGCACACCTGTGTCGTTGACTGATGATAGTAATCAAGGGCCATTCCCGTTGCCCTTCAATTTCAATTACTATGGCACCAACTACAGCAGTTTCCGGATTTGCTCCAATGGTTGGATTAGCTTCACCTCAACCGCGACAACTTATAGCAACACCAACCTGCCCTCGCCGAGTGCGCCGTTGAATATGATGGGGGCGATGTGGGATGATTTGAATCCTGGGGCTGGTGGCACCGTGTATCGCTATACCAGTGCCGATTCGGCAGTGGTTTCCTGGGTTAATGTCCCCCATTATTACAGCGACGGTTCCTACACGTTCCAGATCATCCTGTTGAGGTCGGGCCAGATCTTCTACAATTATCTGAATATGAGTGGGGATTTGCTGTCGGCGACGGTGGGCCATCAGAATGCCAACGGCACCGATGGTCTGCAAGTTGCTTACAATGCGGCCTATATTCACAATAACCTGACGGTGAAAACCTCTGCCGGGTGGATTGATGTGAGCCCCGCCTCGGGAACCATACCTGCTGGTGGAAGCCAAGTGCTGACAGCTACTTTGGATGCTTCCAACATCGCCATCGGCACTTACACCGGTCGGATCAGGATCAGTTCCTCGGATGCCATTCGCACCCTTCCGGAAGTGGTAATGCCGATAACAATGCGTGTGCAAAGCACGGTGCCGCAATTGGATTTGTCGATGAATCCGGATCAGGCGCCGGTACAGGTGCCGCCGGGCGGCAATTTCGATTACACCCTGGGAATCACCAACAATACCGGTGGAGGCGGCATTTATGATGGCTGGCTGATGTTGACCTTGCCGGACAATTCGACTTTCGGCCCCCTGCAGGTAATCTACAACATTCCGATAGCGGCCAACGAGTCGCAGTATTACGATGTCAATCAATTGGTGCCGGGCTATGCGCCGCTGGGAACTTATATCTATCGTTCCTATGTAGGCGATTATCCGGCCGTGACGATTGACGATGCTTCCTTCCCCTTCACGGTGGCGGCGGCTATGACCTCGGGCGCCGCGAATGACTGGAGCGTAATCGGATTCAGCGCCGACAATATGCGCAGTGAATTCGGGGATAACTCATTGCCGACAGAATTTTATCTGTCGCAGAATTATCCGAATCCGTTCAATGCTCAAGCCGTCATTAGCTATGGCATGCCCTCATCGGGGAACGTCGATCTTTCGGTATATAATCTGCTGGGACAGAAGGTCACCACCCTGGCCAACGGACACCAGGATGCCGGTTACCACAGCATCACTTGGGACGCCGCCAACTACTCCTCCGGCATCTATTTCTATAAGCTGGCAGTTGGTGAGAAGCAATTCGTAAAGAGGATGATGCTGATTAAATAAAGGGGCGAAGATAGCTAATTCAAGCCATCATCGCTTTAACATTAAGGGTTGGGATAATTCCCAACCCTTTTTATTTCTCCCAAAATGCTTGACACTTGCGTTATGAATCGGGTTATTCTATATTTGGCGTTTTAAGAGGAATGAATAGAAAATTGGAGGAATAAAATTGGGTAAGATAATTGGAATTGATTTGGGGACGACTAATTCGTGCGTGGCGGTGGTGGAAGGCGGTGAACCGAAGGTGATACCCAATGCGGAAGGATCGCGGACGACGCCATCGGTAGTGGCATTTACCAAGAGCGGCGAGCGGTTGGTAGGACAGGTGGCCAAACGTCAGGCAATCACCAATCCTGAAAACACAGTCTTTTCCATCAAGCGTTTTATGGGGCGTCGCCATAGCGAGGTGGCGGAGGAGGAAAAGCTGGTTTCCTACAAGGTGGTGGGAGCGGCATCGGATGATTGCCGGGCATCGGCTGGCGGGAATGAATATGCACCGCCGGAAATTTCCGCGATGATATTACAGAATTTGAAGCAAACCGCGGAGGCTTATCTTGGGCAGAAAGTAACTGAAGCGGTAATAACGGTGCCGGCATATTTCAATGACTCCCAGAGGCAAGCCACGAAAGACGCAGGACGAATAGCAGGCTTGGATGTCAAGCGGATTATCAATGAACCAACGGCGGCGTCCCTCGCCTATGGACTGGATAAGAAAAAGGATGAGAAAATTGCGGTATATGACCTCGGAGGCGGAACATTCGATATCTCGATTTTGGATTTGGGAGATGGCGTTTTCGAGGTTAAATCAACCAACGGAGACACTCATCTTGGCGGAGATGATTTTGACCAAAAGGTCATTGATTGGATTGCGCAGGAGTTTTTGAAGTCGGATGGAATCGACCTTCGGAAAGATAGAATGGCGTTGCAGCGATTGAAAGAAGCCGCGGAAAAGGCGAAATGCGAATTGTCAACTACGATGCAGAGTTCAATTAATCTGCCATTTATTACCGCAGATGCCTCCGGTCCGAAACATTTGGATTTAACGCTGACCCGCGCCAAATTGGAACAACTTTGCGAGGATTTGTTGCAAAGGACCATCGGTCCCTGCAAAAGGGCTTTGGCTGACGCCAAGCTCAATCCCTCGGAAATTGACGAAGTGGTTCTGGTGGGGGGAATGACACGCATGCCCAAGGTGCAGGAGATGGTGAAAGACCTATTTGGCAGGGAACCGCATCGAGGCGTCAACCCGGATGAAGTGGTGGCAATCGGCGCCGCCATTCAGGGCGGAGTTCTCGCCGGTGATGTAAAGGATGTTCTATTACTTGATGTCACTCCGTTGTCTCTTGGCATTGAAACCTTGGGGAGTGTAATGACAAAATTGATCGAGCGCAATACTACCATACCGACCAAAAAGTCCCAGATTTTCTCTACAGCTTCGGACAATCAGCCGGCAGTCTCCATCCATGTCCTGCAGGGCGAGCGAGAGATGGCGATTGACAATCGCACACTGGGGAGATTTGACTTGGTAGATATTATTCCGGCGCCAAGGGGAATACCTCAGATTGAGGTCACCTTTGATATCGATGCCAACGGCATTATGCATGTTGCGGCAAAGGATCTGGGGACCGGCAAAGAACAATCCATCAAAATTCAGTCTTCATCAGGGCTCACCGAACAAGAGATCAAGAAGATGGTCAATGATGCGGATGCGCATTCAGAAGACGACAAGAAGAAAAGACAATTGATTGAAATGCACAATAGGGCCGATCAGGTCATTTATCAGACTGAAAAGACGCTGAAGGATTATGGTGAGAAAATTTCAGATGATGACAAACAGAAGATTAAGGATTCGATTGACAAACTCAAGGGGGCAATGCAGACCGAATCAGCCGAAATCATAGAGACAAAAATTGAGGAGGTCCAAAAGGCATCTCATAAATTAGCTGAGGAGATGTACAAGGCGGCATCCCAGCAACAGGCGGAAACTGCCGGCAATCAGCAGGGTCCTGACCACGCTGCTGAGCAACAGCAGCAGGGAGATGAAAAGAAGGCCGGCGAGGGTGCGGTTGATGCCGATTTCGAAGTTATGGACGATAATGATGGGAAGAAAGGTTGAGATTTCCGGGGGACAAGATTATTATCAAGACTTCGCCACACCAGAATCCAATCACGGAACATTTCGCAGAATGAACCAACCTCAGCCAAACTTTTATCGTGGAAAAAAGCGGCGATGACATTCAAATAAAGCATAGGAGCTATCGATGATTGATTATGAAACTCTTGCCGAAATAGCACTGACCTTTGCGACCCGTCATGGCACTACCTATGCCGATGTGCGGTTTGTCCAATCGGAATATGAGAATATAGAAGTTACTAATGGTGTGCCAGAGCTGATCGATAATACATTTGATTCGGGGATGGGCATAAGGGTAATCGCGGATGGAGCTTGGGGTTTCGCGGCCACCGCTGATGCCACCTCGGAGGCGATTCGTGAAACAGCCATTAAAGCTGTCGAAATAGCCAAAGCATCGGCGAAATTGATGAAGCAACCGGTGGAACTGGCGAGGGCGATATCATTTCGAGGAGAATATTCAACTCCACTTACGATCGATCCATTCAAAATTCCTCTCAAGGAAAAGTTAGAATATATGACAGAGTTGTGCTTACTGATGACCAAAGCGGAAGGTGTAGCACAAGCATCGGCATCAATGAATTTCAAGAGGATGTTCCAATATTTCGCCTCTTCGGAAGGGGTTATGATCCGCCAGAATATCATTCATTCGGGCGCCGGAATAGAATGTTCCGCCGGCAAGGGGCATCGCGGGAGATCAGTGCGCTCTTACCCCAATTCCTCCGGAGGCCAATTCGAGAGCAAGGGGTACGAACTTATCCAGGAATTACGACTTGAAGAAAATGCACCCAGAATCGCACAGGAGGCAGTGGCATTGCTTTCCGCCAAGGAATGTCCTTCGGGAATAAAAGACATCGTCCTTGATGGACCTATGCTGAGCCTGCAAATCCACGAATCAATTGGGCATCCATTGGAACTGGATAGGGTTTTCGGCTCGGAGCGGAATTTTTCCGGCACCAGCTACGCCACCACGGAAAAGTTGGACAAATTGAAAATCGGTTCTGAATTAGTGAATTTCGTTTCAGATGCCACAGCCTTTTTCGGACTTGGGACTTTCGGCTATGATGATGAAGGAGTGAAAGCTCGAAAAGTTGACTTGATCAAAAACGGCATACTGGTCGGATATGAATCTTCGCGCGAAACTGCGGCCCGTATCGGCAGAGAATCATCGGGGGCCGCACGCGCGGATGGATGGGGAAATATCCCCATAATTAGAATGACCAACACAAACCTTCTGCCCGGCAAAGATAGTTTGGAGGATTTGATTGCCGGAGTCGATGATGGCATTTATATGGCCACTGTGGCGAGCTGGTCGATTGATGATGCCCGCGAATCATTCACGATGGGGACTGAAATCGGCTGGGAGATTAAGGGCGGCAAGCTGGGCGAAATGATTAAGAGCCCCTCTTATTCTGATGAAACCATCCGTTTCTGGAACTCTTGCGATGGCATTGGCGGCCCCGACCTATACAGAATCTGGGGCACGCCCAATTGCGGCAAGGGCCAACCGGCGCAGAATGGCCGTGTCGCCCAGGGTTGCTCGCCAGCGAGGTTTAGGGGAGTGAAGGTGGGGGGATGATTGAGAAGTAGGTCAGAATCTGGTCTAATGAAAAGTCATAAGCGGATAGCTGGATTGATCAAAAGTGCTGGAAACAATAAGATATATTGTACTTGAGGGTTTAGGCTTTTTGGTTTCTATGGTACACTCTGTGCTTTTGACCCATTTGCTTTAATTAACTGCAATGCCCGAAGGTAAAGAATGGTTACAGCTCGATGACTTTCAAGTTCCACGTCATGAAATTGCCGAGTCGAAGATAAAAAATTATCGGAATGATGAGGAATTTAATTTCGACGGAATCGAACTATTAAATGAGTTTGGGAAAATATTTAATATTGCATCCCATTCATTTTTTACGTCAGATAAAGCCAATTTAAGATTAAAGGGAACTAATGCCGTAATTCGCGGGCTGATGATTCGAAGCGTTAAATTAATCATAGCATGGAAAGACGCCTTCTGCGAAAGAAGAGTGGAAATTGTCATGATTTTGTCAAGATGCTTATATGAAACGCTTGTGAATGTCGCGTATTTTTTGTGACATCGAAATGACACAAGTCTCTCTGATGATTACATTGATTACTCGTTATCCGTAGAAAAGGAATTGTACGATTATATCGAAGAGAACATTAAGAGGCGCGGGTTTGAAACTGATTTCGATAGAAGAATTAAATTTTCAATTCTAAGAGCAATTGAGTCTTCGGGAAGGAAATTAGAGGAACTTAAGATCTCAAATAAACGTAGATGGGGGGAAAGTATGTATGCCAAATTAGAAGATTTGGGATTGATGGACTTATTTCCGACAGGCTGGCTAATGGATAGCCATGCAGTTCATGGGAATTGGCAGGACTTGATAAGTTTTCATTTGAAAGGCGATTTTAAAAACGGATATGTCATTGATTCCGGCTGGCATGATCCAAGACCAATCATGGTTTTTAGCATTTTAATTATTGGGATTCCAATCTTACGAGAATATGTAGATACCGAATTTCCGAAAATTACCGAAAAGACCAAAATCGTTGAGATGCTCTCGGATTTATGGGAGAGAAATGAAAAGCTTATGAGATTATACCTAGAATTTCGCGGTGATTGTTATGAGGTATAGTCTACTCCATGAAGTTGCAGAGACTAGTGACCACAGCTTGCCGTGGGATAATTGATAACGCATGACTTCATACTCAAAATGCATGACCTAAATAAAAAAGAATACCGATTCTAAGGAAGTTAGAATGTCAAATTCAATCTGGCCTTTTGATAGTTACCAAGAACCTAAACCACCTATAGAAGATGGAAGTATCGGTTCCATAAGATATTTCGTTGCCTGCCCATTTGAGCCTCGACAGAGATGGGACGACCTATTCTCGTTGATAGAAACTGTCGTGCGTTCGGTTGCGACACCTTTTGGCTTAGAAGTTAAGTGCTATAGAGCCGATCATATAGCCAGTGCTGGCGTTATACACTCGGAAATCTGGAGAGAGCTAAGAACTGCTGATTTTCTCATTTTTGATGTATCGGGCCAGAACGGCAATGTCATGTTGGAACTTGGTGTCGCTTCTGCGTGGAGGAGAAAAGAGCATGTTATTATACTTCGCGATAGAAACGATGAAAAGCCTCCTCCATTTGATATAAATCCCGCAAGACGCCTTGAGTATGAGATTTCGTTTTCTGGAATACAAAAATTTATGGGGGACCTTGGAACTACTATCGGTAAGGCTCTCGCATCAATTCCGTTTGACACTCCGGCACGACGTGAAGTTAAACTACCGTTTGCCGCAACCCTAACAGACAGTATTGACTCTCCTGAACTCTATACTGAAGACATCACTCATCGGCGTATTTTGCCGAACGACTGCCTTGAATTCGGCGCGCCATTGAATTACCGCTATTCTTGGATGAGTCTTGGGGATATCAGACTGGCTAAAGTGCATGTTAAAGTTGATATGAAAATGACCATGGAAGTACCGAATCGTGATCCGTACATGGGTGTGATGGTTCGTGGGCAAAGCTATTTAGGGAATTGTGGCCACTTGGCCTTTGTAAGAAAGGATGGCACGGTTTATCTGAATGAAAGAGAGGATGATGTTGGAAAATGGCATGATGAGGATTTGGGCAAAATAGCAGATTTGAATATCAAGCAATTCGTTCATTTTGATATACGGATCGATGATAACGGACTCTGCATCAGAGTTGATGGCTTCAGTAGGAGGATGGCCCTGTCGGATTTGCCTTACGTATTTACGGCTGGGCGAGTCCTGCTCATTGCTGGTCATTGTAGGATTGGCATTAGCAATATTGAAGTAACAGAACTCCAATAAGGTGGCAAATAGTCCAGATCCGCGGCCCTGTCACTGGTTCCGAATATAAGGCTGTTAACAGATACAAAGAGATCATGCTAACCTCCATCCACTTCCTCCTTACCTATACCTGCACCTATAAGTGCGATCACTGTTTTCTTTATTGCAGCCCGCAGGCAAAGGGGACATTTACCATAAGTCAGCTTAAGCAGGTTCTTGAGGAAATCAAAAAGATTCGGAGCATCGACAATGTATATTTCGAGGGCGGGAAGCCATTTCTATTCTATCCATTGATGCTGGAAGGTATTCGTATGGCTCGCGCCGCGGGTTTGCAGGCGGGGGTAGTTACCAACCCGTATTGGGCAACTTCGAAGGAAGATGCCGCTTTTTCCTGACTTCCTGCGAAATAAGGCCAAATAATTATTATCAATCGCTTCAAAATTGGTTTCCAATTATTAAAATCAGTCAATTTGGTCCCTGCCAGCCAACTGAGGCATTCACACAAATTCGAATAAATTTCTAAAATAGTGCTTGAAATATTGGGCATTATGGTATAAGATTTGGGGGTTAAGCCATAGTTATCGGAAATAATAATTTATTTAGAAATTACTTGACATTCAAAAAGCGGTTCGCATATTAATAGCTCTCAAAATCAAGATTCAAATTATTAACACTTTCGTGAAGGAGTAAGTATAATATCGAATAGAATAAATGTGAATTAAACTTTGTTAACGACTCAGGCAAATTAATTTTACCAAAATTCGATATGGGCAAATATGCCGGATTTGCGCATATCTTAATTAAGTAGATTCTTACTAAGAGAAAGCCGGTAGAAAGGAACTTATAGTGTTTAAGCGTATTTCAATTGTTCTGGCAGTGCTTGCATTGCTTTTAGTTGTAGGTTGCAGCAAGCCACCGGAGCCTGAAATGCAAAATACCCAGGCCGCAATGCAGGCGGCGAAGGCGGCAGAAGCTGAGCAGTATGCGCCTCAATCATTCCGTACAGCCATGGATACTCTGAATGCGGCCAAGGCCGCCAAAGAAGAGCAGGATTCCAAGTTCTCGCTTTTCAGAAGCTATGGCAAATCTAAGGCGATGTTCATTTCTGCTCAATCATTGATGGAAAAAGCCACAGGTGATGCTCAGGCCGAAAAAGAGCGTGTCAAAGCGCAGGTTATGGAAATGATGACCAATGCGCAGGCCGCCATTGACGCCGCCACCGTTGCATTGAAAAAGGCTCCTCGCGGCAAAGGCAGCAAAGCCGATATTGAGATGATTAGAAATGATCTCACCGCTGTGAATACCGCATTTGCCGAAGCCAAAGCCGAATTCGATGCCGGGAAATTCCTGGCCTCCAAGGCGAAGCTCGAATCTGTGATGGCGAAGGCGCAGGCGATTATCAGCGAAATCGAGCAAGCTAAAGCCAAGAAGATGGGCAAGTAGCCATTAATCTGGGTTTTGGACTTATTGCAGAAGGGAAAAAGGCCGTCGTAATATGGCGGCCTTTTTACGAATACTGACATTACATCTAAGCTTCCTAAGTTCAGCACTAAATTGAAATTGACCTTTATTTCCAGGTATATCTTAATTGGGCTGTTGTCCTCCTTATCATTATTCTATCTGGGTTGCCAGGATCCTCCCCTAAAATCCTTTGAAGATGCCCGTTCCGCCCTTGAAACAGCCGCAAGAGCTGGGGCGCTCAGGTATGCCGAACCGGTCTATCGGGAGGCGGAATCGTTACTACAGAATGGATTGATAGAGATGGCGCGACAGAAGGGTCGGCTGGGACCATTCCGGAATTTCAAAACTGCAGATTCGTTATATCACCAGTCCATTCAAACAGCCGATAGAGCAGTGCAGGAAGCACAAGCAAGAATCAGCGAGCTTCAAACTGAACTCAAAGAAGAGCAACTGGGGTTTCAGACCGAACTTGGAGCATGGCGGGACGCCCTAGATAATACATTGATGCTTAATAATGCTGAGAGCTATTGGTCATCCGCCGATTTGGCGCTTAGGACCTGTGAGCGCTTGATTCTGGAGAATGAATATATAGCCGCAATTGAGGCCGTATCCGAGGGCCGGCGGTGGCTTGTCAAATTGAGCCAGACATTTGCTGAATATGATAATGATATTGCCACCAAGATTCAGATTTGGCGGCGATGGGTAAATGATACTCTCGAACAATCAAGGATTAGCAAGGGCTCTGCGATTATTGTTGACAAATCGGCGCACAAACTGTATTTGGTGCAGGGAGGTAAACTACTTCATTCGTTTGATTGCGAATTAGGATATAATTCAGCGCGGCATAAATTCTTTTCCGGCGATGGCGCCACTCCAGAAGGGATATACCAGATTACGAAAACGAGACCAGCCGGCAGCAAGTATCATAAAGCCTTGCTCATCAACTATCCCAATGAACAGGATAAGAGTAAATTCGCCGAGAATAGAGCGAGGGGTATTATATCCAGGTATGCTCGCATAGGGGGCTTGATCGAAATTCACGGTGATGGCGGCCGAGGGAAGGATTGGACTGAGGGTTGTGTCGCCTTGACAAACAAGGATATGGATCGCCTGATGCAATATGCGGCAGTCGGCACTCCTGTGACAATTGTTAGACGATCCGATAGATGGCCATGAGAAGATGGATTTTATATGTCATCATACCGCTGGTAGTTTTAATCGGCGCAATGGTGATAACAGTTTTGATCAAAGGCAGAAATGCTCTGCCGGATGTTTCCGCCGTAATCGCAGATTCACTGCTAACCAATCTGCCCGCGGACGTTAAACGGGCGGAAAAAGAGTTTGAGAAGGCCCAAAATGCCCTTTTGAAGCTTGAGCCAGCTGTCCCGTATATTGTTATAAATACTCATTCCAACAAACTCTGCTTGCGCACTGAAGACTCCATATTAGTCGAAGGCACCTGCTCTACCGGTTCGGGAGAGGAATTGATCGACAGCGCCACGGGCCGTCACTGGATATTCAATACTCCCCGCGGCGTATTCAAGGTTAACAGCAAGGTCAAAGAGCCCTGGTGGCGTAAACCGGATTGGGCTTTTATCGAAGAGGATGAAGATATTCCAAAAACGGAAGCCGAAAGACTCGACCCTGAGATGCTGGGGGAATACGCACTCGGCTTCGGCAAAGGATATTTTATCCACGGAACGATTTATGAACGTCTGCTGGGAATCAGCGTCACTCATGGATGTGTGCGACTCGGTTCGGAGGACCTAAAAGTTATTTATGATAAAGTCAAGATCGGCACGCCAGTCTATATCTTCTGATCTTCTGATTATCAGAGTCAGTCTTTGGCGGTTGGCCATTTTGAATTCCGCTCTTGCTGTTTGCGTTACCATACTATCGTGCGGTCAAGGGCAAAGCGAAAGAACAGAACAAGCGGATAAAAACCACGGAGAATGGAATCGTTTTCATGCCGAGAATGAGTATAAGCTTATCCAGGCCGAGCTAAAATTGACGAAGGCTGATCAGCCTTATATGGTTTTGGATCTAAGGGAAAACAAACTAAAGCTGAAACTGAAAGGAGCTGTGGTCTGGAGCTACCCGATGGATTTCGCCTCCACAGATTCAGACGAAGTGAAGGAATTCATGAAGAGATTCCGTGGAAATGAAGGAATATTCGCCCGGCCTGTTGCCGATAAATATTTGTTCGCGGCTGAAGATAGGACGCCGGATTCAGTGCTGGCTATCGTGGGAGAAGCCATTAGGGTTGATCCGGAATTGCTCCAAAGGGATCTTCCTGAGCGTTTTCAATTACTATGGGGCAATGGTTTGATTCTGGAAATTCGCACTGACATTAGCGGCAAACCTATTTCTAAGTTACAAAATGCTATCGTCCAGATCAAGCAGGCTCTCTCCATGCCATTTGGTGAAACGATAATCGTCTTGAAGATCGAATCTTCGGAAGCGCTCACATTGTATCGTGCGGCCAATCGTGGAATGGTAACTCTGATCTATCCGCCCATGTAGCTTTGGAATTGTGAATTGAGATATCAGATGATGATTTAGGCAAGGGAAGCTTTAGTCCCAAGAATAGGGAACAAATATTGAAAAAAACCAAGTTAAAACTCTTGCGGAATTTAAGTCCAACTTCTATAATGGCGCGAAGGTTTAAGCAGTTTATTGCACGAATTGAATTTAAATAATAAATAGAGACTGGAGGTCACATAATGAGAGTCAAGATAGACCGTGAACTCTGCAGCGGCGATGGTATTTGCTCGGAGCTCTGTCCTGAGGTCTTCGAACTGGACGATGAGAACAAAGCCACTGTCATTGTGGACGAGGTTCCCGAAGATGCGGAAGATGCCTGCCGTGATGCGGTAGATAGCTGTCCTGAAAGTTGCATCGAAATTGAGGAATAGTCTCGGATAGATAAATCGATGTTGAAATCATCCGGGTTGTCTATCCGGCAAGAAGGAGAAGCGCAGATAGATTTCTGCGCTTCTCCTTTAGTTTATCAAAAGCTTTTGAATAGCCGGGCGAAGGAATAACCCGGGGCGTCAATCTTCAGATCATGGAAGTATCCAAAAGGAGTCTGTAATACTTCGTAACTTGCGTTGCGCAATCTCGCCTCCACATTATCAAATAGCTTACTTGCAAATCCCGGTGACGAGTTGCTGTCAGAGAGATGGGCAAATGAATGCAGGACGATGCGATTTGTGTTATTTCTTCTGGCGGCCCATTTGAGATTTTTCACCAATTTGGTTTCTGCATAAATGGATTTCTCTGCATCCTCAGCTTCCACGTGAATGAGGCCCACCAGAGCATCGGTAGCCTCCCCCCCATCGATGGCATCTTTTGCAGTATCGATGGTCTTGATATTCGGTTTGAATGCGAAATTATGCATATATATCATCAACAATTTCATAAATCATCCTCAACTCCTAATTTCTCGAATTGTCAATCTTCGCTTTCAAATGCCCTGAAAGTATCGAATACATATTGATATTTCGCTTTAAGATCGCGATTATATTTTTTATTTAGTCCTATTCCCGGCTTGTAGTGCCAATCCGGCGAGGATGATTCAAGGGTTTCAGCCACCTTCCATCGATAAATGAATGAAAGTCCCTGCAATTCCCTGATTGCTTCTATTTGAGACGACGTAAACCATTCCGAGTTAATCTTACTGGCGATGAGGGCCGGATCAAAATAAAAACTATCAGCTTGAGCATAGGATCTTACTTGGTTCCTTTGCTTTTCGCCCAGCTCAGTTTTTTTCTTAAGGACAGTGTAGAATTTAGTTGAGTTATCATATCTCTTGTCCAATAATTGACCCAATCCCGGATCGATAATCCCCTCTTTTGACAGCTGATATAGCACCGGCTGAGTGATAACATAGACCGTCTTGCGGCTTACTTCCTGATTAAAAACATTTTGAAGGAAGAAAAGAGAGATAAAGGCCATAACACCTGCGATTATGGGCGTTGTCACCCATCCAGCGGCGATACCGCTTAATACATTATATCTAATTCCTCTGGCGCCTTGCACTAGGGCAATCCCAACGATTGCCCCGATAACAGCTTGCGAGCTTGAGACCGGAACCAGTGGCAAAGGAGGAAGGCCGATCGAAATCAGCAATGATTCAATTCCCTCCGATGCGAAAATGAAAAGAACCAGAGACTGCGCCAACAAGACCGCAAGAGCGGTCACCGGCGACAGGCGAAAGAGGTTATCCCCGACAGTCTGCATCACTCGCAAGGAGTAAGTAAATACGCCAATCGCAATGGCGATTCCACCGATAAAAAATAATTGCTGGGCGCCGGAGATCGTGATCAAGCCACCGATGTTAATATCATTGAATGGCGAGACCGGCACAAAAACCCCCATTACATTAGCGATATTATTGGCCCCGAGGCTGTACGAGCCAAATGCCCCCACCAGTATTAATCCGAAGCGGGTGTAAGCATCTTTGCGAAGCAGGTGGATTTTGTAATTATTAAAAATATATTTGAAAAATGTGAAT
>Ga0210044_10005213_pt1 | contig 17678 bp, 22 predicted proteins | sample CryGey13umfilter_2_FD_183959 | JGI IMG/M metagenome (GOLD analysis project Ga0210044, IMG submission 183959) | Groundwater microbial communities from aquifer in Utah, USA - Crystal Geyser 4/9/14 3 um filter (SPAdes) (version 2) | ecosystem: Environmental > Aquatic > Deep subsurface >... | reverse complement strand
GTCCAGTGCCAAAACTGCGCTCATTATTGCGTTATTGAAAATGGGAAAAGAGGAATTTGCGGAGTCAGAGAAAATATTGATGGCAAACTCTATTCTCTAAATTATGGAAAAGCTTGCGCTGTAAATATTGATCCAATTGAGAAAAAGCCATTTTTTCATTTTTTACCAGGTAGTCAATCTTTATCAGTAGCTACAGTCGGTTGTAATTTCAGATGCCATTCTTGCCAAAATCATTCTATTTCCCAGATGCCTCAATCAACTGGAAAAATTATTGGAGAAGAAATCTCACCTAAAGAAATTGTGGAGTTGGCTAAAAAAAATCAGCTTCCCAGCATTTCTTATACTTATACCTCTCCTGCTGTTTTTTCAGAATATGCTCTGGATATAATGAAATTAGCAAAAAAGCAAGGGATAAAAAATTGCTGGGTTTCTAATGGATTTTGGTCAAAGGAATTATTTGATTTAATCTCTCCTTATTTAGATGCAGCAAATATAGATTTAAAAAGCTTTAATGATAATTTTTATGTTAAATATTGCGGGGGAAAATTACAGCCTATTTTGGATACTTTAAAACGGCTAGAACAGAAAAAGATTTGGACCGAAATTACCACTTTAGTAATACCTACTTTAAATGACAAAGAAGAAATTTTTAAAAATATTGCTAAGTTTATTAAAAATGAATTGAGTCCTGAAATTCCATGGCACGTTACTCAATTCTGTGGAGCAATTTCTTGGAAACTTCAGCATTTACCCGATACTCCGGTTGAAACTTTAGAAAATGCCTATCATATTGGTAAAAAAATGGGTTTGAAATATGTTTACATTGGTAATATCCCAGGATTAGAAGGAGAAGATACATTTTGTCCAGAATGTGAAGAGTTGGCTATCAAAAGATATGGTTATTTTGTTGAAAGATATGATAAAAATGGGAAATGCCCAAAGTGCGGCCAAGACCTTAACATTATAAACTTCTAATTTCTAATTGACCTAATTTCTAATTAATGTCTAATGCCAAAATATCTAATGTCTAAAATTTTAGTCATTTGGTCATTAGTCATTGGGATTTGATTAGTTGTTAGAAATTAGGAATTAGTCATTTTTTATGATAAATTTTGCTTGCCTTGCACCTCACCCGCCAATACTGCTTCCATCGATCGGCTCTGCCCAAGACCGTAAAAAAGTAAAAAAAACCTTGGAAGCTTTAAGTTTGTTATCTAAGAAATTTCAGAAAGCAAAGCCAGATTCAATTATTATTTCCTCTCCCCATCCTGGTTGGGGTTTCAATGTTCCATTATATTTTATAGCAAAAAATTTTAAAGGCGAGATTAAAACCTATTTGATGGGATTAGAAGAGCCTGAATTTTATTTTAAAGAAGGTAAAAAGGCTTACTATGAGTTAAAAAATAATCCGTCCTCTGGCGGACAAAAGTCAAAAGTCGCCCTTATCGCCTCCGGTGATATGTCTCACTGCTTGAAAGAAGAAGGTCCTTACGGATTCCATCCGGATGGTCCGAAATTTGATAGGGGCTTGATAGAATCCTTAAAAAAGAAAGATATAGAAACAATTTTGAAATTAGATGAAACATATCCAGAAGCCGGTGAATGCGGTTTGAGGTCTTTTTCTTTTCTTTTGGGAATTTTAGAAGCCTCGGGAGCTCTGTGGCAACCAGAAATTTTATCTTATGAGGGACCATTTGGAGTAGGATATTTGGTAGTTAATTTTCAAATTAAAAGTTAAAAAATATTACTCCGGAGAGGTTTCAAGAGAATGAAAAAGGATTATTCAAGACCTATAAATTAGGAAAATATAAAAGTAGCTGGGATTGAAATTCATTAATATGCATTCTTTAGTTTCTTTAGCAAAAAAAACTGTTGAAACCTATATTAAAAAAGGGGAAATTATTGAACCGCCCGCAAATTTACCAGAAGGGTTTTTAAAAAAGAGGGCTGGTACTTTCATAACAATTGAAGAAATGGGTAAACTGCGAGGATGTATTGGAACTTATTTGCCGAAAAGAGAGAATATTGCCGAAGAAATCATTCACAATGCCATTGCTGCGGCTACCGAGGATTATCGATTTGGACCAGTAAAAGAAGAGGAACTCCCTTATCTTTCTTATACTGTTTATATTTTAAGTGAGCCAGAATTGATTAAGAATATCAAAGAATTAGATCCCAAAGAATATGGTATTATTGTAAAAACCCGCCCAAATTTTTCTTCGAAAAACTTAAACGGACAAGACAGTATTGATGTAATGTTCGACGGCGTCGTGTCCCATAAAACAGGACTTTTATTGCCGGGTTTGGAAGGAATTAATACAATAGATGAGCAAATTTCCATTGCCTGCCAAAAAGGCGGAATAGATTCCACCCAAGAAGAGATTCTAATTTACAAATTTGAAGTAGAAAAACACCAATAATTCGTAAGTTGTTAGTTGTAAAATTGTAAAGTTATGAAAATAGACCTGCATTGTCATAGTTATTATTCAAATGACGGCATCTGTTCGCCGGAGAAATTAATTAAATCAGCCCTTAAAAAAGGGCTTAACGGTATTGCTCTAACTGACCACAACACAGCTGCCGGCTGGCAGGAAGCAATTGAGGCGGCAGAAAAATTAAAGGCAATTTTAATTTTAGGACAGGAAATAAAGATTAAAAAAGAAGGAAAAACAGTTGGAGAAATTTTGGGGTATTTTTTAAAAAAAGAAATAAACCCAAAAGAAAAAAGCGTTGAGGAAGTAATAGATGAAATAAAAAAACAAGGCGGGATAGCGATTATCGCCCACCCCTATTGCTGGAGAAAGCCATTTAAGGAATTAGAAAAGTATAAATATTTAGCCGATGGAATAGAAGTTTTTAATGCCAGAAACCAATCAAAAAAAGGAAATCAAAAATCTTTTAATTTTGCCCAAAAAAATAATTTATCAATAACCGCTGGCAGCGATGCCCATTCTTGTTTTGAAGTTGGCAATGCCTACATTGAAGCTGGTGCCAAAAATTCCCAAGAATTTAAAGAATTGCTTTTGCAAAAGAAAATAAAAATTATTGGCAAGCAATCCCCTATTTTTGTTTACGTCTTTCCTACTCTGGGAAGATTACTTCATCTCTTTTGGCAACCAAAAGATTAGATATTCCGGTTTATTGAGAAAATTTTTATCTATACTTCAGTTTTTTTATTGATTCTTATGGCCATTAATATTCTTTGGAGGGCAGTGAAATTTGTCAAAATGGCAATAATTATTAAGAGGTAAGCCATCCAAAAGAAATTGAAAATTCCCAAGATTAGAGAAATTATTAACAAAATTATTCTTTCACCACGAGACAAAATTCCTCCTTTTAATTCTTGAAAAACCAAATCTTTCTCTTTGGCCGCTGCTTTGGCATAGGTGGTTAAAATTGAGCCAAATAAAATTAAAAAAATCCAAATATAACTCGGAAGTAAAATTTTTGGTAAAGATAAAAATAACATTCCAAATAATAAAATTGCCTCTACATAACGGTCGGCAATCGTGTCTAAATAAGCTCCCATTTCAGTAGCGATATTTTTATACCTCGCTACTGCCCCATCAACAAAATCTAAAAATCCGGCAATTATAAAAAAAATAATTGCCAATATTAAGTTTTGTTTTATTAAAAAATATAAACTAATCAAAGCAAATAAGACAGAAATCAGAGTACATTGATTCGGAGTAATAGGTAAAAAAGAAAAAATTTTTCCTACTTTTCTTTCTAGGCTTTTAAATAAATCTCTGTGTAAATCAAGCATAAAAAAACGGCTATATTTTTTGTAATAATTCCTGGCAGAAAGCTCTTGTTTTTTCAAGCTCTTTTCCGCCCTCCTCTGTGGTGCTGTATGCCTTTTTCCCTTTATATCTCTCGGCTTTTATATACCCTTTTTTTCTTAAGCGATACAACACTCTGCCTACCAAAAGATTCCCGGGCAAAAATCCGAACTTTTCAAAAATCAATTTCCTGACATCCTCATCACAAACTTCTCCTTCTTTTCCTAGACATAAAATATAAATCCATAAATTTCCTTCAGTATTTAAGTTTTTAAAACGTTTAAATGGTTCCATACTTTTTAGTTGTCAGTTGTTAATTGTTTAGTTGTTAATTAACGCTCGCGTTGACCTTTAATAAATTCTTCCACCATTTCTCTGGCTTTTTCGTCGGTGAATTGCTGGGGCGGATGTTTCATAAAATAGGCGGACGAAGAAATAAGAGCTCCTGAAACTTTTCTATCAAGAGCTAATTTCAATAATCTTATTAAATCTATAACACATCCTGCTGAATTCGGCGAATCTTCAACCGAAAGGCGAAGTTCAAGCTCAATCGGCACATTACCGAATTTCCTTCCCTCTATTCTAATAAAACAAATCTTATTATCTTTTAGAAAAGGAACATAATCAGAAGGGCCTATATGAAGATTATCATAACTTAATCTCCGCGCAAGTTGAGATTCAACACTTTCTGTTTTGGATATTTTTTTTGATTTCAGTCTGGCCCGCGAAAGCATATTCATAAAATCTGTGTTTCCACCGAAATTCAGTTGATAAGACCTTTCTATTTTTACTCCTCTTTCCGCAAAAAGGTGAGATAAAATTCTATGAACAATCGTTGCCCCCACCTGGCTTTTAATATCGTCACCGATACAAGGCAGTCTTTTTTCTTCAAATTTTTCCTGCCATTGTTGTTCAGAAGCTATAAAAACCGGCATACAATTGATAAAAGCGCATCCCGCTTCTAAAGCTGCCTTGGCATAATATTCAGTTGCTTTCTGAGAGCCAACCGGCATATAATTGATTAAAATTTCAGCCCCGCTCTTTTTTAATTCCTCGGCCACATCTACTGGCTTTTCCTTTGAAACAACAAACCTTTTGTCTCCCGGATATTCTTCCATATGAGGAGCTACCCCGTCTAAAACCGGTCCCATTTTTACTTTTACCCCGGTTTTAGGAATATCTTTACAGAATATTTTTGTACAATTAGGCAAAGCAAAAATCGCCTCTGATAAATCCTTTCCTATTTTCCTTTTATCAACATCAAATGCGCAAACTGGTTTTATGTCTGATATTTTATAATTTCCTATTACATTATGCATTAATCCCGGAACCAATTCATCATTGCCGGCAACGTCTTTGTAATAATAAATACCCTGAATTAAACTTGAAGAGCAGTTTCCCGCTCCGGCAATGGCTATTTTAATGCTCCGACCTTGGTGGACCCCTTGAGAGTTCTTGAAAGTTTGTTTTGACATATTGATTAAATTATATTAATATAGTTTTGTGACCTTTATTTTACTATTATAAACTATTTTATCATCGTAAAATAACTTGTCAAGTCCCCCTGTGGAAAACTTTTTAGTTATAAGTTGTAAAGTTATTTAGTTGTAAGTTGTAAGTTGTAAGTTGTTAAGTTATCTTATGTTGCCTATTGAACACCTTAAAAAATCTAATACTAAAGAAAATCTCTGGCTCTATATCCTTTCTCTTTTAAGATATAAAAGTGAAATATATGCCTGGAAGCTTCCCCTTTTGGTTCAAGAAAATTTTGGCTTTAAACCAGGGAAAATTACTCCCTACCGAGTCCTTTATAGATTAGAAAATGATGGACTTGTAAAAAGTGAGCTAAAAGAAAAGAGAAGAATTTATAAAATTACAAAAAAGGGGGAAGAGGAGCTTAAAAAAGCAATAAAATTTTATCAATATCTTTTGAAAAATTTAAAATAAAAATGGTTGATAAAAAAATTGCTAAAATTTTAAACGAAATTGCTGAACTTTTAGAGATAAAAGGAGTGGCTTATAAACCAAAGGCTTACAGGAAAGCGGCTTTGAAATTAGAAGAATTGAAAGAAAACATTTTTAAGGTTTATGAAAAAGAAGGCTTAAAAGGTATTGATAAAATTCCCGGAATTGGAAAAAGTATTTCCCAAAAGATTGAAGAGTATTTAAAAACAGGCAAAATCAAATATTATGAAGAATTAAAAAAAGAAACAGCAATTCGCCAAATTATAACTTATTATTTTGAAACAAAAGGAGTAAGCCTGGATCAATTAAAGAAAAATGCTAAAAAAAGAGAGATAGTTTACTCCAGATATACTAAATCAGCTAAACAACTTTTAGAATTAGCAGGTTCAGCAAGGAAAGCTAAGGAAGCTATTTATAAAGTAGCCCAATGGGCAGGCTCAAGAAATTTAGATTATGCCATTGAAACAGTTTTTAAAAAATGGTTAGAATTAGATAGGTTAAAACCAAAAGAAATCATTAAAAAACCATATTTTCAAGGAAACCATATGGTCTGGTCTCAAACCAGAAAGAAATGGTATGTAATAGATGAAGGTGGCCAGTGGTTAGAATTTGCTGGAGAGGAAAAAGAAATAGAATGGCGAACCATAAAATAAACTCAAAGCTAAATTAAAACTATGCTGTCATTTAATGAATTAGAAAAAGGAGTAGATATTATTATTGATAATCAGCCTTATCGGATTTTAGAAGCCTCTCATTTATTTAAAGGAAGGGGTCATTCGGTTCTGCAGGCACGGTTGAGAAACTTAATCTCCTGTAATATAATCTCCAAAACAATTCATCCTTCAGAAAATTTTGAAGAAGCTGAGATTAAAAAGATAGAGGCAAAATTTTTATATTCTTACTCTGTTAGAGAAAAATTCTCTAACGGGGCGAGCCGAAGAAAATTTATTTTTTGTAAAAAAGATAATCCCAGAGATAGATTTGAGTTGCTTCAGGAGCAAATTGACAGAGCTGTTTATTTTTTAAAACCTGGGCAGGAAGTTCAGGGATTAATGTTTCAGGATAAAATAATTAATATCATTTTGCCGATTAAAGTTAAATTAAAAGTTATTGAAGTTTCACCGGGTATTAAGGGCGACCGCGCTCAGGGTGGAACAAAAGTAATTATTTTAGAAACCGGAGCAAAAATAAACGCCCCCTTATTTATTAAAGAGGGCGATATTGTTGAGATTAATACTGAAAATGGTGAATACGTTAGAAGAATAGAATCAACTCCTTTAAAAGAAGATTCTTAATTCAAAAGCGAATGGTTCTTAATTCAGGATTGTATGTTATTCATACATTAGCGAATAAAGCCCCGTAGTAGAAATTTTACAACCATTTCGCCAAAAGCGAAATGTTATAAAATAGTAAAATTTCACTACGGGATTAGTCCCGCACCGTGCTTTGCTCTGGTGCGGGAGTTCTGCGAGCGAAGCATCTCATGGTTCTTAATTTCGAACAAAGTGAGAAATCAAGGTTCTGAGGAGCGAAGCGACGAATGGTTCTTATTTTCGAACAAAGTGAGAAATCAAGGTTCTGAGGAGCGAAGCGACGAATGGTTCTTATTTTAACTCTTTTTCTATATCTTTGATTTCTTTACCTATATATCTCTCCGAAATATCCAAAGCTTCTTTAAGTTTAAAATAACTTTGTTTATCTTTGGCAGAAACTCTCTCTCTTTTACCTAAATTATTAATTTGTTTTTGAATTTCTTCTCTTAAAATCTCAAAGTTTTTAACTAAAGACGAAGTTGCCTCTTGGGTTTCTTTAGCTAACCTTGCCCGGTTTTTATTAATTCTATGCCAAATTAAAAAGATGCCGATTAAAAGGAGGATAACTAAACTAAAAAGTAAAATTGCAATTAGTCGATACTCCATACCTTTAATAATTTTAGCATAAATTTATTTTTTTGAAAAATAATCTCCACTTGAGTATCTGGCATCTCCAATTCTTTTAATATTATTTAATTTTAACTCAATAAATAATTCATGTAAACCCTCTATCTTTGATAGGTATTTTTTCAATTATCTAGAGACATTGCCTCATTCTCTTGACTTACTAATAGAATTATTTTATAATTGAGAATCAGCTATTAGTCGAGGCTGAAGATTAAGCTTTAACAACTGTCTTCAGCTCAATTATGGCTGAGCAGTTCGTTTAAAAATTAAAAATGAGATTTTCAAAAATTGTACTTTTTACAGTTACCCTAGTTGGAATTGGTCTGATTTTTTATTTATTTGTCTCCTCCACAGAACCAATTTCTACAGAGCCTGCTAAGGAACCTACTCAAAAAGAAGCAATTTCCAAAGAGGCGTCAAAAGAAGCGGAGGAATCACTACAATCCAAGAAAGAATCTTCAGAAATTACCGAAAAAGAAGAATATATACTCATTACTGCCCCAGTACTTCGAGTCCGGAGTCAGCCAACGGTAAAGTCAGAAATTGTTTGGAAGTTTAGAAAAGGAATGCTATTAAAAGCTGAGAAAATAAAAGAAACAGAAAAAGAGATTTGGTATGGCGCTAAAATAGTTTGGTTGGGATGCACGAGATATCCGGAAAGATTTCCTTCATCTGATACTTGGTGGTATTTCGCCCAGAAGTATGATAATGAAACACTCGCAGAACCTATTGAAACAAAAGAGATGTTCTCGGTTTTCCCTGAGACAAAACCTGAAGACAAATGGATTAAGGTTACTATTTCCCAACAGAAAGTAGAAGCATACGAGAAAAACAAAAAGGTGTTTTCCGCTCTTATTTCTGCTGGACTTAAAGATTCTCCAACTCCTCTTGGCGTTTTCAGAATTTTTAGAAAAGAATTAAGCGCATGTATGCAAGGTCCTATGAAAGAATTTGGTTTTACCGATGAATATGATTTACCGGGGATAGGCTGGACTATGTTTTTTACTTCCAGTGGCGCGGCTTTACATGGCACTTATTGGCACCAAGATTTTGGCAGACCTCATAGTCATGGCTGCGTTAATTTAAGCAATGAGGATGCTCAATGGCTTTATTGGTGGGCTCCGGAAGGAACAAAAGTAGTGGTAGAATAATTAAAAAACCCTAGTTTTTACTAGGGTTTTTAAATTTATGAGTTATATTTTATTTCAAAATTCTTAAATTTTTGCTTAGGCTCTTGCCAGCTTATATCTATCTTTTCTACCATTGCTCTCGAAGGACCTTGATGGCACCATTTAACTAATTCTTCTAATTTTTCTTGTTCTCCTTCGGCTATAATTAAAATTCCTCCATCTGGTTCATTTTTAACGAAACCTTTTAATCCTAAACTTTGAGCAATTTTTTGAGTATTGGCTCGAAAAAATACTCCTTGGACCTGCCCAGAAATTTTAACCTGAACATGCTTGTACATCAAATGCTTAATTTTGATTAATTTCGCTGTCGCCTATTTCGCCCTCAATGTCTTTTTTGATTTCTTCAAATTTATTTTCAACCTCATTAAGTCTTTTTTTGCTTGCCTTGATAAGCTCTGCAGCTTGTTTTACTTTTTTTAAACCCTCTTCCACATCGATTTCTTCTTGACTATCAAACCAATTAGAAATTTCCGAAAGACGTTTAAGATTGTCGTTTAAATTTTCATTAGCCATTTTTTTTATTTTTGTTTATATTTTTTACTTTAGATTTAATCATACCATCATTTACCTGCAAATCAATCTCCTGTTCTAATTTGACACTTTTCACGCTTTTAATAATCTTACCGCCGCCTCGAGCAATACAATAACCTAAACGAAGCTGGCGTCCAGGATTATTGTAATTAATTCCTTTTTCAACTGTGGCTATACATAAAAGAATTGCTTTAAAAGAAGACAAGAACTTAGGCTCTAAAGATTTATTCCACGATTTGGCAATGTTCTTGTTGGTTTGGGATAGTAACCGGCTAAATAATTTAATAATTAATCTGCCATTATCGTTTAAAAAAGTTCTTTGTTCGGATATTGTAAATTTAATCTTTGAAAGGCTAATTTTAAGTTTACCTTCAATTTTGCGGTATTTTCTAAAAATTATTTCCAGACGAGAGCTCATCTTATAAAATGAATGCTTTATTTCAGAATTTATCTTTAACAACCATTGACTATATGTATAAATAAGAGCTTTAGAGTGGCGATTTATATTCAAACAGACTCGCTCCCAAGATTGATTTAAAATATTAGCAGCTGCCGTAGGCGTAGAAACCATTACATCCGCAGCTAAAGCTACCAAAGATACATCTTTATCATGCCCAATTCCAGCAATTACCGGAACGGGAAAGTTAACTACTTCTCTAACCAAAATTTCATTATTAAAACCCAGCAATGATTCCAAGGAACCGCCTCCGCGCATAATAACTAAAACATCAATGTCCTGTTTTCTAAACAAACGAATAGACAGCAATAAGTCTTTTACTGCCTGCTGGCCTTCTACCAAAGAATCAATTAATTTTACTTCAAAACCAAATTTTTTGAGATTACTGTTGAAATCATGAATAACTGCCCCTCTGCTGGATGTTATAACTCCAATTTTTTTAGGACAGGAAGGAATTAGACGTTTTCTCTCTTTGCTAAAAAATCCTTGCTCCGTTAATTTCTTCTTAAGTTTTTCGTATTCCTCTTTCAGTTTGCCTTTTCCCGCCACCTCAACTGTTTCCGCTTTAAATTGGAATTTGCCCCAAGGAGCGTATATATCCGGATTGCCAAACACTATTACTTCCAACCCTTCTTTTAACTCAACGCCGCATAAACCATAATTATATCTCCAGATAACACATTCAATCAGGCCGCTCTCGTTTTTATCTTTTAAAGAAAAATAAATATGGCCCGGTCTGCTTATTTTTACCTGGCTAACCTCTCCGATAATTTTAGCTTGGCATTTTTTAAGAACAACATTTAAAAGCTGGATATATTCTGAAACAGAAAAAACCTTACCTTGACTTAATCCCTGGTTTACTAAATCTTTTTTAATTTGTTTATTAGCTTCAATCATAATAAGTTTGGAGAACTGCGCAACCAGTTAAGCGCTGCTTTTAATTTCAATTACATCGCCATCCTTCACGATGTATCCCTTTCCTTCCGTGCGGATTAATCCTTTTCCCCTGGCCGCTGCAAAGCTTCCAGCATTAACAAGCTCCTGCCAGTTAATTACTTCCGCCTTGATAAAATAGCTTTCAAAATCGCTATGTACCGCTCCGCCTGCCTGGGGAGCTGTTTTTCCTTTCTCAAGCGTCCAAGCCTGCGTTTTATCGCCTACAGTGGTAAAAAAGGTTACTAATTCAAGCAATTTATAAGACTCTTTTATTAAAGCGTCTATCTTTGATTCCGACGGCAGACCAAAAGATATTCTTTCCTCGGAACTAAAATCCGCTGCCTCAAGTTCGGTTAATATATCAATGACCAGAAACTGCCAATGATTTTTTTTGAAAGTTTCTATTATTTCCGCCGGAACTTCATTCTCGGAACCATTCAATAAATACAATCTCGGTTTTAAAGTTAAGAGCTGATAACTATTAAGTATCTTTTTTTCCTCTTCATCCCAAGATTTTTCAACCAATATCTCTCCCTGACCAAGAAATTCTTGCGCTTTTGTTAAAACTTTTAATTCTTTAGCCGTTTCCTTTGTTCCCGACTTAATTTCTTTCTCTAGATCCTGAATCCTTTTTTCTACGGTTGCTAAATCTTTAAGAGCTATCTCTGTATCTAAAATTTCCTTATCTCTTAAAACACCTATACTGGGTTGGACATTGAGAATTTTTTCGTTTTTAAAGCAACGCAAAACATAAATTATCGCATCGGCCTCCCTGATATTGGCCAAAAATTTATTACCCAGCCCCTCCCCCTTATTGGCGCCCTTAACCAAACCGGCGATATCAATAAATTCTATAGTAGTATAAATCTTCTTAGCTGAATTAGTTAATTTTGCCAGCTTATCCACCCTCTCGTCGGGTACGGCAATAACGCCGATATTCGGGTCAATTGTGCAAAAAGGATAATTAGAGCAGTCTACTTGCTTTTTTGTGATAGCTTGGAATAAAGTTGATTTGCCTACATTCGGCAAACCAACAATCCCGATAGATAAAGGCATATGTTTATGCTACCAAAAAATCGCCTCCGCCAAAAGGCGGATTGACGATTGGAAGCGTATAAGCCAAACTTCTACACTTCTAAACAGGGTTGACCCCATTTTTGATGCGACCGGTTAACTGGCCGCAGGCGGCAAGAATTTCGCGGCCGAAACGATAACGTTGAGTAACCGTTATGCCGGACTTTTCTAAAATATCTTTGAATTTCTTAATTTTCCAACCCGCCGAGGGTTTAAATTGAGAATGACCAATGGGATTAAAAGATATGAGATTAACAAAATATAAAGGTTTTCTTAGTATTTTCGACAATTTTTCTGCTTCTTTTTCAGAATCGTTAACTCCGTCTATCATTAGATATTCAAACATTACTCTTCTTTTTGTTTTCTTAATGTAATCATCAACTGCTGCTAAAATCTTTTCAATTGAATACTTCCTGTTTATCGGCATTAGCCTTGAACGTAATTTATTATTTGGAGAGTGAAGAGAAATTGCCAAATTCACTTGTAGTTTCTCTTGGGATATCTTCTTAATTCCTTCAATTATCCCTACGGTTGAAATGGAAATGCGTCTTGCTCCTAAGTTAAATCCCTCTTTATCATTTAAAATTTTTATCGCCTCCAGAACATTGTCGTAATTCATAAATGGCTCTCCCATACCCATAAAAACTACATTTGTAACTTTCTCTTTCTCTTTTTTCAAAAGCCGAGCAAAAAATAAAGTCTGTTCAATTATTTCCGAACTTGTTAAATCTCTCTTGAATCCTTGTTGACCAGTAGCGCAAAACCGACAGCCAATTGCGCAGCCCACTTGGGAAGAAACACAGACCGTTCTTCTATCGTCCTTGTGTTTCGTTAAAACCGATTCAATTTTTAGTCCGTCCTTTAATCCAAAAACGACTTTAATTGTTTGATTATTTTTTGAAGTTAGGATTTTTTCTGGTTTTGATTCTGAAATTGGACAATTCTCTGATAATTTTTGGCGTAAATTCTGGGGTAGAATAGTGGCTTTATTCCAGTTCTCAATTAAATCCTGAAAAAGTGCTTTTTTTACTTGTTTTAAACGAAAAGGCGGCTCTTTTGCTAATACCTTTTCAATTTTTTTTAAATCCATATCTTGCTTACTTTCCTTAATCTGTCAACTCTTCAACTTCTTTTTTACCTTCTTCTAATTCTTTTGCCTGTTCCGCGTCTTCTTTTAATAATAGTGTCTGAAATTCTCCTACATGAGTCTTTTCTTCTTTTGCTATATCTAAAAGAATTTTCTTAATGTTTTCGTTTTCGGTCGTAACTGCCATTTGCTCATAAAGATTTACAGCATCTAATTCAGCTATAATACCTACTCTTAATATCTCTTTGTCCAAATTTTCTTTCTTTATTTTTTCAAGATTTATTGGTATTTGTGACAGCATAGTTTTCACTCTTTATTTTATTATTTAGTTAAATTTAGTTAAAAATTCGACCTTAATAAATTATATCATAATAAAAGCCCGAGGAAATACTTCCTGGGCGAAAAATCGTAGCTCAGCTTCTATCTCTTTGTATAGTTTTACTTCTTCTTTTGATAAACTATCTTTTCTGTTCTGTTTTCTCCGAGATTAAGCTATTGAGTATTTTTTTGACAAGTTCAATGCTGTCCCAATCAAATATGGAAATCTGTATTGTATTTTTATTTAATTTTTTGAGATTCCTTGTCACTTCGTTGGCGGCGTTCTCTGAAACTACGTCTTTTTTGCTTATAAAAAGATATTCCAGCTTTTCCAGAAGCAGTTTATTGTATGTCTCTAGCTCGCTGCGCACCGTTTTATAATCCGAGACGGGATCTGTCGAATCTGCGGCTACAAAATGAAAAAGGATTTTCGTGCGCTCTATGTGCCGTAAAAATTTAATACCGAGGCCCTTGCCTTTAGATGCACCCTCAATAAGCCCGGGAAGATCGGCAAGTATCAAATCATAATACGCGCCTAAATTCGGCTCCAAGGTCGTGAACGGATAATTTGCCACTTTGCTTTTGGCGTTGGTCAGTTCATTAAGCAAACTTGACTTGCCGACATTGGGCAGTCCTACAAATCCCACATCGGCAATCAATTTTAATTCAAAACGGATTTCAAGAAATTCTCCCGGCTCTCCGTATTCAAATTCTTTCGGAGTTGTATTGGTCGAGGAACGAAAATGGAAATTACCCTTTCCTCCGGCTCCCCCGCGGGCAATTACTACCTGCTGGCCGATTTTAGTTATCTCAATATCTTCGCCTGTTTTTAGATTATGCGCCACGGTTCCGACAGGAACCGACAGAACCAGATCTTTCGCGTCGTTGCCGTCGCGAAATTGCGAACGACCGTCCTGCCCGTTTTTAGCTTTAATTTCTTTTTCAAAACGGAATTTATTTAGCGCGTTCAAGTCAGAAATCCCTTCAATATAAATACTGCCACCTTTGCCGCCGCTGCCACCAACCGGGCCCAAAGACATCAGGTTTTTATTAAACGCCACCGCTCCTTTTCCTCCGGTCCCGGCTGTCGCCCGTATTTTTACATCATCAATCAACATATATCGAGTTTTTAATTTATTAAAAATGAAGATGGAGAAGAGATTTATCTCTTCGACTTTATTTTAATCCGCGTTAAAAATTAAATCCCGCTTCAAGCGGGATTTAATTTTCATTTGTTTTTCCTTACAAAATCAAGTATTAAATGCGGGCTACGTTTGTTGCGTTGGGTCCTTTTGGAGAATCGGTCTTCTCAAAAGACACTCTATCACCTACTTTTAACTCTTCGTAACTTACGCCTTTAAGCTCATTCTTGTGAAAAAACAAATCTTTTTCTTCGCCATCAACGGTAATAAATCCAAATCCTTTATCTGTAAGGTTTTTAATTGTTCCTTCCATGGTTTTAAAGATAAATTAATTTAATTAATGTTTTAAGGTTTTATTCTAAAGTTTAGTTCCCAAAATAAACTCGACCAAATTTTTATCAGGTAACTATCTTATATAAATAAGGTTAATACTTAAACAATAATTAGTCAAGCTCTTTGCTCCGGGGAACGGACGATATTAGAACCTATCTGGTGAATCAGGATGATTATATTAAGCCGCACAGCGCTGGAACCACATTAATAGTACTTAAACCAAGACTCATTGCCCACCAAGCTGTTTTTGTTCTCGGCTTCTCCTTAAATTTGCTGATTACTTCTTTTTTCATATTTCAATTCTACCAAAAAACCGCCCGTTTGGCGATAATAAAATAGTATCTCTGACTTTGTTTTCGCTGTTATAAAAAATTGCTTAGATAATCTAAGCAATTTTGTAATCTATCTATTCTGTAGAGCTTCTTTCAATTTATTAAAATCTCCTTTTGTCATTCTTATCTTTATTTTCTTTCCTTTTTTATTTTTTACAACTGCTTCTCCGCTCAATAAACCATTTCTAAGCTCCAGATTGCTAGGGGCTACTTCAAAGTTGTCTTTATCAGCATTTAAAATCTCTTCCGGCGTCATACCATTGTATTTGCTCCAACCGGGAGTTAAAGCCACAAATTTAGTATGACCCCTTTTTGTTCTTCCTATTATTGCTCTTTTATCGGTTACAACTATAAGATAATACTCTAAGAGGGCAATTGCCTTTCTCTCTCCTTTAACTCTTAATAATTCTTTTTCTTCCATAAATAATATGTTTTTTAAAATAACTTTTTCCTCGACCTTTTATACCTTAACTACAAATTAACATTTTTTTCCCTTTTCGTCAATGCTTTTTTCATTCTTTAATTTTTCCTTACGTGTTGCGGGGCTTGGATTCGAACCAAGAATATTCTCCTCCAAGGGGAGATGTCCTACCGTTAGACGACCCCGCATTAAAAGTTGTTAGTTGCCCGCCCGCTTCGCCTTGCGAAGCAAGGCGGGCGGGTAAGTTTTTAGTTGTTAGTTGGTTCGACTGCTTCAATAATAGCTATTTCTAAGGGTAATTGAGAAATTGAAGCATATTTCATCTTATTTTGAGCTTCTAAAAAGAGCTTAAGCGTTCTTTTCAGCCCATCTTCTTGGAATTTCTTGGCTTGCTCTTTTGCTAATCCTTGCATTTCTTTAGTAAGCGCCGAAAGAATTGGATTTTCTGATACTGGATTAATCTTAAAAATTAGAATTTTTCTTAAATAACTAATTAGGGCTTTGGTGAATTCTTGGACATCTAATCCTTTTTCTAAATTTTCATTTAAAAAATTTATCGCTCCGCCTTTATCTTGAGAAGTTAAAAAATCAGTAAATTTAATAACTAAATTTATATCAACCAACCCTAATAAATCCTGAATGTCTTTGGCTCCAATTTTGGTATCGGGTAAAAAACTTAAAATCTGGTCTAAAATTCCCTCAGCGTCTCTCATTGAACCCTCAGCATTTAAAGCAATAAGCTCTAAAGCTTCTTTCCCAACATTGGCTTTTTCTTCTTTGCAAATAAAGTTAAGTTTTTCAATAATTTGAGGAGTAGTAAGTTTATAGAAATCAAACCTTTGACAGCGGGAAATTATAGTTGGAATCATCTTATGAATTTCGGTGGTAGCTAAAACAAAAACAGCGTGAGCCGGTGGTTCTTCTAATATTTTCAGAAGAGCGTTGGCTGCATCTTTTGACAGCTGGTGGGATTCATCTAAAATTAAAACCTTATATTTCAGAAAAGTCGGAGAAAATTTTATTCCCTCTCTTAAATCCCTGACCTCTTCTATCCCCCGGTTTGAAGCGGCATCAATTTCAATTAAATCTACTGCTCTGCCCCGATTAATTTCCAAACAAGCCGGACATTTATTACAGGGTTCAAAGTTCTGCCGATTTTGACAGTTTATAGCTTTGGCAAAAAGTCGGGCCAGGGTAGTTTTCCCGGTGCCCCGGGGGCCGGAAAATAAATAAGAATGAGAAATCATCCCGCTCAAAATTTCATTAGTTAAAGTTTTAACTATATGTTCCTGGCCAACCATCCCAGAAAAAGTTTTGGGCCGATATTTTCTATATAAAACTAAGTTTGCCATAATTTCTTTTTATCATATTTTTTAAAAAAATCAAGTTAAAAATTTGACAAAATTTTTAATTTTGTTATACTATTTACAAATAGTCCTGCTGGTCGAGGGACTTTAAGTTATTTTAAAAGTAAATATGATTGTATTTTCCATAATATTATTACTGGTATTGATAGCATTTATAGTTTTTGCGATATTCTTTGAACTTGCCGGTAGAAGAAATATTAAAATCAGACGAGGCAAACCAATAAGAATAGTGGAAGGCGGTTGGTGTTTTAGAATACCTTTTCTTGAAAAGATAGTATATCCTGCTTGGATTTCAAAATACGAAAGAAGGAGCTTTACAGTTAGAGAAATAGAGAAGGAACGCTGTCATGGTTTGATAACAGCAAAAATAGTAGCTGATGTATCTGTCAGTTTTACTTTACCGGAAGGAAATGAAGATTTATTCTGGGTAGCTAAAAAAATTCCTTTGGAGGAAGGAAAATGTAAAGAATTTTTGGAAGAGCCGGTTCTTGACGCGATTCGAGATGTTGGAAAAAATAAAACTTGGTTGGAGTGGATAGAAAACAGAAGAGATATAGAAGAAAAAGCAGCGGAAAAATTATTAAATGATAGAAAAAGTCCTTTCAGGAAAGCAAAAATTTTTAGAATTTCAGTAAATTTAGAAAACATAACAGTAAAAAGATCTCTGTAAATTTTAAAAAGAGTGGAACATTCCACTCTTTTTGTTATTTTAGAAAAAAGTGATAGAATAAGTTAATATGCTCAAAATTTATAACACATTATCTAAAAGAAAAGAAGTATTTAGACCGGCTAAGCAACCTTTG
>Ga0210044_10005204_pt1 | contig 17698 bp, 18 predicted proteins | sample CryGey13umfilter_2_FD_183959 | JGI IMG/M metagenome (GOLD analysis project Ga0210044, IMG submission 183959) | Groundwater microbial communities from aquifer in Utah, USA - Crystal Geyser 4/9/14 3 um filter (SPAdes) (version 2) | ecosystem: Environmental > Aquatic > Deep subsurface >... | reverse complement strand
GGGCCGCAGCTATCGGCTGCGCGATCTCGAGGACACTCTCAAAAGGCAAGCAAGACTGGCGCGCCACTCGACAACGCAACGAATTCGCATCCGTCTACTCTGTGACGGCGTGACCAGGGTATCCGTTTTCCGATCGGTTTGCGCAATCTGACAGGCTCGCCTATAGTCCTTTCAGAAGATTCGCAGCGGTGGGCGTTGTCTTTATTGACGGTGATTGGATAGCCAACGGTATGCGTGGCGTCTGATCGCTGCGTGACTGACGGAGGGCGTGTGGCGCGCCCGATGTATTATCCGCTGGCGCGCCGTTGGGGCGCGTCGCCTGATGGCGCGTGGCGCGCAGGTTCCGGGCGCTCAGACCCGGGCTGCGTGATCCCGCCACTGTCGGAGGGGTATGCGCCGACGGCGCCGGCCCTTCCCGCCGCAGCGCCAACCTGTCCTCCGGCGCCGTTCTGGCGCCACGGAAAAACAGAGAGACCGACCATGAAAAAGCTTCTTGCCGGCGCGGCCATCGCCGCGATCTCGACGCCATTCGCCGCTGCTGCTGACTGCGGCGAGGTGTCGATCACCGAAATGAACTGGGGTTCCGCCCAGATCGTGACAGCCACCGCAGCCTTCATCATGGAGCAGGGCTATGGGTGCGATGTGGCGGTGATCCCGTCCGACACCGTCCCGGCCATCGCCTCGGTGGCCGAGAACAACGAGCCCGATGTCGTGACAGAGCTGTGGCTGAACTCCACCAGCGACGTCTATCGCCGCCTCGAGGACGAGGGCCGCATCGTGCGGCTGGGCGCCGTGCTCGACCCCGGCGGCGTCGAGGGCTGGTGGATCCCGCGCTATCTGGCCGAGGAACATCCCGAACTCACCACCGTCGAGGGCGTGATCGCCAACCCCGCGCTGGTGGGCGGCCGCTTCAACAACTGCCCCGAGGGGTGGGGCTGTCGCGTGGTCAATGACAACCTGATCCGGGCGCTCGACCTGACCTCGGGCGGGCTGGAGGTGTTCAGCCACGGCTCGGGCGAGACGCTCGCCACCTCGATGGCGGCAGCCTTCGAGAGGCGCGAGCCGTGGTTCGGCTATTACTGGGCGCCGACCGGCCTGCTGGGCCGCTACGACATGGTCAAGGTGCGCATCGGCCCCATCGACGAGGCCGTGCACGCCAACAACGGCAACCCGCAGGTGGACAACCCCGGCGTCTCGGACTTTCCGCCCGCGCCGGTGCTGACCTCGGTGACCGCCGATTTCCGCGAGCGCGAGCCTGCGGTCGCCGACATGCTGTCGAAGATGACCTTCGAGGTGGACGTGATGAACGGACTGCTGGCGTGGATGGAGCAGAACAACGCCACCGCCGAGGAGGCGACGGTGCACTTCGTCACCACCATGCCCGGCGTGTGGAGCGACTGGCTGGACGACGACGCGCGCGCGCGGCTGTCGGCGCTGATCCGCTGACCGGATCGGGCGCGGCGGGCGGCGGGGTCGTGCGCGGCCCGGCGCCCGTGCGCCCGCTCTCGATGATCGTCCCGCAAGCAAGGGAGGCTGCCCGGCCATGACCCCCTACACCGGCCTGTTCGACAGCCTGGGCCTGCGCGCCTGGTGCGACAGCGGCGCAGAGCAGCGCACCACGCCGCTGTCGATGAACGAACTGATCGCCCGCGCGCGCGGCGAGACCGAGACGCCCGACGTGTCGCTGTGGGACACGCCGTTTCCCTCGCTCGACGCGCTTAACCGCGCCTGCCCGGCCATGCCGCAATCGCGCGACCTGACGCGCGGGCTGGAGCGCGGCTTTCTCGACGTGAAGGACACGCTGGCCATCGTGCTCGACCCGCTCACCCAGCCGCTGAGCTGGATGCTGCGCACCGCGCTGAGCGGGGTCGATGCGGCGCCGTGGTGGCTGATGATCGGGCTGCTGCTGCTGCTCACCTGGGGGGTGGCGCGCTCGGGCCGGGTGGTGGCGCTTGTGGCGCTGTCGCTGGGCGGGCTCGCCTTCATCGACCACTACGACTACGCCATGCAGACGCTCGCGATCATCTTCGTCTGCGCCTTCATCTGCGTGCTGCTGGGGGTGCCGCTCGGCATCGCCATGGCGCGCAGCGACCGGCTTCGGCGGGCGATGATCCCAGTGCTCGACATGCTCCAGACCCTGCCGCCGTTCGTCTATCTGATCCCGCTGATCTTCCTGTTCAGCGTCACCGAGCCGAAGCTCTACGGCATCGCGATCATCCTCTACGCCATCGTGCCGGTGGTGCGGCTGACCGACCTCGGCATCCGGCTGGTCGAGCCGGAGGTGGTGGAGGCGGCGGACGCCTTCGGCATGACCGACCGGCAGAAGCTGTGGGGCGTGCAGGTGCCGCTGGCGCTGCCCAACATCATGGCGGGCGTGAACCAGACCATCATGATGTCGCTGGCGATGGTGGTGATCGCGTCGCTGGTGTCGGCGCCCGGCCTGGGCGTGCTGGTGCTGCGCGGCATCCGCAACCTCGAGCTTGGCGTCGGGCTGGTGGCCGGCCTCGGCATCGTGGTGCTGGCGATCCTGCTCGACCGCGTCACCAAGGTGGCGCTGCAACGGGTCAACGCGGCGCGAAAGGAATGATGGCGATGAAGGACACAGCCGAGCGGGCCCCGGTCAAGATCGCCATCCGCCACCTCTACAAGATCTTCGGCCCCGACCCGCTCAAGGCGCTGGAGAAGGTGCGCGAGGGCGTGGACAAGCCGACCCTGCAGGCCGAATACGGCCATGTGCTGGGGCTGAACGACGTGAACATCGCCATGCGGGCGGGCGAGATCACCGTGGTCATGGGACTGTCGGGCTCGGGCAAGTCCACCCTGATCCGCCACCTCAACCGGCTGATCGAGCCGACGGCGGGCGAGATCACCGTGGACGGCGACGACGTTCTGGCCGCGTCGCCCGCGCAGCTGCGCCAGCTCAGGCGTGAGCGCATGTCGATGGTGTTCCAGAAGTTCGCGCTGATGCCGCACCGCACCGTGCTGGAGAACGCAGCGACCGCGCTGGCCGTGCGCGGCGCCACGCGCGCCGAACAGGCGGCCGAGGCGACGAAATGGCTGAACCGCGTCGGCCTTGAGGGCTATGGCGACAGCTATCCCCATGAGCTTTCGGGCGGGATGCAGCAGCGGGTGGGGCTGGCGCGGGCGCTGACCTCGAACGCCGAGATCATGCTGATGGACGAGGCGTTCTCAGCGCTCGACCCGCTGATCCGCACCGACATGCAGAACCTGTTGCTCGACATCCAGCGCGAGCTTGGCAAGACCATCGTGTTCATCACCCACGATCTCGACGAAGCGCTCAAGCTCGCCGATCATCTGGTGATCCTCAAGGACGGGCGCATCGTGCAGCAGGGTGAGCCGCAGCGCATCCTGCTGCGCCCCAACGATCCCTACATCGTGAATTTCATCAGCGACATCAACCGCGCCCGCGTGTTGCGCGTGCGCTCGATCATGCGCGACCCCGGCGCCGCGCCGGTCAGCGAGGCGGAGAGCGTCGATCACAACGCGACGCTGGAGGACGTGATCTGCCTGTCCGACGGCGACACGCGCAAGACCTATGCGGTGACGCGCGACGACGCGGCGGTCGGCGTTCTGGTGATGAAGGACCTCGTGCGCGCCCTGGTGCGCAGCGCGCCCGCCGAGGAGGACGCGGCCTGAGCGACGGACCAAACGGTTCGGCGAGGGCGGCGCGCAGCACGGACGCCCGCGGCCTGACGCTGGTCGTCGGATCGGGGCTCCGGCGGCCCTGTGGCGCGCGGCGCGATGCCCGCCAGGATGTGCCAGGCCGTCTCGTCGTGAGCGGCGCTGGCGTGGTTGGCCGCCCCTGCGCCGAACGCTCGATATTCGGCGCCGCCGCCGGAGACGCCGCCATCGGCGAACCCCCAAAAAGGCCGCTCAGCGCCGGGCGCGCGGTAGGGTGGTCGCCTCTCGCGCTATCGCCTCTCACCCTCGATCACCACCTCGTCAGTGGCGTCGGGCGTCTTGCCGCAGCCCTCCAGCGTCGTGCGGGACTGCCGACTCGCCCCGCAGGCCGCAGGCCGCCCTTGTCCCGGATCACCACCTCCCCGAAGGTTTGGTGGATGTTGATGCCGGTCACGCGTCGCATCGGCACCTTCCTGTCAGTCCCAACGACGGGAGCGGCGGGGCGACACGACACTTGCGGATCCGCGCGCGCAGCGCAACCGGGCGAGTCGCAGAGGCGGCCATCTACCAACCCGAGCCCGAAGCGCATCGCATACATCGGCCCGCCCGCGCCTTCGTGCTCCCGGCGCCTCTGTCGCGGAGGCTCGCAGCATACGCCGCCAGCGCGAAAACCGACGGCCGGACCGTGGGCCACGATCACCTCCTACCGGTTACGAACCCTATCGAGAGCGTTGTCGCCACCGTCCGCCATCGAGCCGTTCGCCCCAAGGGCGCGCTGTCGCAGCAGACCGCAAAACTCATGGTGTCTGCTCTGGTCAGGCGGTCTCGAAAAAATCGCGCAAACTGAATGGCGCAAACCGGTCGCCGCGCGTCATCGAAGGCGTCACGTTCACAGAACGGCGTCGCTCAATCCGACGCTGCAGAAAGCCGCGCCGCCTGATCGCGCCTCGTCAGCCAAAGTCAGGCATGGCGCCCGCCTGGCCAGCTTGAGGCGCTGTGGTCCCGCCCCTTGCAAGCCGTTCGAGGGCGGCGAACAGCACAAGGCTTTGCGCCGCAAGCACCACCAGAGCGGCAAACATCAGATCGGTTTGCCCGCGGCCGTTCGCCATCAGCATCAGATAGCCCAGCCCGCGCGATGACCCGACCCATTCGCCGACGACGACGGCGAAAGGCGCAGTGACCACCGCCAGCCGCAACCCCGACGCCAGCGCCGGCAGCGCATGGGGCGCCTGCAGCAGAAGCAATCGCCGCAACGGGCTGGCCCGCATGATCTGCGCCAGATCGGCCAAAGGGGCGGGCAGGCGCATCAGCCCGTCGAAAAACGCCGAGGTGACGGGGAAATAGACCACCAGCATGACGACGACGATCTTTGACGTGGCCCCGTAGCCCAGCCACAGCGTCAGGATCGGGGCCAGCGCAAAGACCGGCGCCGCTTGCGCGAAGATCAGCATCGGGCGCAGCATCAGCCGCGCGCCGGGCGACAGCGCAAGGTTCAGCGCCGTCGCCACGCCGAGCGCCACCCCGGCGGCCAGCCCGGTCAACAGGTTGATCGCGGTAAAGCGTGCGTGCTCCAACAGCAGGGCCGCATTGGCCCACAGGCTGATCGCCACGCGCCCCGGCCCCGGCAAGATGAAATGCGGCGCGCCGCTGACCCAGACCACCCCCTGCCACAGCGCCAGCGCGCCCCCCATGGCCAATGCGCCGCGCAACACAGGCGTGTTCAGCCGGTGCATGCCGCGTCCTCGGGCCGGTGCAGGCGGGTCAGCAACGCCGCTTGCGCCGCCAGTGTCGCTTGCGCGCGCCAATCGCGGGGCGTGGCGGTGTCGGGCAGGTCCAGCGCTTCGGCCCCGTCCGGGCCCAGCAACCAGGCGCGGTCCGACAGGCGGATCGCCTCCAGCGGGTCGTGGGTGATCACGATCACCGTGCGCGCGGCCAGCAGTTTCGCCGCCAGATCCTGCATCGCCAGCCGCGTCACGGTATCAAGCGCCGAGAACGGTTCGTCCATCACCACCAGCGGACTGTCCTCGATCAGGGTGCGGGCGAGGGCGACGCGCTGGCGTTGACCGCCAGACAGCGCGGCGGGGCGGCGCGCCTCCAGCCCCGCCAGCCCGACGGCGGACAACAGCGCGCGGGCGCGGTCGGTGTCGGGCCGCGCGCGCCGCAATCGCGCGCCGATGGTGACATTGTGCACCAGATCGGCCCACGGCAGAAGTTGCGCATCCTGCGCCATCATCGCAACGCGGCCCGCCAGCGGCATGCCGTCGCCCGCACTCAAGGCGCCCTCGAGCCGATGTGGCCCCGGCAGCCCCGCGATCAGCCGCGCGATGGTGGATTTGCCGACGCCCGACGGCCCCAGCAGGCACGACCACCGCCCGGCGGGCATGTCGAGCGCCAGCCCGCGGATCAGCCGCGCGCCGGCCATCCACAGATCGCCGTGCAGATGAAGCGCCGTCATGCGCCCGCAAGCCCCATTCGCCAGAACCCGACCTCCAGCCGCGTGGCGGTGGCGAAGCGCTGCGTCAGCCGGTCAAAACGTGGCGGATCGGCCCAACCGGGGCCCAGACGATGCGCCAGCGCGCCGTCGATCAGCGCGCCGACATCGCGGCACAGCGCCTGATAATCCGGGCCGGCATAGGTGTCGATCCAACCGGCGTAAGGCCCGCCGCCGCCCGCCAGCCGCGCGCCGATTTCACCATAGCCCAGCACGCAGGGCGCCAGCGCCGCCATCAGGTCCAGAAAATCGCCCGAATAGCCCGCCTCCAGCACATAGCGGGTATAGGCGAGGTTTTCGGGCGCTTCCTCGGTCGCCTCCAGCGTGGCGGCGTCGATGCCTGCGGCGGCGCAGAGCTGCACATGCAGCGGCATCTCGACATGCGCCAGAGCCTGCACCGCGGCCGAGGCCGCCTGCAGTTCCGCAAGGGTGTCCGCCTTGGCCGCCGCCAGCGCCCAGGCGCGGGCGAAGTGGATCAGGAACACATAATCCTGCCGCAGATAGTGCAGGAATCGCGCGCGCGGCAGATCGCCCGTGCGCAGCCCTTCGACAAAGGCGTGGTGGGTGTAGTCCCGCCACTGTGGCGCGCGCGCGCGCCACAGGGCGAAGGCCCGGCCATAGTCGGGGGCGGTCATCGCGCGGTGACGTCCAGCGCCAACGCCTCCACCGCCAGACCGCCCGGCGTGACGCCGCCTTCCGCCAGAAACGCCTCGAACCGCGTATAGCGCCCGGCATCCAGCGCGGCGGGGCGGGCGTCAAAGCGCGGCCAGGTGTCGGCCCAGGCGCGGGCGTTCAACTCGGTCTGCAATTCCGACGCGGTGGCGGAAAAAATCCGCCACGCCTGATCGGGGTTGTTCAGGATATAGCCGGTCGCGCGCTCGGTCGCGTCCAGAAACCGGGCGATCCTGTCTGCGTCCATCCGGTCGGGGTTGGCGATGTAGATCAACTCGTCATAGGTCGGCACGCCCTCGGCCTCGGGGTAGAAACAGCGCCCCTCCATGCCTTCCAGCGCCAGTTGGTTCAGCTCGAAATTGCGAAACGCCCCGATCACCCCATCGACCTGCCCCGCCATCAGCGCGGGCGAGAGCGACCAGCCGATGTTGATCTGCTCCACGTCCCCCGGCGCCATGCCGGAATGGGCCAGCATGGCGTTCAGCATCACCTCCTGCACGCCCGCCACGGCGAAGCCCACCTTGCGGCCGCGCAGATCGGCCATGGTTTTCACCGGGCCATCGGCCAGCACCACAAGGCAGGTCAGCGGCGTGGAGATCAGCGTGCCGACCCGGCGCAGCGACAGGCCGTCGTGGCGGTTCAGATGCAGCTCCGGCTGATAGCTGATCGCCAGATCGACGCTGCCCGCCGCCACCATGCGCGGCGGCGCGTTGGGGTCGGACGGGGCGATGATCTCGACCTCCAGCCCGGCCTCTTTGAAATAGCCCAGTTCCTGCGCCAGGATGATCGGGCCATGGTCGGGGTTCACGAACCAGTCCAGCATCAGGCTCATGCGGTCCTGCGCGGCGGCGGGCAGGGCGAGCGCCGCCGTGACGGCAAGCGTGGCGAACAGGGTTTTCATGCGGTTCCTTTCAGTCATGGAGGGCAAGCAAGGCGATGTCGCCCGGCCAGCGGGCTTGCAGATCCTGTCCGGCGTTGTGCGCGCGCAGGCCGGTGGCGCAGGCCAGCACCACGCGGCCCGCTCCGGGCGGGGTGAAGGTGGCCATCGCCGCAGGCGGGATGTGGCGGGCCTGCGCGCTGAACGGCGCGGCCTCGGCCCGCAGGTCGATCAGCAGGTCGTCGGCGCGGGTCTGGCTGCGGGCGATGAAGGGCAAGGGCGCCGCCGGTTCCGGGGCTGTGTCGAACCGAAAGCCCGCCATCCGCCAGCCCGCCGCGTCGAGGCGGATCACCTGGCCCAGCGGCGACGGCTCCAGCCCCAGCAGCACCGCCAGCGCCATCTGCGCCTGCAGCGCGCCAACCGCGCCCACCACCGGCCCCATCACCCCCGCCGACGCGCAGGTGGCGCCGCGTTCGGGCAGATCGGGAAAGAGCGCGCGCAGGCTGGGCGCAGCGCCGCAGCACCCGGCGACATAGCCCGCGAGCGCAAGCGCCGAGGCGGTGATCAGCGGCGTCGCGCTGTCGCGGCAAGCGTCCGACAGGGTGAGGCTGGCGGCGAAGGTGTCGGCGCAGTCGAGCGCCACATCGGCGGCGGCGACCCATGCGGGCGCATTGGCGGGGTCGAGCCAGTCCGCGACGGGGGTGACGCCCACCTCGGGGTTCAGCGCGGACAAGGCGTCGGCCGCCGCGCGCGCCTTGGGCTGGCCGATCTGGTCCATCCGATAGAGCGGCTGGCGGTGCAGGTTGTGGCCCGCCACCCGGTCGCCATCGACCAGCGTGATATGGCCCACCCCCGCGCCCGCCAGATAGTGCAGCACTGGCGCGCCAAGGCCCCCCGCGCCCACCACCAGCACATGCGCGCAGGCCAGCCGCGCCTGCCCCCTTTCGCCGATCTGCGGCAGGATCGTCTGGCGCGCATAGCGGGTCATGCGCAGACCCTCAGCCACGCGCGCACCCGCGCCTCGGGGGCGGGGTGCAGGGTGATGTCGGTCACCGCCGAGACGATATCCGCCCCCGCCGCGAACGCCCCCGGCGCGCGCGCGATGCTCATGCCGCCGATGGCGCACAGCGGGGTGTCGCCCACCAGCCGCTTCCATTCGGTCACGCGGTCAAGCCCCTGCTCGCGCCATTTCATCTGCTTGAGGATGGTGGGATAGACCGGCCCCAGCGCGACATAGTCGGGGGCGAGCGCCATGGCGCGGTCCAGCTCGGCGCGGTCATGGGTGGAGACGCCCAGCCGCAGCCCGGCGCGGCGGATGGCGGGCAGGTCGGCGGCGTCCAGATCCTCCTGCCCCAGATGCAGCCAGTCCGCGCCCTCCTCGATCGCCAGTCGCCAGTGGTCGTTGACCACCAGCGCCGCGCCATGGCGGCGCGCCACGGCAAGCCCAGCGCGAATCTCGGCGCGCAGGTCCTCTGGCGGGCGGTCCTTGATGCGCAGTTGCGCCAGCCTGACCCCCAGAGGCAGCGCGCGCTCCAGCCATGCCGCCGAGTCGAAAATCGGGTAGAACCGGGGCAGGATCACAGCCACGCCTTTCCGATGACGGGGGTGGAGGGCGCAGCCATGGCGCGCGGGGCCATCGGGTCGGCGCCGTGCGCCAGGGCCCCCGCCTGCGCCGCCATCGCAAAAGCGCGCGCCATCGCCACCGGATCGCCCGCCTGCGCCACGGCGGTGTTGAGCAGCACCGCGTCAAAGCCCATCTCCATCGCATCCGCCGCATGGCTGGGCAGGCCCAGACCCGCGTCGATCACCATCGGCGCGTCGGGAAAGGCCGCGCGCAGGGTTTTCAGCCCATAGCGGTTGTTCAGCCCAAGGCCGGACCCGATGGGCGCCCCCCAGGGCATCAGCACCCGCGCGCCCGCATCCAGCAGACGCTGCGCCAGCACCTGATCCTCGGTGGTGTAGGGGAACACCTCGAAGCCGTCGGCGGCCAGCGCCTCGGTCGCGGCCAGCAGGCCGAACGGATCGGGTTGCAAGGTGTCGGCGTGGCCGATCACCTCCAGCTTGATCCAGTTGGTCTCGAACACTTCGCGCGCCATCTGCGCGGTGGTGATCGCCTCGCGCGCGCTGTAGCAGCCGGCGGTGTTGGGCAGGATATGCACGCCAAAGCCGCGGATGATGTCCCAGAACGCCTGACCCTGCCCACCCTCGCGCCGCAAGGACACCGTGGCGACCGAGGCCTTTGACGCGCCAAACGCTTCGGCCATGATCGCGGGCGAAGGGTATTGCGCCGTGCCCAGCATCAGGGGGGTGTTCAGCGTGACGCCATAAAAGCTGCGCATCACCTCAGCCCCCCTGCATCGGCGCCAGCACTTCCAGCCGGTCGCCTGCGGTCAGCCGCGTGTCGGCGCGCGCCGCCTTGGGCACGAAGGCGCCGTTCAGCGCGGTGGCGACGCGGGCCTCGCGCCAGCCCAACTCCTCCAGCGCGGCGGCGACGGTTGCGCCCGTGACCTCGCGCGCATCGCCATTCACCTCAATCCGCATGGACGAGATCCTCCTTGACGCCATTGGTCAGATACCCGGCGGCCTGACGCGCCAGCGCGGGCGCCATCAGATAGCCGTGCCGGAACAGCCCGTTCAGATGCAGCACAGGATGGTTTGACGAACCGGCCCGCACCACGACGCGCGGCACGTTGTCGGCGAAGGCCGGGCGCAGGTCGGCGCCGGTTTCCAGCACCTCGGCCTCGGCAAAGCGCGCATCCAGCGCATAGGCCGCGCTGAGCAGTTCCAGCATCGCGCGCGCCGACACGCCGCGCCGGTCCGCGCTTTCCACCTGGGTCGCGCCCAGCATGAACACGCCATCGCCGCGCGGCACGATGTAGAGCGGGTGACGCGGGTGCAGCAGGCGCACCGGCCGTGACAGGCGCATGTCGGGCGCGCGCAGCACCAGCATTTCACCCCGCACCGCGCGCAGGCCGGGCAAGCCCGCCGCCATGCCGCGCGCGTCGATCACCGGGCCTGCGATGTCGTCGGGCGCGGCTTCGGCCTGCTCGATCCGCACGCCGCGCGCCGCAAGCGCCTGGGTCAGATCGGCCAGCGCGCGGCGCGGCTCCAGATGGGCCTCGCCTTCAAAGAACAGCGCAGACCCATGCGCGGCGAGGTCCGGCTCCAGCGCGGCGAGATCGTTGACGCGGCTATGCCCGCCCGTGCGTCGGGCAAAACGGTCCAACTCGCCCCGATCGCGCTGCAAGGCCACCACAAGCGTGCCGCGCTGCGTGACCGCCGTCACCTCGGACCAAAACGCGGCGGCGGTCCGCCCGTGCGCCACGATGGCGGGTTCCGCCTGCGCGCCCTCGCAGAACGGCGCGAGCATGCCGCCAGCCCACCACGAACAGCCATGCGCGCCAGGCGCGCCCGCCCGGTCGATCAGGCGCGGGGTCAGACCCGCGCGCGACAGGGCGTAAGCCGCGCAAAGCCCCGCCACCCCGGCCCCGATGACGGTGACATCAGCCATTGGCCCAGACCTTGTGAAAGTGATGCACCGGGCCGGCGCCATGCCCCACGCCCAACCCGTCCGCCGCCGCAATCGCGCCTTGCAGGTAGGCATGCGCGCGGGCGACGGCCTCGGGCAGCGTCCAGTCCTGCGCCAGCCCGGCCGCAATCGCCGCCGACAGGGTGCAGCCGGTGCCATGCGTGTTGCGGGTGGCCCGCCGCGGCGCGGTCAGGCGGGTGACGCCATCGGCGCAGATCAGCAGATCGACGCAAGTCTCCCCGGCGCCATGCCCGCCCTTCATCAGCACCGCCTTCGGACCCATCGCGCGCAAGGCCTTGCCCTGGCGCGTCATCTCCGCCTCGGTGGTCGCCTGCGCGCAGTCCAGAAGGTCCGCCGCCTCTGGCAGGTTCGGGGTCAGCAGCGTGGCATGGGGCAAGAGCTGGCGGCGCAGGGCGTCCAGCGCGGCCGGCGCCAGCAACCTGTCGCCGGACTTCGCCACCATCACCGGGTCAAGAACGACGGGAAGGCGGCGCAAGGCCAGCCCCTCCGCCACGACCGTGATCGCCGCCGCATCCCCCACCATGCCCAGCTTGACCGCGCGCACGTCCAGATCGTCGAACACGGCGGCCATCTGCGCCGCGATCATCGCCGGGCTGGCCGCCTCGATCAGGGCCACGCCGCGGGTGTTCTGCGCCGTCAGCGCCGTGATCACGCATGCGCCATAGACGCCCAACGCCGAGAACGTCTTGATATCGGCCTGGATTCCCGCGCCACCGCTGGAATCGGACCCTGCTATCGTCACTGCGATGGGAGCGACCATCCCCTCTCCTTGCCAGACAAATCATCGCAAGGAGGCGGGATGCGGGCGCTGCGCGCCCTTCATGCACCGTTCCCTACGCCGGTATTAACCGGATCAGGTTCGATGGGTTGGCTCGCGCCTCTCAGCCCCGGACGGGGCACCCCAACGGCTATGTGGAAAACGCTATCGCAAGCAGATCGGGCTGACAAGGCATCCGTCGCCCGAAATTCCGGTTGGCTTGTGCGATCAAAGGCGCGCGTCCTCGGTCGCGCTTTGGATCGAAATGCTGAAATCAGGCGGCAAGCCTGACAGGACGAGTCTCTGGCGAACGGCGGGCATCCTCGCAGGCGTCGCTGTCAATCGGCGCGCGACGCTGGCGACAGGCGATCCGGTCAAAGCGACCGCGTTCTCAGCCTGCGCGCAGCATCGAGATCAGGATCGCGGCGAAGGTCGCGCTGGTGATCACGCCGCTGATGCTCACGCCCAGCGCATGCGGCAGCACGATGGCGTTGGGGTTGGCCTGGCTGACGATCTTCTGCGCGACCTTCGCCGTGGTCGGCACGCAGGAGACGGCGGCGATGCCGATCACCGGATTGAAGCGCCCGCCGGTGAACCACCACAGCGCATAGCCGCCCAGCAGCCCGCCGATCGCCGAGAAGGTCAGCGCGACGATCCCCAGCGCCAGCAGGATCAGCACCTTGGGGTCGAGGATGGTGCTGGCCTCGCACAACACGCCGAGCACGAGGCCGAGAAAGAAGGTCGCGCCGTAGAGCACCGGCCCCGAGAACACCTCGCGGAACTGGGTCAGCCCGCTCTCGCGGATCACCACGCCGATGAACAGGCTCAGAAACAGCGGCGCGGCGACCGGAAACAGCAGCGACAGCAGCACGCAGGCGACGACCGCGAACATCATCTTCTCGGGCCCGCTGATGGCGCGGAGCTTCTCGACCGGCATCTGGATGGCGCGCAGCCGCTCGGGCACCAGCGCCTTCACCAGATGCGGATAGGCCCCGTAGGTCAGCCCCAGATAGAGATAGCCGACCACGGTGATCGCCACGAAGATATCGGGCGCAAGGATCAGCGAGGCGAACAGCACCATCGGCCCGTCCGCCCCGCCGATGGTGGCGGTGGCGGCGGCCTCGTTGAGCGGCAGCCCCCACATCAGCCCGAGCGGCAGCGCGATCACCGTGCCGAGTTCGCCGCAGATCGCGAGGAACATGCTGGTGAAGGGGCGCTGCATCACATAGCCCACATCGAGCAGCGTGCCGACGCCGATGAAGACGAGGCACGCGATCAGGCCGTTCGAGAACATCAGCGTATAGACCGGCTGGAGCCAGTCGATCTGCAGCACGGTCATCACCGCGTCGGCGCCGCTCGCCAGCGGATCGAGAAACAGCGTGCCGGTGCGGCCGTCGTCCAGAAACAGAACGGCGGCGTTGACCGTGGCCATGCCGAGACCCATCGGGATCATCAGCAGCGCCTCGAGCACGCCCTTCTGACCGAAATAGATCAGCGCGAGGCCGAGTCCGATCAGGAACAGCCGCCCGATCAGGATGTGCGGCTCGGCGGCGGCGAGGGTGGCGACGCCCTGGAACAGGTCGAGAAACGAGATGTCGAGCATGGCGGCGCCTCGCGGCTTGCAGGAAGGGGGTATCCGATCAGCGGCGGGGTCAGCGGCGGGGCGCGTGCGCGCCGTGCTGGCGCGCGCGCGCCTCGCGGGTCCAGTCGGCGCTCTGGCGCGCGGGGTCGATGCGCAGGATGCGGTGGCGGGGCAGCGCGACGTGCACGGCGGCGGCGATGGCGGCGGCCACCGCCGAGCGGTCGTCGCGCACCGGCATGACGAACTCCGGCGCAGGCGCTCGCTTCGCGCGCTGGCTGCGCGCCAGCCCGATCACGATCAGCTTGATCAGCCCGGCGCAGAGCATGCTGACAACGGCCATCAGCGCAAAGCCGGTGAGGGCGATCTGAAGCCCGCCGAGCGCCGCGTCGGTCATTGGCGCGCCTCCCCTTGCCGGTGCGTCATGCGATGGTCACGAGCGGCTGGTCGGTATCGACCGCGTCGCCCGGCGCCACCAGAACGGCGGTCACCTTGCCGCCGCGCATCGCGTTGATCGCAGTCTTCATCTTCATCGCCTCGATGACGCAGAGTTCCTGGTTGGCGGCCACGACGTCGCCGACCGCCACCGCCACCGAGGCGATCGTGCCGGCCAGCGGCGCGCGCTGCGCCTCACCCGCGCCCGCGCCTTGCGGCGATGACGCCGCCGGGGCGGCGCCCGCGGGTTTCGCGCCACTGGCGCCGGAGGCGGGGGCGCCGGTCGGCGCGGCCATCGACGGCGCCGCCGACGCAGGGCGCCCGGGGATCCCGTCGGGCTCGCCGGAGAGCTCCTCGACGAGCACGTCATAGGCCTTGCCGTCGACGGTGATGCGCAGGCGTCGTGTCATGGGCGTCTCCTTGGGGCGTCTCCTTGGGGCGTCTCCTCGGGGGCGGCTTGCGGGGCGGCTTCCGGGGGACGAACCGGGTCCGCAAACTCACATCGGGATCAGGCCGTGCTTCTTCGCGGGCCTCAGTTCACGCTTGTTCAGCAATTTGCGCAGCGCCAGCGACAACGCCGCCCGCGTCATCTCGGGCTCGATCACATCGGTGAGATAGCCTTTCGACGCGGCCAGATAGGGCGAGGCGAACTCGGCCCGGTATGCCTCGACGAAAACCCGCCGCCGCGCCTTGCGCGCCTCGGGGTCCTCGATGGCGGCAAGTTCGCGGCCGTAGAGGATGTTGACGGCGCCCTCCGCGCCCATCACCGCGATCTCGGCCGTGGGCCAGGCGAACACGCAATCCGCGCCCATCTCCTGACTGCACATCGCCAGATACGAGCCGCCATAGGCCTTGCGCGCCACCAGCGTCAGCTTGGGCACCGTGCTGGCGGCGTAGGCGAACAGCATCTTGGCGCCGTGGCGGATGATGCCGCCGCGCTCCTGATCGATCCCGGGCAGGAAGCCCGGCACATCGACGAAGGTGAGCAGCGGGATGTTGAAGGCGTTGCAGAAACGGATGAAGGCCGCGCCCTTGTCGGAGGCGTCGATGTCGAGACACCCCGCCTTCTCCATCGAGTTGTTGGCCAGCACGCCGACCACGGCGCCGTCGAGCCGCCCGAAGCCCACGATCAGGTTGCGCGCGAAACTCGCCCGGATCTCGAACAGCCGACCGCCGTCGAGCACCCGGCGCAGGATGGCGTGCATGTCCATCGGCGCGGAGGCGTCCGAGCGCACCAGCGCGTCCATGCCGTCGTCAGGGCCGAAATCGATGTCGCGCAGGCTGTGCGGCGGATCGTCGGCGTTGTTGGAGGGCAGATAGCCCAGCAGCTCGCGCGTCAGCGCCACCGCATGATGGTCGTCCTCGGCGAGCAGATGGACGTTGCCGCTGACCGCCGCATGCATCGCCGCGCCGCCCACCTCGTCCATGGTCACGTCGCGCCCGGTGACCGACTTGATCACCTGCGGGCCGGTGATGAACAGCTGCGCGTTGGTCCTGGTCATGATGACGAAGTCCATCAGCGCCGGCGAATAGGCCGCGCCGCCCGCGCAGGGGCCGGCGATCACCGCGATCTGCGGCGCCACGCCCGAGAGCGTCACGTTGCGGTAGAACACCTCGCCATAGCCCGAAAGCGCATCGACGCCCTCCTGGATGCGCGCGCCGCCGCTGTCCTTGAACCCCACCAGCGGCACGCCGGTGCGCAGGGCGTGGTCCTGCGCCCAGGCGATCTTGCGGGCGTGCATCTTGCCCAGCGTCCCGCCGACGGCGGTGAAGTCCTGGCTGAACGCCGCCACCTGGCGGCCATCGACGAAGCCTGTCCCCACCACCACCCCATCGGCCGGGATCGTCCTGTTCTCCATCCCGAAGGCGGTGCAGCCATGGCGGGCATGCGCGCCGTACTCCTGGAACGTGCCCTCCTGGAACAGGGCCGCCAGCCGCGCGCGCGCGCTCAGCAACCCCCTCGCGGCGCGCTCCGCGATCTTTTTCGGGCCGCCGCCCGCCTCGGCGGCTTCACGGCGCCGCGCCAGCGTGGCGCGCAAATGGGCGTCGAGCGTCATGGCGGGGTCTGTTCCTTCGAGCCTGGCGGACGCGCGACAGGCGCGCGGCCTTGCGCGATCTTAGCGCGCGATCATCGGCCGGAGCCAACTGATAATGCGCCTTCGGGCGCCTGTTCGACGAAGGTCGCACCCGCATGGATCGGCCCTGCGCCTCGGCCCGCAACGGATCGCCGGAATGCGGGCCGCGCGGGACTGTACCTGTAGGCGACAGCGCACAGTGGTCATAAACAATTGTATTGATTGTTTTTTAAGGCAGGCAATGTGGGATTGTTTCGCCGCTTGCGCCGGTCCCTTCGCGATCACCTGCGGCGTGTCGAGCAGGGTGGCCGGGGGTGGCGATCAAAGGCCGGAAACCGGGGTCGGCGCCGTGTGAGGCGGACGGGCCAGGCCACGAAAAGGGACGGGATGACACCAGAAGCACTGTCGGCCACCATCGCCGACGCTGAACGTGGGTCCGGCATGATTGATCTGAAAGATGCGTCGGCGCGCAGCAGCTGGCGGCTCATGCCGGACGGAACTCTGCTTCGCATCGCTGGGGATCTGGGAGGGAGCACAGGCCGCCGGTGATCGGGGGCGAGTGTTGGCTTCATGTAAAGCGCCGGTCGCGCCGTGCGCGGCGCTGCGCTGGCGGTCCCGCCGATACTGCGGTCCGGATCTTTGAAGCCCGGTTCGTCCGTCCCACGTCGCCCATGCGCGAAATGGCTGGGCCGTCCGCCGGGACGCCGCTATCGACGTGTGCGTTTGCATGCCGAGGCCTTGACGACAAAGATTTGAGGGCACGACCGGAGCAAGCTTATGGCGGCATCGCAGACGGCGCATTCGGGAACTGACCCCATGGCCATGCCGGTCGAGCAGGCCCTGCGCCAGTCGCTTGCCGACGAGAAGACGCGCACCGCCGCCATGGCTCAGGTTCTGCGGGTCATCAGCGAAACGCCGGGCGATCTGCAGCCGGTGTTCGACCTGATCGCGCGCTCCGCCGCCGGGCTGTGCGGCACGCGGTTCTGCATGCTGTGGCGCTACGCCGACGGGCTGGCGCATCACTGCGCGAACGCCGGTTTCGAGGCCGGATCGCTTGACGCCTACCTTGCAGGCTGGCCGAAGCCGGCGCCGCCTGGGTCGATGACCGGGGCGGTGCTCGACAGCGGCGCGGTCTGCCAGATCGCCGACTGTCATGACTCCGGCTACTCGGACCACCGCCTGGCGCGCGACGCCGACTGCCGTCATCTCATCGGCGTGCCGATCTTCAGCGGCGGCGAGACCTGGGGCGTGATCGTGCTGGGCTGGCCGGACGGTGCGCGGCCGACCGAGGCGCATGTCGATCTCGTCAGGAGCTTCGCCGATCAGGCCGCCATCGCCATCGGCGCCGCCACTCTGTTCCGCGAAGTGCAGGCGCGCACGGCGGAGGTGGAGGTGGAGGAGGCGCTGGTGCGCCAGACCGCGAGCGCCGACATCCTGCGGGTGATCAGCCAGTCGCCCGACGAGACCAAGCCGGTCTTCGACGCCATCGTGACGACGGCGGTCAGGCTGTTGAGCAGCGACATCGCCTTGGTGATGATCAGCGACGCCGACAGCTACGCGCCGTTCGCAGGCGCGACGCCCGACGGCCTGATCGGCCTCAACCCGCAGGTCGTTCCCATC
>Ga0210044_10005203_pt1 | contig 17698 bp, 4 predicted proteins | sample CryGey13umfilter_2_FD_183959 | JGI IMG/M metagenome (GOLD analysis project Ga0210044, IMG submission 183959) | Groundwater microbial communities from aquifer in Utah, USA - Crystal Geyser 4/9/14 3 um filter (SPAdes) (version 2) | ecosystem: Environmental > Aquatic > Deep subsurface > Groundwater... | reverse complement strand
TAGCTGCCGACTGCCAAATAGAATTTTGCTTTGCCAAGCAGGATCCACAAGGCAATTTCACCAATGGTATTACCAGAACTCAAACAACAAAAACAGTTTTTGACATGGCATTAGATGATGCAAAATTCACTTCCCAAGGTGGTCATGATATTTGGAACAGAGATAAATATCTGAATTTATGGGTTGTTCCATCCATTAAAGATGGCACAACAACAGATATTTTAGGATATTCACAATTTCCTGGAGATGCAGCCTCCACAGATGGTGTGGTGATTCAGTATAGAAATTTTGGACGTATTGGCAATTTAGATCCCTATTATAATTTGGGTAGAACTGCCACACATGAAGTTGGACATTGGCTAAATCTTTATCATATTTGGGGTGATGATGGCTCCGGTTGCTGGGGATCCGATTATGTTGATGATACTCCTAATCAAGCTGATGAAAACTACGGATGCCCTCAATATCCTGCTCCTTCTTGCAGCAATACTTCAGATATGTACTCCAATTATATGGATTATAGCGATGATAGTTGTATGAACATATTTTCAATTGGTCAAAAAACAAGAATGATGGCAACTTTGACGGGAACAAGAAATTCTTTATTAAGTTCTGCTGGCTGCCTAACCAATGGAATTGAAAATTATGAAACTGAATTGGGTCTAAAAATATATCCCAATCCAGCAAATAATTTAATTACGGTAAGTTTATTTACTTCAAATGCTTTTACTATTAGCATTTTCAGTATGCTTGGTGAGAAAGTTTTGAGCAAAAAAATTGCTGATAAAAAAGAAATTAATATAGATTGCTCGGATTTTAGCCAAGGAATCTATTTTGTGGAAATCGAAACCGCACTAAGTCATATTTATAAAAAATTACAGATAATAAAATAAACAAATGTTTTTAAATACATATATTTCCGACAATGAACTAAAGAGCATAAGTAAGAAAGTGCTTAACAACCAAAGAATTAATCTCGAAGAAGGTATATATCTTTATGATAATGCCGATTTAGCAACTCTCGGTTATCTATCAAATTTTGTAAGAGAAAGCAAAAACGGGAACAATACTTATTTCAACAAAAATCTTCATATTGAGCCTACAAACACATGCGTATATAGTTGTAAATTTTGCTCATATTACAAGAAAAAAGATGAAGAAGGTTGGGAATATTCGCAAGATGAAATGTTGGAGATGGTTAAGAATGCGGGTGAGGAAATAACTGAAGTTCATATTGTTGGCGGTGTACATCCTACTTGGGATGTTCATTTTTATGGTGAACTTTTTCAAAAAATCAAACAAATTCGCCCCAACATTCATATAAAAGCGTTCACTGCTGTGGAGATTAGCTATATTAGCAAGCGCTCTAAGATGTCTATAAAAGAAGGCTTGCAAACCTTAAAAAATTACGGTTTAAATTCTATTCCAGGCGGAGGTGCTGAAATTTTTGATGAAGAGATAAGGAAACAAATCTGCGGGCAAAAAGACACTGCAGCTCAATGGCTTTCAGTTCATCAAACGGCTCATGAGCTGGGAATACCTTCCAACGCTACAAATATTTACGGTCATATTGAAAACACTTTTCATAAAGTAGAACATTTGAATAGATTGCGTGAGCTACAAGACAAAACTGGTGGCTTTAATGTTTTCATTCCACTGAAATTTAAAAATAAAAACAACGAGCTCTCATATCTCAACGAAGTATCAATAATCGAAGATGTTAAAATGTATGCTATTTCCAGAATTTATTTAGATAATTTCCCTCATATTAAAGCTTATTGGCCAATGATTGGAAAAGATATTTCTCAATTGCTCCTATCTTTTGGAGTAGATGATTTTGATGGAACAATTAACGATACCACCAAAATTTATTCTCGCGCAGGAGCTGATGAACAGTCGCCAAGCATGAGTACCGATGAAATGATTAGGCTTATAAAAGATGCTGGCAGAAAACCAATTGAGAGAGATTCTATTTATAATATTATCAAAGAATATTAACTAATATTTTATCTAGCCTAATTTCTAAGTTGAAAAATCAACTATTTTAACTAATTTAATATGTAAAGCTATAGTAATTAAACAAATAGCCTAATATCTATCATAATTATAAAATAAATTTTAAAAGCATTATAAAAAGATATAATTTTATCCATATTATTTTGATTGACACTTAATTATGCAAAATTTATGACAGGTTCTAATCTAAGAAAATTGTTGATTTGTGACAGTCAGTTGCTATTTGCCAACAATCTAAAAAGATTATTGGAGATACAACCTCAGATAAAGATTACCGAAATAATAGATTCTGGAGCTAACATAATTTCAAAAGTATTTACACAAATTCCTGATGTGTTGATTATGAATTCATGCGACACAACAAGAAATGACTTATACCTTCTCCCCGAAATTCGAAATAAATATCCTGAGCTTATTATTATTATTTTGGCAGATTTTCATGCAGAAAGTACAATAATTATGGCAAGAAAAAATGGTGCTAATGCGTTTTTGAGCATTGATGCTTCTACTTTTGAACTTCATCATACAATTTTCGATTTAAGCCCATTAGATTTCTACCTTGGAAAAAAAATAAAAATTACCAAAGAAATTTCTTCAAATAATAATAAAGCTGATAAGTTTGATAAATTTGCATTGATTACTAACAGAGAGAAAGAAGTTATTAAGAAAATTGCATTAGGCAAATCTGGTATCCAAATAGCTAATGACATGAATATTAGTCCTGCTACAGTGCATACACACAGAAAAAATATCTTTAAAAAACTTCAAATAAATAAAATTTCCGAGCTAATAAGAGATGCTTACGACCATCAAATTATTTAAAAATCTTCAAAATACTTATCCTCAGCTCTATTATAATCAGCAAAATAAAGTGAAAATTCTTGGCTAAATTTTGAAAATTATCTGCTTAAAAATCATTTAAAAATTTACTAAAGAAGGAAGCCCCATTCGCCAAAGGCGAATGGGGCTTCCAATTTAATTTGAATCAGCTTATTTGTTAATTACCATCTGTTTACTTAAACGATAACCATCAAATTCAATGCTGTAATAATAAATGCCTGAGGCAAGTTTTGAAGCATCAATTTTAACTTGATGTATGCCTGCATTATTCTTTTCATTCAAATCTATCACCGATTCGCCAATGTGATTAATCATCTTGAAATGTACATTACCTCCACTTGGAATTTCATATTGAATTGTAGTTATTCCATTGGCTGGGTTTGGCATATTCTGCCATAGTCGCATTCCATTTGCCAACTCTTCAACTAATCCATCAGCCAAAATTGACTTACAAGACTTGTCGTTTGTACTATTCATATCACTTAACAGAAGTGTTTTAGCACACAATTGATAAGTACCAACAGGTGAAGAATATGGAGTAGCAAAGGTGAAATCAACACTGTCATTAATTTGAAGAGCAGTTCCAGTCCAAGTTTCCATAACTGCAGGTGAAGTATTTACCTGATATTGAACAGCAACACTACTCAAAGGTGTAGTTCCATGGTTGAAAATTCTAACTTTCACATAATTAGGTTGGAACAATGGTGCTGTATCATTAGGAGCAAGTATTTTTGACACTCCTGCATCGAGTGGTGGTGGTGTAACTAAGACATTCTTACAACTTTGGTCATTTAAGTTATACACATCGCCAGATATTTGAGTGTAAACACACAGATTGTAGGCTGTTGCTGGTGCTGTGAATGTAGTATTAAATGTTAGATGTGCTGTATCACCAGGTAATATTCCATTATTGGCAATATTAAATGTTTGACTTACTGGTGTGCCAGAATTAACTTTATACTTCATTGGAACTGTAAATAATGTATCATAACCAAAGTTCTGGACAATAGCTTTGACAATGACAGGATTTCCAATTATCGAAGATGCTGCGGGCTCAATAATTCCAGCAACTCCACCGTCATATTGAATTTGAGGCAGCGCTATAGAGAAATCATCCACTAACCAACCTTCATCATTTCCAGAGGCATTACTCATAAAATGGAATCGGAATTGAATTGGAGTTGTAAGAGTTGTCAACAAACTTGTTAAGTCGTAAGTAGATTGCACCCACCCTGTTTGCTGTCCACTGAAGAAATGATTGCCACCAACATTACTAGTATACCAATTAGTTGCGTAAGGATCGCCAATATATCCAAGTAATATCCATGTTAAACCACCATCCGTACTATATTGTACATTTCCACCATCACTTGAGGAAATCTTATACTTATGCCAGAATTTTAATGTAGCATTTGTTACATTGGTCATATTGAAGAAGGCGCTGTACAAATTAGCATCAGCAGCATCTGGATAGTTAGATGCGAGTTTTGTCATCCAAGCATTTGGTGCGCTATGAGCAGAATTCAAGCTAACTTGTGCTGGCATACCGTGTTGCCATACATTTCCATCTTCTGCCCAATAATTAATTGGACCATCAAAATTGTCGTTGTATGTCAAATTCAATAATGGCATTCCTGTAAAGCTTGAATATAGAGTGTCGTTGGTATTGTCCAAATCAGGAGTATATGCTGTAAATACTTTTAATGGAAGATTACCTGCCTGAACAGTAAATGGAGTTGTAAAAGTATAGTTCATAGAGCCCCCAACAGGAATAACTCCTGTCCAAGCAACAATTACTGGGCTATTATTGCCATATTTATATCCAATATTCATGCTTGTAATAGAATCAGTACCAAAATTTCTTATTACTGCTTCTACCACTTTAGTGGTTGTAACTGCTGCATAAGTGATACTTGGTTGAACTAATGCATAAACTGATGCATCATATTGAAGTGGGCTGAATTCATCAGAGCCAATACTTGGGTTTGTAGAACTTCTAATATCGCCATCAATATCGATAGAAATGTTATCAAATGGTTTTCCTCCGACGGCCACAGCTGGATTGGTAGCATGCAAATCATTTGGAGAATAATAACCTGGATCCATACTAATTGAGTTGCTATCCATGCTGCTTGCAACTTGTATTGCGGCTAAATTGGCAACAGAGCCATTCCAATAACCGAAAGTGGTGCCTGTTTCATAATAATTGTTGTGGTCAGAATAAACCAGTGAACTGCCAGAATAGTAGATGGTATAAGCATTAAGTGAGGTGACAAAATTATTATTAACACTTCTGTTATTTTCGCCTTGGTAAATGTATGCCGCTCTTGAATAATTACTTCCCGAAGAAATATTTACGCTATTGAAGCTTATATCCTGATATTTGGAATAATAAATATATAGTCCATACGATGCTCCAGTACCTGAGCTTATACTTACATTATTATTGAAAATTCTTCCATGTTGTGCATAAGTTCCTGAACAATAATAAACTCTCAATCCATAAGAATAATTATTTGGATGCAATTTGAAATTATTGTTTGAAATCTCTAAATATTTATTACAATTATAGAAGTATGTTGGATAATAAGCATAAGTACCAGTACCTTCCATTACGAGATTATTTCTGAACATCAATGAATCTTGATAAGTAATATAACAACCATAGTAATAAAAATCCTTGATGGTATTATGACTAAATATTGTTGCTTTATCATAATTTGCTGTTGAAACACCAGCCCAATAGATTGCATAATAGCCTCCAGAAATTTCATTATAAGAAAACTCATTGAAATTATCGCTGCTACCTGTGGAATAAATAGCTCTAATAGAAGAAGATGCATACATTGGGACTTTAATAATATTGCCAATAAATTTATTATGGTTTGCACTATTATTCATTAAAATTGCATATCCATTAGTAGCTCCGGTAGATTGAATAGTCATATTTTTAAAAGTAACATAATCAGCACCATTAAGATAAAGAACAGAAGTTATTGTTCCTGCTGGTGTATAATTCAAACTTACCAATGTACTATCACCTGAAACAGATTTAAATGTTACAGTTGAAGTATCGGAAGCTCCATAGATTGAACCTATTTCAATGTGCTCAGTATAGTTTCCATTATTTACCAAGAATACCACGTGACTATCAACTCCGCAATAATTTAATGCAGAAACTGCAGATGCAAAATCAGGGAAGTCGGCAGTTGCACCACCAAGTGTATAAGTACCATGAAGTTGGCCAGTACAACCAATCAATGTAACCTTCAAAGTGTCATTATAATGCAATTGGTCAGGGTGGTTATTTGGATTTGATGTCCACAATTTCAGAGTATTAGCTCCCGATAAGAAGTTGTAAGAGCCAATATTTAATGAGTCAACTGAGTTTCCAGATAAAAGTGAGCCAGTCCATGAATAAGGAGTTTGAGACGTACCATTTACATTCCAACCAATACTTACGCTTGTAAGGGTATCAGCACCATAGTTACGCCATGATATGTAAACATTATTAGACCCTACAGTTACAGGAGAAGTTGGAGATTTTAAATAAGTAACCCCAGCATCCCACATTGGGGGAGTATATTCATCTGCACCAATATCAGGAGTTGTTAAACTTCTTGACTCGCCGTCGATATCATAAGGAACATCGAGTAATGGATATGCAGCATTATTCAAATCAATATTTGAAGTATGTAGATCTGCTTGTCCAAAGAATGTTGGATTTACTGATTTTGAATGAGAATCTTTGCTGCTGGCTAATTTATGAGCAGCGAGATTTGCTCTTGTTCCATTCCAATAAGTAAGATTTGCTCCTGTTGTATAAAAATCATTATAGTCGGAGTTTGAAATAGTGGCTGATGAGCCAAAATATGCAACGTAACCGCCAACGCTATTTGAGAAAATGTTATTTACAAGAGCTTCTCCATAAGTATTTGAAGTAGTATTACTCTGATATAAAGCAAAGCTCGATGCCGAACCACCAGTGATAGAAATACTGTTATTATAGACCTTTATATTATTTGAATAAACCATATAAAGTCCATAATTCGAACCAGAGCCATTAGTCATCGCAATAAAGTTATTGGCCAAAATCCCTGGCTGAGTGTTTGAGGTTATGTAAGCATAATAATTTGCATAATACATCCTAATACCATAACTGGAAGACCCTGCATTTATAATAATTCTATTTTTACTAAAGTTGAAGGCATTAAAGTTATAATATGAATAGATACCATAATTATATGAGTAAGTTCCATCATGAACATAATTGCCAATTACTTGTACAGAATCTTGGTAATAGACCATGATGCCGTAATAATAGAATCCGGAAATATCATTTCCTTCAATTATATTTGCACGTGCCAAACTTGCTGTTCCAACGCCGTAAACATACATTCCATAATAACCACCCTGCAGTATATTATTTTTGATAGTATTAAATTCGTTCACAGTACCACCATAAATAACAACAGGGCGAGCATAGGAAGATGAGTTAACACTACATATAATTCGACAGTTCTCAACAGCATTATGTTTTGCTCCACCAGTCATTTCAACACCATAAGCATAGGAAGAGCCAGTTGCTTTAATAGTCATTTTCTGGAAGGTATAATAACTTGAGCCATTAAACTTAAGAGTTGATGCGTCGGCACTTGATGAACCAGAATATTCAATTACAACATCAGTGCTATCACCTGTTGCAGAGCGGAAAGTAATTGTATTGCCAGTATCCATACCAGCAATAGGCAAAAGTTCAACTTTTCCAATATATGTTCCACTATCTACCAAGAAAGTAACATGTCCACAAATACCAGCAGTATTAACTGCATTTAATGCACCTTGGAAAGATTGATAGTCTTTAGTTGTATCACCAATTGTGTAAACCCCATTCATACAAGCAGTAAAAGTACTTTTGATGGTGTCATTTAGATTGACAGCTTGAGTACCTCCATTAGCTCCAGTAACATAGAATTCTAAATTGTGTAAGCCGCCGTTAAATGTGCTTGTATAGACTGTGATTGGTGCAGAAATACTTCCGAAAGGAAGACTTCCTGTCCAATTGTAGTTTGCAATAACGCTTCCATCGAGTTTATAAGTTATGGTTGTACTTGTCAGTGTATCAGTACCAAAATTCTTAATACTCACTTGAACTGGAGTTGCAGTATTAGATGTAACAGCTCCCACAGGACTTACAACAGCATACATTGCTGCATCTTTTAGAGGTGGAGGACTAACATTAACAATTACAGCAACTTTTGGACTTGGACAGCCTGTATTTTGAACAACTAACTTCATATTTGGGCGTCTTGTATATGTAGTTCCAGTAGCGTAAGGGCAAACTCCACCGCCATCAGAATGATAGTTTACAGTACTTGCAAATGATGTTGATGTCTGATTTACAATAGCATTTAAACTATATGACGAGCCAGCATTATAATTATCAAAACAAATCTCAATAAGCAAATTACTGGTACCATTCCAATTGAAAGGTGTGTTAAAATGATGAGTATTCCAGCCACTTACTGTTTGATAACTGGGAACATTATAAACTTGGGTAAGGCCAGTTTGGAATGTTGAAGATACAGCTGTCATATTTGTATTCATCATCTTAATTGTAAGATTCTGATGGTTATAACCTAAGCTGGTAGCAGCGTTTGGAGTAACTACATCAAAGGCAAGAGATTGAATTTTTCCTGGAGGAATACCTGCTGCTTGTAATTCAGCTGCTGTTATTAAATATTGCTCTTTACTTCCAGTATACCATTGCCCATAAGGAGATGGATAAGTAGTATTTGCAACGGTAACTGTACCAGTACCCACTGCTGCAGCACCTGAAGCTCCTGCAAGGGCAGCTACATAAAATGTATCAGTTTGATAAAGTGGGCCAACAACTAATGGTGATCCACCAGCAAATGCCACTGTAGAAGTATCATAATTATACCATAAAACAGTATCAGGAGATAAAGCTGTCAATGTTCCATTTCCTCCATAAGTTACTGCCACAGGGGTATTGGTTGTTGGTACTAATGGTGTATAAAGTGATAATACAGAATCTCTCTTCAAGGTATCATTTGGATGATATGGATCTGATGCAAGTGTTATGGCTGCCGTAATCTTAAACATAGTATCTGTAATTGCAAATAAATTGGCAGGAGTAGTAAATGTATATTGTATGGTAGCCATTGAATTTATTGAAGCAGTAACATTTTCAGGTGTTATCCATGCATTATTATTTATTTTATATCGTGCTGTAACACCAGTTGAAATTGTTCCAGTGCCTTGATTGTAAACAGAAATCGTAATAGCTTCAGTAGAATCCAGTCCGCATCCTTCATTAACAGTAATTGCTGATATTCCTAAATCACCAAGAGGCATATTTGAAATTGATACATGTGAAGAATCTTTAGCACTGTAGCAACCATTAGAACTTAATGCGGCAACATAGAATGTTTTTGGTCCAAACAAATGTGGAGTAACAAAACTTGAACCTAATCCAAGCGGTGTGGTAGAACCTATTGAATTGTACCAAAATATTGTATTAGATGATGTTGCTGTTAGAGTTGCTGTATTTGAATAAGTGGTGGTTGTGTTAGATGTTACTGGTGAAGGAGGAATCACACCATTAAAAATATTCACTTTCACAGTGTCATTAAATCCTAATGGATCTTGAGGTAGTTCGCCCCAAACCCAAAGATGAAATGTAGAGTCAACACTTGATGTTAAATTGACTTGAGTTGCAAAAGTGTAAACTAAGGTATCACCATGAGTTAAAATATTTGTTGCAGCACCACTTGTAGCAGTAGCTCCATGATTAATTGAATACTTCAATACTAAATTTCCATGAATTGTGTCAGTACCAGTATTAATTACTTTGACTTTCACTGTAACATTTGTCAAACCACAACCTGGTGAAGTAGGCTCTACAACAGAAAATACAGTGATGTCTTGAGCGGGTGGATTAAATTCATCTGCTCCCATATCTGGAGTCAAAGTGTCTCTCAAATCCAAATCCACGTCATAAGGCACTGATGCTAAAACAACTCCCATATCATTGACTGGGCTTGTTATCATGTGAAGATTACTATTAGTCATAAAACTTGGATTTACACTTATTGAATGTGCATCTTTACTATTAGCAGTTTTTAAAGCTGCAAGATTTGCCCTGTTACCATTCCAATAAGCCAAAACTGTACCTGTGGTATAAAAGCAATTATAATCTGAAGTGATAACTGCTGAAGGAGTGCCAATATAATATGCATAATTATTTCCGCTGAAAATATTATTCTTAATATTAAGGCTACTTCCACTGCTTTGGTATAACCCGCGTGAAGAAGTTCCACCACCTATAATATTTATACTGTTGGAATAAATATCAATGAAATTATTATTGTAGCAATATAAACCATAATTTGTTGATGTTGTATTTGATACAATGCTTATCATATTGTTAGCAATCAATCCTCTTGCAGAGACTGAGGCAGAATTATAATAGGAATAAAGTCCATAAGCATAATTTACAGGAGTTAATTTAATTTTATTGCCAACAATTTTTATGTTTCCGCCATTGTAATAAGAATAAATTCCCCTTGGATATTGCGATGCAACATTATTAATAATCTCATTGCCATTTATTACTGCAGAGTCTTGGTAATAAGACATAATTCCATAATAATAAAAACCGTTAAAAATATTGTCTTCAATTACATTTCCCACACCTTTAGAGATAGCAGATGAACCATAAGAATATGCTCCATAATAACCATTTTTAATATAGTTATTTGAGAAAGTATTATATTTAATGCTTGCATCTGAATAATAGATGCCGGCATAAGTGCTACTTGTAGAAACTGGCAAATCAATTACGCAATTCTTCAGGAAATTATGATTTGCTCCATTAAATAATTCAATACCACGCCCTGAAGAAGTTCCTGTTGCTTTTAAAGTTAAGCTTTTAACTGTAACATAAGAAACATTTTTTAGAGATACAACTGCAGGTTGTGCAGCAGTGGAAGCATAATTTAATATCACACTTGTGCTATCGCCATTGGTTGATTTAAAAGTAATTGTGTTTACCGATGAATTGCCTAAAATTGCATTTAAAACAATTTGTTCATTGTAGGTTCCAGGATTTATATTAAATACCACTGGACCGCAAATTCCATTATTATTAAGTAAGGAAGTTGCTGCTGAAATCGTCGGAAAATCTGCTGTTGAACCTCCAATTGTATAAGTTCCAGCTGGTAATGAGGTATGGAAACCACTTATATTTGTGCTATCATTTGCCGATTGCAAATCAGTCACTCCATTAGGGTTTGTTGTCCAGAAATCTAAATTATAAAATGTGCTTGCACTAAATACATAAGTTCCTATAATTTTGTTTCCAGTTTGACCTGGCAATAAAGTACCAGTATAACTTGCAGGCGTTTGTACAACCCCGTTAATACTCCAATTTACTGTGGCTGAAAACAAAGTATCTGTTCCAAAGTTTTTCACTTTTACTGTAATAATGGAGGTATCTCCAGGACAAGCAGTAATTGGGGAAACCATTGCTGAAACTCCAGCATCATTAGCCAAAAGCAAAAACTCATCAGCACCAATACAAGGAATACTGTCTCTTAAATCGCCGTCGATATCAGTTGTGATAACAGAATCAGAATGGCCTTTTTGAAAGATTCCGATAGCTCCTGCATGCAAATCTGTTTGCGATGTAAATTGAGGGTCTGTTGATACTGAATTTCCTTCCATACCAGTTGCAGATTGAAGGCCAGCAAGGTTGGTAATATTTGCTGAAGCATAAGCTAAATAAGTTCCATCGGTAAGAAAATCATTATAATTCGATGAAGATATACTTGACGGATATCCATAATATGCAGCATATCCACCACTTCCTTTAGCTGAGAAAATATTGTTTTTGAAATATTGATTTGAAACTGTTGTTGTTCCATACTGATATAGTGCTCGGCTCGAGGTTGAACCTTCAGAAATTGAAATTGTATTATACATAACATAAATTCTACTGGCATAATATACATACATACCATAATTAGTACCTGTTCCTGTAGAAATACTAATCATGTTATTTGTGCAATATCCAGGTGCTGTGGTTGAATTATTATAATTTGAAAAATAATTAAAAAGTCCATAAGCATAACTACTTGGAGTAAAAATAATTTTATTTTTAGAAATGTTAAATCCATTGTAATTGTAGTAGCCATAGATACCATAGCAATAATTATAAGCATTATCATGAAGATAATTGCCAATAATTTGAACTGAATCTTGATAATAAGCCATCATTCCATAAATATAAAATCCGCTAATATCATTATTGGAAATCACATTATATTTTGCCCAAGAGATGGAACTTGTACCATAAATATATAATCCATAATATCCACCAACAATTTTACAATTATTAACTGTGTTAAAATCATTGGAAGCACCTCCATAAATTACAATTGGCCTGCAATAAGATGAATTAATAACATCGGAAATTATTTTACAGCCATCAACAGTATTGTGTGAAGAGCCGTTCGTCATTTCCACACCATAACCATAAGTTGCGCCAGTGGCACGAATTGTTAAGTTTTTAAGAGTAATATAACTTGCATTATTATATCTTACAACATAATTATTGGTAGTACTTGTAGCTGCATATTGCAAAATTACATCATCTGCATTTGCAGTAGATGATTGAAAAGTTAATGTTGTACTATCAGAAACTCCTTGCACAGCATTGAATAAAAGGTGCATATTATAAGTACCTGGTACAATATTTATTACCGTAGTTCCGCAAATTCCAACACTATCTAAAACCGTCTGAAGTGAAGCAAATGTTGGAAAATCTGAGTTTGGACTTCCTAAGGTGAATGCACCCGATAAGCAAACATATACAAAGCTGCTAGTAGTATCATTTTGGTTTGCCCAATCAAGGCTATCATTTGGCATTGAAGTCCATGCTTTAATTCTATAAACTCCTGATCCAAAAGTATAATTGGCTACAGTTACTAATTGTGAAGAATCATTTGGTAATGCACCTAACCAGTTATAAACAGGATAAACAGAATCATTAATTGAGTAATATATTTTACATTTTGTCAATGAATCTACTCCGGTATTTTTAAGATTAACTTTTATTGGATAAGAAACACCTTGATTTACTGAACCACTCGGTAGTGCATAAGTAAGACCAGCATCATTATGAGGAATTCCAGAAATATTAACAGTAACTTTTTTCATGGCACTTGGGCAGGCACCTGCTGTGGCAGAGCCTCCACCAGCGTGGTAATAAATCCTACCATTAAATAATCTGGGTGAAAATGTCCCAGCCCATGGATATGCTATACCAGCTCCCACAGTTAAGGTCATATTAGCATCTGTATAAGTTACTATTGAAGTGCCTGTAGTATAGTTTACACTTCCAGAAGTAAGAGTTACATATATTCCATAAGTTTGACCAGCAGGTATAACCAAATTACCTACTGCCAATTTTGCTTTATTGCCTACACCGGATCCTGTTGAAACCACAGAATGTGATCCTAATAAAGTCCATGCAGAGGATGTTGCTTCCGAACCAACATAAGTTCCTAACTTATAATAAACCATACCTGTATAGGTTCCTGCAGCTTGTGGACTAATTAAAAAGCTATCCAAAGTTACAGTATTTATCGCTGTTACATTGAACATATTTCCACTTTGTCCATTCCCTCCAGTCCAGAGAGTAGAAATACTATCTGCTACTCCACCTGCACCTGCTTGGCAATAGTAAACAGCAGTATCATACAATACTGGCGTTTGGAAATATTGACCATATTGAATTTGATTTTGCCCTAATGGATCTGAATACCATATTATTGTATCTGAATGAATTGCATGTAGCAGCGTGCTTGTAGCATAAGGAATAGTGGGGTCACTTATTACAGGTGAAACTAATGGAACCCTCGAAGTAACAGAGTCATCTGTAATAGTATCATTAGCATGATTGGGGTCACCAACAAGACTTACCCAAACCTTTAATTTATAATTCGTATCTGCTGTTGTAGCTAAATTTACTGTATTAGTAAAAGTATATGTAATTGTATCATAAGGAATTATTGTATTAGGAACAGTTTCCGTAACTGTTGCCAAACCATCTCTTTTAAAAGATGCTGTTAAACCTCCTGAGATGTTTGCCGAACCATTATTAGCAATTTTTACCTGAACAACTTCATTACCCAAACCGCAACCCGATGCTAATGCATAAGGCATAAAATAACTTGCAGCACTTGCCTCCTGATTTGATGGCTTCCAAACTTCAATATTATCTAATAACCAACCATAATTGCCAGCAGCACCTGTAGAGTTAGCATCTACAATCTTAAAACGCACTTTTACTTGAGCTGCATTTGACACATAGGATGAGATGTTAAACTTTTCGTGCTTCCACCAGCTTGCCGTAGGTATCGCATTATTATTGGCTGGCTGCCAATCTGCATAAGATGTAGAATTGAACTTATTTCCAATATTTATATATTGCCCAGCTCCAAGATATCCTGTTGTAAGTTGTGTCCATGTAACTCCATTGTTATTTGACACCTCTATTATACCAGCATCAAAAAACTCCATCTTTGCTATCTGGTCGAACTCCAAATATACAACCTGACTCCCTGTAGTGTTAAATGCTGGGGAGGTTAGATAGGTTGTGTCAGCCAATCCTACTTTTGCAGAGTCAGCCTTTAATCCAGTGGCATGTAGTTGCGTTGTGACTGCCCAATTGTTGTTATTCTTTTCAGAAGTTGAGGTGAATACATTAGTAGCACCTTCAAATCCTTCCTGAAGCAAATATGTCTGTGATTGAGCTACATAGCTCATAAAAAACATTGCTGATAAGAGTAATAGTTTTCTCATTTTGTTGTTGATTTGGTTATTTGATTTTAAGTAATTTCAAGTTTTCAAATTTACTAATAAAACTCATAAAAAAAGATATTTATACTTTAATAATAAAATATTTACTTATTGTTGCATTCTTAACTTATGAATCAATTTATACAAATAATTTAACTTATTATCTTAATAATAAAATCTAAAGTTTAAAGGTTTAAATTTAAATTAACCTATCTTATAAATTATTTGTGCTTATTGTCAAATTTGGTCGCTTAATAGACGCAAAAAACTTGTAAAGTCTTAGTTGATTATAAAAATAAATTCATTTTAATAAAATATTTCTATCCATGAAAGCTCTTATAAATGTTGTTTAAAATCAAAAAAAAATAAATATTGAACTAATGAGCCTCAAAATTTCAGTACATTTGCCTATGTTTTGATTTAAATAATTATGTGGAAAAGCGATAACGAAGAAGAGAATAAAATAATCATAAATAAGTATAGGCAGATATTAAGGCATAGCAATGTTGAAGATCCTGAAAAGCGTAAGCAAATCAGGAAAGCTTTCACTTTTGCGCTCGAAGCACATAAAGAAATGCGCAGAAGAAGTGGTGAGCCCTACATTCTTCATCCTCTTGAAGTTGCTTTAATAACAACAAAAGAAATTGGGCTTCAATCTACTTCAATTATTGCAGCATTACTCCATGATGTGGTTGAAGACACTGATTACAATCTCCAAGATATAAAACATATTTTTGGTGAAAAGGTATCCAAAATCATTGATGGATTAACAAAAATTTCAGGCATTTATGATCAGACCAGCACCGCACAGGCAGAAACTATCAGGAAAATACTTTTAACTCTTTCGGAAGATGTAAGAGTCATTTTAATAAAACTCGCCGACCGTTTACACAATATGCGCACTTTGGATTCGATGCCACTGGAAAAGCAAATGAAAATTTCTAGCGAAACAGAATATATCTATGCACCTCTTGCTCATCGACTCGGATTAAATGCTATAAAAATAGAGCTCGAAGATTTGGTGTTAAAGTACAAACATCCAGAAGCTTATGCCATGATTGGGCAAAAAATTGAAGGCTCAGAAGAAGAAAGAAAAAAAATAATAGCGAAATTTATTGCGCCTTTCAGAAAAAAACTTAACGAAAGTTTTGAAAATTACAATATCATTTATCGCACAAAATCACGCGCTTCCATCTGGAAAAAAATGCAAGATAAAGGAGTTAGTTTTGAGGATATTTTTGACCTATTTGCCGTTAGAATAATTATTGACAGCAAACCAGAAGAAGAAAAATCTGACTGTTGGCATGCGTATTCAATAGTTACAGATTTTTATGTTCCAAAACAAGATAGATTTCGTGATTGGATTTCGATGCCAAAAGCCAACGGTTATGAGTCGTTACATACCACGGTGATGAGCAAAGATGGACATTGGATTGAAGTTCAAATACGTACCGTAAGAATGGATAATATTGCTGAAAAAGGCTATGCAGCACATTTTAAATATAAAGAAAAAGGGCAATCAGACAAAGGCATCGATGAATGGCTAATAAGAATTAGAGAGTTAATTCAAAAACCTAATGCCGACACTCTCGATTTCCTTGATGAATTTAAGCTAAACTTATATTCTCACGAAATTTATACCTTCACACCATCAGGTGAAATGCGCACGCTTCCTAGAGGTTCATCGGTTTTGGATTTTGCTTATAGCATACATAGTGAAGTTGGAAATAAAGCAATCGGTGGCAAAGTAAATAATCAATTGGCATCACTTAATAAAATCCTAGAAACTGGCGACCAAGTTGAAATCTTAACTTCTGCTCGTCAGGTTCCATCTGATGATTGGAATAATTGGGTAGTTACGGCACGTGCTAAAACCCAGATTCTCGCTGCTTTAAAAGAGGAAAAAAGAAAATATATTAATGATGGCAAGAAAAAATTGTCTGAGTTTCTACTAAAACTGAAAAAGGAAATGAGCCCCGAAAATGTTAGTGCAATTGTAAAGCATTTGAATATTAATGGCCGCTTGGATTTCTATTATCAGCTTGCAAAAGGGAAAGTAACTTTTGAAGATGTTGAATCTTATTTCAAGTACCTCGACAGCCTAAACACCAGCTGGGTAAGCAAATTAAATATCTTTTCTTGGAAAAATAAAAACACAGATAATCTCTCTGATATTATACGTGAAAAAATGGCCGAAAACCCAGAAAATTTTTTATTAGGCAAAAATTTAAATGACCTAAATTATATAATTGCTCCTTGTTGCAATCCAATTCCTGGCGACGACGTTATTGGATTTGTAAAAGACAACAAATCTATTCTTATTCATACCACAAGTTGCAATATTGCCACTAAACTTATGACTACCTACGGAAAAGGTATTGTGAAAGCAAAATGGAGGGAAAAAGGTCAAGTGGAGTTTCTTACTGGCGTGCGTTTCGAAGGTATCGATAAAGTTGGCCTGGTAGCCGAAATAACCAACGTTCTTGCTTCAAATATGAATGTCAACATACGAAATATTATGGTTGAAGCCAGCGATGGAATTTTCTTTGGACAAGCTATGCTTTATGTTCATGATGCAGCCCATGTTGACAAAATCCTAACCGAATTACGAAAAATTCAAAGCTTAAAAAAAATTTCCAGAATAACTGGCAAATAACAAATCTTATTAACAATTGTTAATAAAGCCTGTTGAAAGACGGTTAATATAAAACCCTGAAAATCTATTGACAAAATTTGCTTTTGCTATTATTTTTGTGACATCAATGACGTAAAATTACTGAAAGCACTGTAGGAAGCGATGAAACCTAACTCGGAAGGGATGCTGGACGAGACAATGGACATTAATCGAAATTTGCTGAAATAGACATTAGGTTGCCAAATGAAAGCAAATTTATCATGAAAACTTAAAACAAGAATTAATTTTCTTGCCAAATCATAAAGCGAATAACAATATGAT
>Ga0210044_10005202_pt1 | contig 17700 bp, 21 predicted proteins | sample CryGey13umfilter_2_FD_183959 | JGI IMG/M metagenome (GOLD analysis project Ga0210044, IMG submission 183959) | Groundwater microbial communities from aquifer in Utah, USA - Crystal Geyser 4/9/14 3 um filter (SPAdes) (version 2) | ecosystem: Environmental > Aquatic > Deep subsurface >... | reverse complement strand
CGCTGCAAGGCAGGAATGGTTTTGTCTTTTTGTTGGCACAAACAAAGAAGGAAAACGGGGACTCTGAACTCCTATTGCAGACATTGTCTGATCATGTCCATCGACTCGCTGAATCATTTGGGAAGGACGCCAATGCGCAGCATCGCTTTGAACAATTTCTTGGTGCACTGAATGAAACCCTTGCTAAACACGTACGCGAAGGGCACTGGCAGGTCCCTATTGAAGAATTTGATGCAATTGTTGGTATCGCAACTGGATCTCAGATGTATCTTTCTGGATGTGGGGAACTCACATCACTCTTCCTGCACAGAAAACCTTCACAACGTTACCAGGTCTACAACCTGTTTCGCAGCATCCAAACAGAACAATCACTTCCCACCTGGGAAAAAGCCTTTGCTGTTGTCCTTGATGGAGATCTCCACGAGGGGGACGTGTTCTGTGTGACAGAGAAGGATCTCCAACGCGAAATTCAACCGGAAGATCTCAACCACATCCTTGCAAAACTCCCGCCTGTGAGTGCCGTTGATAAAATTCGACAGTACTTCCCCCTGAAAGATGCCTTGCAGCTCATTGTGCTAAAAGCAGATCTTAGAGCGGACATCCAAGCCACAAGTGACGAGCTCACACATCGATCCAATCTATCTGTGGCCCAACTTACAGAAACAGAAGAAGAAACAGAGCTACTCCTTGAGGACCAACGACCAAATTTTGTCGCCCTTGTGGGAAAAGTGGTGGCACTGCTGGTTGGCCTCGTGCGTAAAGAACAACCAACATCACATCTCTCAGTGGGTACGCAAGCGCCTCAAGACCGTTGGAAACGCCTAGCAAAAAAAGGACTCACACTGACCTGGAAATATACAAAACGACTTGGAAAAACAAGTCTGCTTCATGGGAAAAAACTTTCCTCAGCACGTGGACGTGATGAACTTGTTGCCCACCTAAAGGGAACACGTGGAAGACTCACCCATCGCTTCAAAAAACTCTTTGGACGTATCGACGAAGTCCCCCGTTCCACAAAGTATCTCGTCGGAGGACTCGTGATTGCACTTATTGTCTTTTCCATTGGTGTTTCAACACTCTCAAAATCAAAAACACGTTCAGCGGAACAAGAATCCTATGTCGCACGTGTGGAACAGATTGAAGATATGATTGAACGTGCTGCCGGAGCCATCATCTATAAGGACGAGGATCAGGCACGAAGCCTGTATGGCAATGCACGCACACTCGTTGAGAACTTACCTACAGACACCGAGGAACGCACAGCCACAGCCGCAGAATATCTCGCAGATATTCAAGTGGCCCTTGATGAAATAAGTCACCTCGTCACCATTCCGAACCCACCACTCTTAGGCGATCTGGCAGAACTCAATGAATCACTCAAGGGAAATGCGCTCATTAGAACAAACGACACCCTCTACGCTGTCGGAAGCGATGGAGGCCTCTACGAACTCTTACAATCAGAAAAGCGTTTTACCGTCAGTGTCAACGGAACTGGACTTTCTGTCGTTGCTGCGGCAGCGGAAGATGGAGCCATGTATCTTCTCAGTAACGATGGCGGATCCCAAGTTTATACAGCTGGAACAGAAACCTTTGATGAAGTTCTCACAACAAATGAATCTTTGGTTGATCTCGTGGCCTATGCCAACCGACTCTATCTCTTGCGACCATCCACAGACGACCAAGAGGGTCAGGTACTGCGTTCCGGACGCACCGGTTCAACCTTTGGAGAACCAACGGATTGGATCAGCCAGCGCACAGCCGACTTTTCAACAGCTGTCTCACTCGCCATTGATGGAACCGTCTTCGTTCTTAACAAAAACGGAGTCATCACTAGATTCTCAAGCGGAAGCGAGGTGGGTTGGGATGCCGGGACCGTTGATCCCCCGCTCACGGCTGCGACACACATCTATACGGATGGAGAAAGTGCGTATGTCTATGTCCTTGAACCAGACACAAAACGCATCGTTGTCTTTGAAAAGGAAACGGGAGACTTCGTTGTCCAATATCGTTCGGAGAGTTTTAGTGATCTGACAGGTATCGTGGTTGACGAAGCCGACTATAGCCTCTATCTTTTAGCTGGATCGAAACTCTATTCAATTGCCGCAAGCCACATTGAAACATAACTATGAAGACACATTACCTTATTCTCACCACACTGGCTGTCGTCGTTATTGGAATCGGACTCCTGACCTGGACCAACCAAGATCCCGTGGTCGTCGATGAACTCACAGGCACCTGGTACGCTGGAGACACGAGTGACACTGGACTCAGCTGGTGGATGCAATACACCTTCGACAATGGTGCCTACACACTTGAAACAGGCACAGATTACAGTGAAGAAGGAACCTATCGCATTACGGAAGAGTTCCTCGACGGATCTCGTCTCGTTGAAAAAACATTCTACGGCGGAGAAAAGGTCCATGAAATGGCGGTCCGTCTAGATCCAGAAGAACCAGATGCACTCTACGTCGAAGGCGTGCGCCTAGAGCGTGTTGAGTAAACAAAAACACCCCATCATCATGGGGTGTTTTTTGATTGAAGGAAAAATCGATTACTTGAGTTCTACAGAACCACCAGCTTCTTCGATCTGACTCTTCATATCTTCTGCCTGTGCTTTTGGCACACCTTCCTTTACGGGACCTGGAGCAGCATCGACCACAGCCTTTGCTTCCTTCAGACCAAGACCAGTAATCGCACGGACAGCCTTGATGACACCAATTTTGTTGTCACCAGCAGCAGTAAGGATGACGTCAAAATCTGTCTTCTCTTCTGCAACCTCACCAGCAGCAGCAGGACCACCAGCCATCATCATGGCAGGAGCAGCTGCGCTGACTCCGAACTTCTTTTCAAGAATCTTTACGAGCTCAGCGAGATCAAGAACAGACATTTCTTCGATCTTGGAAACAAGATCCTGGAACTTTGCAGGAACCTCTACGGCCTCCTCTACAGGAGCGTTTGTTGCTTCTTCAGACATAACGTATTGATAATTAGAGGCTTACGCCTTAGCTTCCTTAACAGCGTTAAGGACATAAACGAAATTGCGCAGGTTGCCGGCGAGGGCATTGACGAATCCTGAGACAGGAGCATTGATGGAACCAACAAGCTGGGCCAAGAGCTCTTCCCTGCTAGGCAAGGTTGCGAGCTGCTTGATGGCGTCCGTACCAACAAACTCTCCTTCCAAAATTCCGCCAACAATCTGAATGTCCTCGCGATCTTTAGCAAACTCAGCCATCAGCTTTGCTGCTGCAACCTCATCATTGTATCCGAGACTTGTAAGAATGGATCCTTCGAGATCGTTCTTGCCGATCGTGAAGCCATTTTTCTCAAGCGCACGGACCAAGAGGGTCTTTTTCGCCACGAGTAATTCTACACCCAGATCAATTCCCTTCTGACGAAGATCATTCGCATTCTCCATGGTGTATCCAGAAACGGATGTAAACACCACCGTCTTCATGCGAGCAAGCTTGTCAGCCAGTTCTGCGACAATCTCTTCTTTTTCTTGTCGTGTTTTTGGCATAGTTGTGTGTTGGGGACTGAGTAATCTCAGCCCTAGGTTTCGACCTTTATTAAAAAACTGCAGCTTCGCGCCGCAGGAAAAAGGTCAATAACACAAGATGCTATCGATCTTACCTCGACGGGACCTATGCTTTCGCAGCCCGTGTTCTACGGCAAATCTGTAGTTCGATGAAATAATAGTAAATCTGACTTTTTTTGTCAATATCAAGAAATACATTCAAAATAAACCGATTGTGAAAATAGGGACATTAAAAAACAAGAAAGGGCGACTGTTCCCAAAAGGATTCCCAAAATTGTTTCTTAAAAAGAATCAACGTACACTTGCCACATCAGATAACCTGCGTGATTGGGAATGTTATTTGAAAACAGTACGGATAAAAACGAGTTTTGTGAGATAAATTCTAATCGCCACGAAAACAATTTATTCATTAGGGGAAATGAAATATAATAACATTATGAGATTTATAGATTTATTTGCAGGAATTGGCGGTTTTCATTTAGGAATTCACAGTATTGGCGGTGAATGTGTTTTTGTATCTGAATGGGACGATAAAGCACGCATAACTTATGAAGAAAATTTTAAAACACTTTCACCAAAAGTGTTTGAAGTAGGTTTATTTTCAAAAGGAGTTAATTTATTTGAAGGTGATATCACAAAGGTAAATGAAAAAAACATACCAGAATTTGATATTCTTTGTGCTGGGTTTCCTTGTCAGCCATTTTCTAACGCTGGATTAAAAAAAGGGTTTGAAGATTCTAGAGGCACTTTGTTTTTTGATATTGCTAGAATAGTAAAATACCATAAGCCAAAAGTTGTATTTCTTGAAAATGTAAAAGGCTTCAAGAATCACGACAAAGGAAATACATTTAAGGTAGTAAAGGAAACACTAGAAAAGCTAGGCTATAACGTATATGCCCAAGTTTTAAATGCTAAGGATTATGGAGTACCCCAGAACAGGGAAAGGGTTTATATTTTGGGATTTTTAGATGATGTGAATTTCAAATTTCCAAAGCCAACAAAAAAAGTAAGGGTTGGTGATATTTTGGAAAAAAAAGTTGACGATAAATACACACTATCTGATAAATTGTGGGCTGGGCATCAAAGACGAAAAAAAGAACATAAAGAAAAAGGAAATGGTTTTGGGTACTCTATGTTTGATGAAAATTCAGAATACACTAGTACAATTTCTGCAAGATATTATAAAGATGGATCTGAAATTTTAATAAAACAAAAAAATAAAAATCCTAGAAAATTGACTCCAAGAGAAGCCGCTAGACTTCAAGGTTACCCCGAAACATTTAAAATCCCTGTTAGCGACACATCAGCATATAAACAATTTGGAAATAGCGTTGCTGTTCCAGTTATTATTGCATTGGCAAAAGAAATCAAGAAAGCTTTGGATTCATTTAATAAAAAATCATTGTGAAAATAAAAAAACTACAAATCGGCAAGGGAAAATTGGATATTAACTTAAAATTTTACTTTTTATTGAAACAATTAGTAAAAGCAAAGTTATCAGAAAAACAAGCATTTAATTTTTTGGAAATTTATACTTTATTCAAAGATTCTAAAACCGATCTTTGCAATGAAAAATTTTTAGATTTGATTCAGCAAATCAAAGGCCAAGACAAGCAAAATATTTTGTATACAATTATTGAAACACTGGAGAATGAAATTGATTTAGATTTGTTTATGTTCAGCTTGAAATTGTATTTAATAAAAGACCTTCTTTTACAAGAAGCAAAACTGACTGATGTTATTGGAATTTCAGATTTAGAAAAACTAGATCCACTATCATTAAAATACGACAAGGTTTCCGTGTATAGACCTTATGCAACAAGAGTTAACGGAGCTTTATTAGCATTGCTTTTCTTTTCCCAAATAGAGGCCGGAAAAACAAACTTCATGTCAGACGATACGCATAGATTCATTAAAAAAATATCAGAATTTGCTGTTAAACTCAAAAAGAATGGAGTTGAACCAAATCAAATTTTCATGTTGATGTTTTCAGAAAGTGTCAATCAATCTATTATTTCTGATTCTGGGACGGATTATGAGGACAGAATTTTATCAGTTCTTACAAAAATCGGAATACCAGAAGAAAAAATAACAAAGATCCATGACAAAGACGACTCAAGCACCGAATTTGATTTTTTCTTTGAGCTGGGTAAAAAGACCTATGGAATAGGAGCTAAAAGAACACTTCGAGAGCGATATAAACAGTTTATAAAAACCGCTCAAATGAGCAAAATTGATGTAATGATTGAAATAACACTTGGACTAGATCTGAACGAAGAAAAGGCTAAAAGCATAAGAAATCATAACATCTATATTTATGTTGCAGATGAAGTTTATAATTCAAGAGATTTTTTAAAAAAGATGAAAGGTGTTTATTCGGTTAAGGATTTAAATCTAAACACATTAAAGACTCTTAAATGAAACAAAATGCCATATTCAAAAACATTATCATTAAACTCCCTCATTGTGAGGAGGGTGTAAAGGGGGCAGGTCGTGTTATGTGCTTTTTAAGACCTGATTTTTTATAAATAGTAAGCGAGAATGTTTCAGGTAACTGATAAAAACACATAACACGACCTGACCCCTAACCCCCTCACCAAAAAACAGAAAACCTCATAGCACGTGGCTACGAGGTGAGGAGGGTGTGGAGCAGGTCGATGAGCTGAGCGGGGTTCTTGTTGAGCACGTGGATCTCGGTAGCCACAGTGGGATGGGCGTTGTGAAACGGCTCGGGTTCTGAGGTGAACAAAATGAACGGCCGATCCCTGAGGTGAGGTTTGGAGCGTTGGTACACCTCATGACCCCAGATGCCGGGCATGTGCCAGTCGCAGACGATCGCTGCGAAGGCTTCTGGGTCAGAAGTGATGGCCTGCAGAGCAGACTCTCCATCCGGGAATAACCTGACCGAATAGCCGGCCCGTTCCAGCATCCGCCGGAGCATGTTGAGTATCAGTTCATCATCATCGATTGCTATGATCATCGGCTTGGTCATGAACATGTCCTCCATGTGAAAACCCACCAGTGAGATACCCTGACACACACAAGACCTTTAATCAAGGGTGAAACCGACAAAATCAAAAAAAGCGAGCATAAACTCGCTTTTTTTGGGATCACCCGTAAATCCTGTGGGGTAAGAAAAGGGACTCGAGTACCCTCGTCATTGCGAGGAGCAAAGCGACGAAGCAATCTTTCGAACATCCGTAGATTGCTTCGCTGTCGCTCGCAATGACGAGAGGTAAGAGTTATTTGCGAGCACTGTTTTGAGAAACCGAATAGCTTTTCTCCACAAGATTTACGGGTGATCTTTTTTTTGCTTAAACCCCTATCACCGTCCCAGCAAATCGCTTCCCTCGCAGCAGGTCATCTAGATTCTTAATATTCTTTCCGTTCAAGAGTGCCACCTTCATTCCCGAGTGATGCGCGAGGCGGGACGCCACAGGGTCAAACGGGACGTTCATTCCGGGATCCCACTCATTCCCCACCATCTTCCGAAAATCCTTCCAAGAAATATCACAGATAATCTCTGCGTCTTTGTATTTATTTGGATCCTTATCGTAAACGTAATCAATGTTTGACAAATTCACCACCACCTTGGCCCCAAGGCGTTTGGCGAGCCGTGTGGCAACGTAATCTGTTGACCACCCTGGCTTCCACCCTGCGGCGACGAGCACAGGTTGCTTTGGATTCTTTGGAGCACGTGTTGGATCTTTAATCATCACTGGATGTGCCACATCGCGAAAGACGGTACGCATGAGGTGACCATTTAAACGTGTGGAGTGAATTCCGAGCCAATCCAAATCCTCTCGTTCCAGCTGCCCCACCTTGCGAGCGGCTTCTTGATACTGACGTGCAGTTCCTCCTCCACCGACAACAATCACAAATCGCCACCCGCGCTTCAGATGTGTTTGGATGAGCTTTTTAAACGCTTTCAAAAATTGATAATCAATGCCTCCATTCGGCACGACCAAAGATCCTCCTACGGATACAACAAGTGTTGACGGGGTCAGTGAATTTGAGTGGGTCATAAAAAAAGACCGCCGAAGCGGTCCATGTCATTACGATTCTTTTGCTTGTTTAACGAGCCAGTTGGTGGCAAGGGAGATAGCCCAGAGGAGCAATGCCGCGAACAAGGCAGGAACGAATCCCTCAACCACAAATCCCTCGACAATGGTGGACACGAGCCAGATCATGAAGGCATTGATGACAAAGGTAAAAAGACCAAGTGTCAGGATCGTGATTGGAAGGGTAAGGATAAAGAAGAGTGGACGCACAAGCGCATTCACAAGCCCAAGGATAAGCGCAGCAATGAGCGCATTGTAAAACGACTCGACCCCAAACCCAGGAACCACATTCGCAACCACGATCAGAGCAACCGCATTGATCACCCAACGAAAGAGAATATAAGCCATATAAACGTCAATTCTATCCTTCTAGAAAATTAGAAGGCACAAGTTGTGCCTCGTGAGTCACCTCATTCAAACGCGACACTAACCCATAGACCAACTCATTAAGTTCTGGAATGGGCGATCCTTCCTCAAGATACTTAACGATTGCCATACTAACCAGCTCAACTTTTTTCCTGGCCAAAGGATCTTGTTTTGGCTCCAAGTCAAGTCTCATAACAATCCAACCTTTGTCAGCTTGACTCTCATAAACATCACTCGTTTCATCACCATCCATGAGATAAAACTCACGATATTCATCCAAAGAAATGCACCGGTCACCATAACAAATAATCTGCTGTTCCTGTTGAAGTGCCTTTGGTACCGTAATATACACATCATACTCCCCAACCTCGCTCGCATCTTGCATAGTCCAATGCCCCATGAGGTCAGAGTAATCACGAATTCCATCAATTCCCACGTGAATCCCGTCGTGGTCTCCTGCTCGCTGAATGCCGTTTGTTGCCAATACATCCTGATACACAAGCTTCTCAACCCCATCTTGACTCACTCTTACATACCCTTGAAAATCAAACGTTGCTGCTGAATCAACACCGGCTTCCCGAATATCTGTATTATACAAACGCTTGTAATCTTCCAAAGACACCACAGGCAAACCCTCATGATACTCCTGACCAACCTCTTTCTTCTGAGGTTTTTGAAATTCCGCAGCCCCTTCTGGGTGTGATAGCTGGTCTCTGCTCATATGTTTATGCGTCAAATTTTTCTTTAATTTCTTGGACCTTGTTTTCAACTTCGGCAAGTTTCTTCTTCAACTCACCTGCAAGCTCTAGTCCACGCTCAAACTGCTTGAGACCTTTATCAAGATCTAAATTCTCCTCTGAATCAAACCATTCGGTAATCTCTTCGAGTTCCTCAAATGCTTTTCCAAAATTGATAGTATTCTTCTTTGCCGTCATAAGGATTTTCTGGAGCGAATTAAGGGAAACTGAGACAAATAACTTTGAGTCGGCTCAGTATTGAACAGCCGATCTCATAAGTTTGTTTGTCGAAGCTTTCCCGCTACGCGAACCCTTTCCCTCTAAACAAGCTTCTGCTGACCGTGACCATTCTTTCTTTTAATTTCAGCCTCTGCTGAACCTGCGGCGAATTGTACCGTAATCTCCTGTCCCACATCAAGACTCCCCGCATCCTTCACCACCACCCCACCTGTAGTCACGATACTGTATCCACGCGCAAGAACACGTTGTGGATCGACTTGCCGCAACACTCGACCAAGATTCTCTAAATCCGTACGAATCTGTGGAAGCCAGTCGTGGCTTGAAACAAGTAGTCGTTCATACCCGGAACGAAAACGTTCTTTCTGACGCTCAAGAACAAACGACACAAGATGCGTCACCTTTTCAATCACTTGACCATAACCATTCACACGATCTTGTAGGCGCTCCTCCATGTGACGTGTCATCGTCTGCAACTCATACAACACATCCGTGCGTGACGGAACAACCCGTTCCGCAGCATTCGATGGCGTTGATGCACGTACATCTGCCACAAAATCTGCGAGTGACTCGTCACGTTCGTGACCCACCCCAACCACCACGGGGATCTGTGAGGCATAAATCGCACGCGCCACAGACTCATCATTAAACGCATGCAAGTCCTCAAGCCCCCCTCCTCCACGTGTCAGAACCAGCACATCCGGCCGTTCCTCTTCTGGAAGAGTATTAAAATATCCAAAGGCCCCAGTAATCTCCTGTACCGCCTGACGTCCCTGCACGTGGACATGTGCGTGATGCACAACAAGCCCACCCCATCGGTTATTCAAAATGCGCACAAAGTCACCAAACGCAGCTGCATCTCGTGACGTAATGAGTCCAATCCGTTCTGGAAACCGTTCCAAGCTACGTTTGCGACTTGCGTCAAACAATCCCTCCCCCTGCAACTTTTTTTTCAAGAGTTCATACGCTTGCCGCAACGCTCCTTCTCCCACCGGAGATAACTCCTGCACGTTCATCTTAAAGGTGCCGAAACGTTCATAAATCTTCGGTTGCCCCTTCACCTGAACGCGCATCCCATCAGCCACTTCCACCTTGAGTTGCCACACAGTCATGAAACACTTAAGCACAGCCTGTTCTTTTTCGTCTTTTAAATCGAAGCTGATCCACTTCTGTTGCGCAATACGAAAATCCGACACCTCCCCCTCGATCACCACCTCACTCGATGGAATCATTTGGAGCGTGTCGTTGACGAGATCTAAGTAGCCACTGACGGAATAAACGTTTGAATCCATTACATTGGTGGGTTAAAGAAAAACGGCTGGTAATACTGAACCAAAAGCCACAGCCCGAGTCCCAACACTAAGTGTGCCACAATCGTTTCCATCCACACATGACGTCCTTCTTTGAGTCCAAACCACCCCATCCCAAGCAGCGGATAGACCACAACTCCAGCCACAATCCAGCTTAACAAGGCATACACCACGAGTGAAAGTAGGGTGTACGGGGCGTTGGTGACAAAGAGCCACCCCTCGCGTACAAACACAATGTAGATCAGTCCAAATAAAAACCCGATAACAATGTGAAGCAAGAGACCAATGAAAAAAACCTCATGCGTATGCCGAATCTTGAGGCCGAAAATTGTTTTGACATCGATCAGCATGGGCGCATTCTTCACCTTTCCGCGCTCGCTAATTTCTAGCAGAATCGCAGGCAGTGCGAAGAAAAACGCCACCAGTCCTCCAAGGGCTCCACCGAGTAAGTAATCCATAGTTAAGGCTGAATAACTAAAACAACTTTCCTTCCCCCCGTAATCTCCCCTCCACCATTCCAATCATGCATCGCAGACATAATGGTCTCAAAATCATAGAGGTAGGCCTCCCCATGACGGGTACCTGGATCATTCACGATAAACTTATTTCCCACCGTATACCCACGAATGACAAGCATGTGATACACCGGCCCCGGAGCCGTGAAGTAGGGATTCCCAAGCAAACGACCAGCAGCTGGCACAATCACAGGATACCCAGCAGCAAGTTGCGCCTTAATATCTTCAACCGTTGGGTCTTCAATCAAGATCACATTAGAGAAGCCGAACATCAATTCCGCAAAGGTGCCTGTTTGTTCTGCTGTTGTATCTTCGTAATACCCAAAGAGTTCTTCCTCAAAGGCCACAATATTCAACAGATCTAAGTCAGCCTTATCTGGATTAATCACTCCCTCTCGCTCTCCAGCATAATACTGCTCAACCATGTACACACTCGCCTCCTCACAAGCCTCTTGGTAAGGCTCAGTCCAACTTCCATGCGGTGCCTGAGAAGTAAATGGCACAGCCAAATTAATGGAGGCTGGAAGGATCGTTCCCTCTAACGTGGGCTCCAATGTTTCTTCATCTGATTCAGGATCCTCCTCAACCACCACTTCTTCCTCCTCCCCCACCTCAGTCACGCTCGCTTCTTCCTGAGTGGGAGGCAACGCCTCCTCAATCACTTCCTCAGCACCCTCCTCTTCGATACCAACCTCTCCCTCGATCGTCTCTTCCGTGACGGTCTCGTAGCTTATAGCCTCTGGAAGTGGTGGCTCACTCATCTCACGCACCCAATCCAAAATGGGAACCCGTTGTGTGTACAGTGCCGCACCAAGGGCGATCAGTAAGATGATTAGTTCAATGACACGTTTAATCGTCTTCATAAACAGATGCCTACATTATCAATGTACTCACCACAAGCGTACCCCGCAGGACATTGATCCGACGTTTCGCACTCACAGTACGCTCTACAAAGTTCAATACAGACTTCTGCATCCATCCCACGACACGCAGAGCCGCAGTCTTCCCAACTTCCCCCAGTCCCCTCACACGATGCCTTAGTGAGTCCCCCCGGTTCTTCCACCTCTTCAAACTCTTTTTCCTCCCCCTCCACAACCTCATCCACTTCATCCACGATCAAAGGTTCTGGTGAAGGGAGTGAATCATTCTGATCAAACACAATCAGAACCACCACACCCACAATGACGACCCAGATCATAAGGAGACCGATCATCCATGATGTCTTCATAAAGAGGCGTGCTCGCGCACCCAACGCTGCAACTTGTACGTTGCAATCACGTCGTCTTCGTTATATTCAATAATTTTTTTGAGGATCTTGGGAGACTTTTTCTTGAGCCATTCTTCAAACCACAGCACCGAATTTGCTCCAGAAGCATCCGCACTGCGCCAGGTAAATCCAATATAGTTTGCAATGTCCTTCAAAGAGTAAAATGAAAGTGGAAAAATAACGGCTGGACGTACAATCGAAAGTAAGTCGATCATGTTGCGTTCAAAAGCCTCACGGGCAATCTCACTCACCCCATACTTTGCTGAAAATCTTGAAATGACCTCCTGCTCAAACCAACCGTAGTGATAAATCGGTGCCTCAAGATGTTGCTCAATAAAACTTACAAAATCCTCCCACATAGCTCCTTCCTGTTCTGGAGACTCCGCAAAAAACTGATGGTACTCCTGACCATCCTTGGTCACTTTCAACACACCAAACAAATAATCAAAATCACGCAGTGGATCGCTCTCAATATCAAAGAAGAGCTCTATATCTGCCTCTGGCATCTCCACGTCGTGACGGATCATGTAACGATGCTCATGAATGGCGATCGCCTGGTCACGCATGGTCTCAAGCCGACCTGGATTTAAGTCAGGTGCCAAATCCTCGAGCTCTGGGACGGACTTAAGCGCAAGCTCGCTCATTGTCTGCACCCCGGCTGCCTGCAGTCGATGAACCTCCGCACGCCAAATACGATTCAAAAGGGATAAGTCATCACACTCCTCAGACTCGGTACGACACTCCTTAAACCAGGGAGACTGTTTACACCCCGACGTCACAAAATGCGGGGGGCGTTTTCCTGCAATAATTTTTTCAATCTCAGAAAGATTCAAACGATACTCCGACTCAAAGGACTCAATCAGGTACGGCATGACTTCATTATCAGGGGTGATGATGTACCCTTGCACCGGCTTGGTGCCTTGGATGCGTTCAAGAAGTTCTGCGTAGAAGCACCCTTGAAATCTATGATCCTCGCGAAGAAAACGTGTGCGCTTAATATCTGCCGCAACATAATAATAATCTCCCAATGTGGATCGTCCTTCGACCTTCTCGAGAAGATCAGGATGTCCAACCCAATGCTTGTCAATGAGGGTTCCGTGGTAGATCGTTTGACGCCCCTCTCGCATAAATGCAAGCGTCTGGTTAAACGCTTCATCAGGATCTTCCGCCGTGACCTGAACAAGATCTTCACGATCAGAAATCAGTTCAAGCTGTAGATCATGAATCAATCCCTCGTCTTGTAGCTGTTCCATGAGGGGCTCATGTGGACGATACTCATCCGCATGGGCGTCAAAATAGACCCAATTCGGGCACTTGAGATATTGATAAAACGTTTTTTCAGTAATGTGTCCTTGCATGTATACTAAGTATAGCAGCTTCCTTCCCTCTCTAGGAGTAGCGTTGGACAACCCCGACACAGGCCCTAGGTATCCTTGCCGCTACCAACTCCGTATCGTCGTCGACTACGACGGCATTGAGTGGGTACACTTCTTCGGCGCCATGGAGTTCGTACGAACCTACCAAGAACTCCCGGACAAGCTTGCAGAGCAACTCGAGCCGATCATCAAGTACTTCATGAAGCTTCGTCTGGAACGTCTTGAACTTACGTGCAGACCCGGATCCCTGTTCTTGATCGACGGCGAGTACCGAACGCTCGAAGGTGCTCCTGAAGGAACCCTCGAAACACTCCGGCTCTGTGCCTGGTATCTCGACTGGCGATGGCGTCGAGAAATGGCCGGTCTGCGAAACAGTCCGTGGCGGTGCCTTGAATGCTCAGAGGACGTTCCAGCCACACGCACACACTGCGCAAACGCATCCTGTACGTCCTGGAACATCCTCTACGAAGCAACCGGCATCGTCATCCTCCAACCCGTCCCCAAAGCGCAATCAGCCTGACCTACGCCGGTCAGGTTTTCTTATTCAAAAAACACAGGACGCATCCTGTGTTTTTCTGTTTACTCTTTGTCTTCCACACTCACAGCGTTCATAACATCCCCGACGGCAATCTCATCGACCACATCCATTCCTTCTAGGACCCGACCAAAGATCGAGTAAGCCTTTGGAAGGGGTGTGTCTGCAAGCATGATGAAAAACTGAGAACCATTGGTATTAGGCCCAGCGTTCGCCATGGCGACAATGCCGCGTTCATAGCTGTAGTCATCAACAAGTTCATCTTCAAACTTATACCCAGGACCTCCTGTGCCATTCCCATTTGGGTCTCCCCCTTGAATCACGAATCCTTCTTCACGTCGGTGGAAGGTGAGATTGTTGTAGTAGCCACCTGTCGTCAGATAGACGAAGTTTGAAACCGTCAGTGGCGCTGTTTCGTTATAAAGTTCAAAGACGATATCGCCCTTACTTGTTTGGATACGAATCTGTTTGTTCGCAATCTCCTCCTCAGAAAGCTCACCTGGGAATTCCCACTGGAGCTGTGTTTCGTCCGTCATAATCTCATCTTCTTGATCAGGATAACTAAAAGTGACATCACTCGTTGTTAGATCTCCCCCAGAGCAGCCAGCACCCACGAGCAAGAGGGTGACGGCAAGTACTGAAAATCGTTTCATACTAATTGAGTCGTTGGAACCGAATCTCGATTGGTGCGACGTCTCCCGCAAATTCAATCGAAGGAAGCCCGAGACCTGAACTATTTAAGAGCACCATTGCTGAAAGAACAAAGATGATGACAGAGAACATGGCAAGTAACCTGTTCACACGCATGGGCACGTGATCGCAGTTGGAACACGTTCCAACGAACACGATACGACGATGTACCTCTGTTGGTTTGTGTGCATGCTCAATGCGTTCTTCCGTCATGGTGACAACCGGTGCCTGAGCAATCGCCTCCGCAACCTCTCGACGCACCTTCGCCACTTCCTTTTTCACAGCCGCAGGCTGCGTGGTGGTCGTGAGACTCTTTTTCGCCACTGGTTTTTTCTTTGCGACAGCTCTACTCTTTTCCACCTTCTTTTTTACAGCTGGTTTCTTCGCCGCAGTCTTCTTTACAGCAGCCGTCTTCTTGGTTGACGTCTCTTTTTTGGACGTCGTGGATGAAGCTTTTTTCTTTGTTGGCATATGTCTCTCTCCTTGGATCCCCCAAGGTAAAAATGAACGTTAGGCGACCCCCACTGAGGCCTAATAAAAAAATTCTGTGTTAACTATAACACAGAATGTCAAGGGACCCAAAAAGTTATTCACCCAACAGTATTCCAAATCCGACTAACAGGCTCCCGGCAACGTCCACCTGTGCTGAAACAGAAGTTGTTGCGAGATCATACACCGTTGGAAGAACCTCCCAGCTCAGTGATGTGACATTATAGCGGTACAACACAAGCTCCGTCAGGTCGACGGCTCCCACATCAACCACAATCGCAAGCTCTCCGCCCACAACCACCACCCCCTCTGGTGTCACAATCTCATAAAGTGGGAGCTCGATCCCATCTTCGACCGCAACAGCCTCATGCGTGAGGAGTTGAATACCTGCCGCAGGACGTGCAACCCCTTCAAACGTCACGAGACCATCACTTGAGCGCAGAAACACCTCCTCTGGAGCGGGAGTGAAGATGAAAAACAAACTGGTCACCACCACAATCACAACCACCGCCGCCACAAGCCAAGAGTCACTCTTCTTTTTTATCCTCCTTACCATACCTGTAAATAGTATCACACGGGATCTCTACAAAAATAGTGATCTCATACCTGCTCTGCCTCCCAGGGCAATCCAGGGCGACCAAAGTGGCCGTAAGCCGACGTCCCACGATAAATTGGCATGAGGAGATTCAGCCGTTCCACTATCGCCTCAAGCCGGAAATCAAATGCTTCTTTTAACAAGTTTGTCAGATCCATCTTTGCTCCACGTGATTTTTCTCCCATCCCAGTTGCCTGCACCAACAGAGGTTCACTGCGACCAAGGGTGTAGACAATGTTCACAAGTGCGGCGGACGCAAGACCCTGCTCAACAAGATACCGTGCGGCATAGCGCGCCATGTACGTGCCCGCTCGCGCAGCTTTGCCAGGATCTTTCCCGCTCAGTGCACTCTCACTATGTGGAATCAGACCTCCGTAGGTATCCACCCCCTGCTTACGCCCATTCGCACCAGAATCTGCGCGAAATCCGCAATAGGTAAACGGTCCAATGGGGTTGATATAAATTTGTACTCCCTCTTCCCCGACAATCGGCATCACCACGCGCTCTAAAATCGTTTCGCGTACTTTCTTTTCATCAACACTCACTTGGTGAGATGCGAGGATCGTCACGGCATGAATCTGATCTTGATCCATGGTGAGCTGTACCTTCCCGTCTGGCTTGAGCCAGGAGAAGGCAGGATCCGTGCGACGCAAGTCATCGAGTCGGCGTGCAAGTGCATGTGCGAACACCACAGGACGTGGCAACATCTCCCGTGTCTCGCGTGTGGCATAGCCATTCACAACAACCGTGTCACTCGCTCCATTTGCAAGTTTCATTTCTTCACTTTGATCTTCAACATTTACAAACACCTCAATGTCATCTTGATACCCAATCTCTTGATACACCTGCTTGGCGAGTGCCCCAACATCAAAATCAGCTTTCGCATTCACTTCCCCACCAATCATGACCATTCCATGAGACCCCATCACCGACAGATCAACATGTGCCCCTTGGTCACGACGCAAATATTCATCGACAATCGCATCAGCAATTTGGTCGCATATTTTGTCCGGCTGACCCTGGGTGACTGATTCAACTGTTTTCATCATAGCGGGGGCAGAATAGCAAAAAGATGGCGCACGATCAATCCGGAATCCTGTGCACAGAAGGGGTACGAAAATGAAAAGATCCGCCTTATCAGCAGATCTCGTTTAATTGCCCAGACACAAGAGGTGTCAGGACGGGTGGGTCAGTGCGCAGAGCTCGAGCCGGTTCTCCACGAGACGAAGCGTTCCGACGCCCGCGAAGTCGAGGCCCACTCCACCAATCTCATCGCCAAACTGCCGACAGACCTTCATGTAGACCTGGGTGACGAAGGCGTACAGGTTGCCGCCAGACACACCCATGTCCGCCGCCACTGTATCCCAGGCCTGCTTGAGCTTCTGGTTGATGAGCGGCAGTGGGCCATGGAGAACGATGGGGCGTCCACCGTGTTCCAGAAGGAGACGTAGGACTTCCAGCCAGGCCCTCATGGCCCTGTTGCAGACGTCCGTGACCCGCTCCTGTTCGAGGTATGCCTGATACTCCGTGTCACCCTCGAGACCCATGTTGGTTGCGAGTGCTTGAACACGCTCCTCTTCGAGGACAACCTCGTCGCCGTCCACACCCGTGATCGCCTCCCTGATGCTGATGGGGTCGTGCTCGAGCACAAGACGCACCGTCACAGGAGGGAGCATGCAGCGATACCAGTATGGTTCTCGAAGCACCTGTTCAAAGATCTGCGAAAGAATCATCGTGTCCATATTCACCTCCAGAAAAAGTAGGCACGACACAAACTCTTTAAATCAAACGCTGTATTGTGTCAATTTAAAACCAAACCATTTTGAGGGTTAGTAAAAGACCACCAGCTAACGCTGGTGGCTTTTATCTTGCCGTCTGTCGACGGCGTCAGATCCCGAGTGTCTGGATGTCACGATGGTGGATATGTTGGTTCTCAACGTATCGCTTGACCATGTGTTCATCCAAACCGATAGTAGAAGCATAATAC
>Ga0210044_10005200_pt1 | contig 17704 bp, 16 predicted proteins | sample CryGey13umfilter_2_FD_183959 | JGI IMG/M metagenome (GOLD analysis project Ga0210044, IMG submission 183959) | Groundwater microbial communities from aquifer in Utah, USA - Crystal Geyser 4/9/14 3 um filter (SPAdes) (version 2) | ecosystem: Environmental > Aquatic > Deep subsurface >... | reverse complement strand
CGAAGGTGCGCGCTGGGAAGCGGCGGTACGCGGGCTGGCGTCCGCGCCGACCGCCGACCGCCAAGCCGCCGAGCTGGCGAATCACCGGCAGCACGTCCTCGTGTACGAGCTCCATGGCGACGCCGTTGAGCTCTGCGTTCGTCCGCCCCACGTCGAGCGCGCTCGCCGCGAAGTCCACGTTCCACACCTCGGAGGCTCCCCCCGCCGCCGCCGCGACCCCAACCCCGCAGGTGTAGGCGAAGAGGTTGAGCACGGACGCGCCCGCGGCGTTGGCCCGAACCCAGCGACGCGCCGCGCGAAAGTCCAAGAACATCAGCGGATCTTGGCCGCGGTGGGCGTGAGGTGGCCGCACGTCGAAGCGCAGGCCGAGCTCCAAGCCCGTCTGCTCCCCGTCTAGGTCGTCAATGGCCTCGTTCGTCGCGCCCTTGCGGCGATCCCACACATAGACGGGCAGCTCACCGCCGAGGTGATGCTCGATGGCGGCGAGCTCCTCGGCCGTCGGTGGCTCGCGCCAGCTCTGCACGAGGAGGTGCGGCCCATACCGATCGACCGTGAGGCCGGGTCGGCCCTCCGCGACACCGTGGAAGAGTCGGTAGCACGTCGTCGTGTCGCCGAGCTCGGCGAGCAGCGGCTGGCGGTGGTCGAGCGCGCGGCGAAGCGCTTCGCTAAGGTCCATGGAGCACCTCGGGATGGGGCGGGGCGCGTATCGGGCCGCCGAAGCCATCGCCACGCTGCAGACCAGCGCCGAGCCCGATAGGTCACGCGGCTGGAGGCCTCCCGTGTTCATCCTGCTGTCGCCCGCGAAGTCTCTCGTCGAGCCTCCGGGTCTCGACGCCCTCCCACACACGGCGCCCGAGCTGCTAGAGCACAGCGCCCAGCTCATCCCGAGCGCGCGCGCCCAGAGCCCCGCCGACCTGCGCGCGCTCATGGGCATCAGCGAGGACCTCGCCACCCTCAACCACGCCCGCTTCCAAGCGTGGAGCCCCGACACGGACCTGCGCCGCGCGCGGCAAGCGGCGCTCTGCTTCAACGGCGACGTCTACCAGGGTCTCGCCGCGAGCACCCTGGCCCCCGAACACCTCGACTGGGCCCAACCGCGCGTGGGCATCCTGTCCGGGCTTTACGGCCTGCTCCGCCCGCTCGACGCCATGCAGCCCTACCGCCTAGAGATGGGCATCTCCCTCGCGAACCCGCGGGGCGCGAACCTCTACGCCTTCTGGGGCGACCTCGTGACCGACGCCGTGGCGCGCCGCGCCGCCGCGCTCGACGACGGCAGCGTGCTCAACCTCGCCTCAGCCGAATACTTCAAGGTCATCCGGCCAACGCGCTTACCCCACCGCGTCGTCACCCCCGTCTTTCAGGACGTGAAGGACGGCAAAGCGCGCGTGCTCGCGTTCTTCGCCAAGCGCGCCCGCGGCACCATGGCCCGCCTCGCGATCACCCAGCGGCTCGACCGCGCCGAGGACCTCAAGGACTGCGTGGTGGATGGCTACGCCTTCGCGCCGCGCGAGTCTACGGACGTGCGCTGGGTGTTTCAGCGCCCGCAGCCGCCTCCCGTGAGTCGTCGCTGACGAGCGCATGGCGCGCCCGCCAGACGTGCGCCAGCGCGAGCGAGCGCCGCACCCCCGTCGCCATCGCGCGGCTGGAGATGGTCGCGCCGCTCACGCCGTCGATGTCCACGCCCACGCGGACCGGATCGCTGGCGCTCTTGCCGACGAACTGTTCGCGGAAGCTCTCCATGCGGACCTCACCGCCGCGGCGCTCGTTGTAGGTCATCACCTCCTGGCGGCGCACGACGCCGTTCGGATCGAGCTGAACCCCATAGCCGATGGCTTCGTGAAGCCCTGGCACCTCGTCGAGGAGCGCGAGGCCGTCGACGCGCGCACCGGAGAGCGCGACGTAGATCGTGTACCCCTCCTTGGAGAGCGGCTCCTTGGCGATCGCCTCTGCGACGATCCGCTCCTCCGGCGTGAGCACGAGGGGGTCCGCGCGCACCACCTCACTGTCCTCGAAGAACGCCGCGAGCAGCGCCTGCGGGCGCCAGAAGCGCTCGGCTTGTGCGGGGACGACCGCCAGCAACAGCGCCAGCGCCGACGCTGCGCCCGCCCACCTCAAAACAGCACCGCGACGCTGCCGACATAGCGCGCGCGCGCGCCAGCTTGCCAGGGCGACCGCAGCACGCCGGAGCGCGCGTCGGCCTCGGTCACCAGCTCGTTCTTCCACACCACGCCATCGCCCAAGCGCAGCGCGGCGCCGAGCGCCAGGCGCGCCCGATCGCCCGCGGTGCGCGCGTTAGGGTCGGTGTCGACGAACCCCAGCCGACCTGTGAAGCGCAGCTCCGCGTCTTGCAGATCCTCAGCCTCCACCCCGAGCTTGGTCAGGGGCAGGCCAGCGCCGAGCTCCACCATGCCGCCACCGAGGGCGAGGCTCCCGTCGAGGGCTCCCCCAGCGAGCTCGCCCTCAACGCGCAGCGCGCGCCATCGCCACGAGGCGTCGGCCGCTCCGAGCGCGAAGAAGCGCCCGACGTCGACAGCGCCGCCATAGCCCGCGAGGCCGACGCGAAGCGCCCCAGAGCGCGCCTCGACCCGCCCGGCGACGCCCTTGTTCGCGTCCACGTCCTCCGCGAGCGAGCCGCGCACGTCCCGCAAGCCAGCGCCATCGACCGGCGGGCCGTCGAGGCCGTTCACCGCGACGAGCTGGGCGTCCACGAGCGTTCGACCGAGCGTCGCGGAGACGACGACGCCAGCGCCAACCTCGGACCAGGTCGAGGGGATGACGAAGCGCTCCACCAGCGGCCGCTCGGTGAGATCGTGCGCGGGGGCCTCGTGCTCCAGATTGTACCGGCCGATCGGCATGAGCAGCACCCCTGCGCGCGCCCACACGCCCTCCCGCAGCCGAAGGTCCGCCGTCGCCTGCTCGACGCGCACCTCCCCAGGAAGGTCCGCGCGGCCCTCGCGAACCGGCGTTCCACCGTGCTCCCACTCGACCTCCGCCGCGAAGCGGGCGCGTGGGTGCGGCTGCGCCGCCAGCGACATCACCAGGTGATGCGCGTCGAAGGACGCTGGACCGTCGGCCGGGGCGACCAGCTCCGTCGCCGCGTAGCCGCCAAGCTGCGTGCGTGGCGGCGACGGCTCGCGCTCCTCCTGCGCGAGCTCAATGGTCGGCGCGGCGCGCGCGACCTGTGCGCCGAGCAGGGTGAACGGAACCAAGGACGTATTGATAATGACTTTCATTTTCATACCAACACGCTACCGCCCCCGATCGCGTTCGTCAAGACGACGGCATCGCGTCGCGATCGAAGAATGCGCGACGTCCGAGCTAAAGCAGGCAAGCAAAATGGCCGACACTCCTCGTGAGGAAAAAATGAGATGTCTAGCTGGCCTGAGTTCATGCTCGTGAAGTACGGCGGCACCACCCTGAGGAGCCGGCTCAACGCCGCCGCTGCTGGCGTGTCCGTCATCACCTTCCTGGCCTGCCTCGCGGGCGTGGGCGCGACCGCCTACGTCGGCCACGCAGGTAACGAGGCCGCGTCCTCGCTCGCGCCCCTCGCCGACCAGGTGATGGAGATGCACTTAGGCATCTCGAACGCCTTCTTGGGCACCATCGACCCCGCGAGCGTCGCCGAGCCTCCGCACGCCTCCCTTGAAGAAGCGCGGCGGGCGGCCGATGTGCTGCTGAACGGCGGGACCTACGGCGACAGGTCGGTCGCCGCGACAAACGACCCCCAGGTCCGCGCCGCCATCGAGCGCGCGGTGCAGCAGATCGACGGGATGGAGCGCGCCAACAACGCGCTCCAGCGGGCCCTCAGCGACGGTGACGCCGCGCGCGCGGCCGAGGCGCACGCGCAGCTTCGCGAGCACTACGCCGCGCTCACGAGCAGCGCCGAGCTCGCGGAGGCGCGCCTTTGGGCGGCGATCTCCCGCGACGTGCACAACGTGAGGCTCGGAACGAACGTCGCGAGCGCGGCGCTCCTCGTGCTCGGCCTGCTCGTGGCGTGGATCGCCTCTGCCTTCGGCCGTAGCTTCGGCCAAAGCCTGCTCACGCCCCTCGGCGAGGCGATCGGCCTCGCCGAGGCCGTCGCGAGGGGCGATCTGCGCGCCCGGTTCCACGTCGACACCGGCGGCATGGCGGAGCTCGACGCGCTCGGCCTGGCGCTCGACGGCATGGTCGAGCACCTCGCGACCTTGGTGACCGCCCTCGACAGCTCCGCGAACACGCTCGGCGCTTCGTCCACCCAGCTCAGCCACAGCTCCAACGACGTGACAGAGCAGATCAACGACGTGCACCAGCGCACGCAGACCGTGGACGTCGCCACGAGGCAGACCCTCGACTGTGTGTCGAACGTCGCCGGTCGGGTGCACGCGATCCGCGCCTCGGCGGACCAGATCCTGGTGTCCGCCAACGAGATGGGCTCACGCCTCGACCAGCTCGCGTGCGGCATCGGCGGCGTGTCCGGCAACGTCGAGGGCGTCGAGGACGCGGTCAACTCGCTCGAGGGGCAGATCGCGACCCTCGCCTCCACGCATCACCAGATGACCGCCTCGCTCTCCGAGGTGTCGTCGGGCATCGCGCGCGCTGCGCAGCTCGCAGACCAGGCGAACCACCGCACCTCGCAGACCGCCGCCGATATGGGCGCGCTCGGCGACGCCGCCAAGCAGATCGATGACATCGTGAAGCTCATCGCCGGCATCGCAGACCAGACAAATTTGCTTGCACTAAACGCCACTATCGAGGCCGCCGCCGCTGGCGAAGCCGGGCGCGGGTTCGCGGTGGTCGCGCAAGCGGTCAAGGAGCTCGCCGCCCAGTCCGCCAAGGCCTCTCACGATATTCGCGGGCGCGTCCGCCTCATTCAGGAGCGAAGCGACGGCGCGATCGAAGCGATTCGAGGCGTCGCGAGCGTCGTCAACGAGGTGTCGGACCTCACCGTGAGCATGGCGACCGCGATCGAGGAGCAGACCACGACGGCCTCTAACATCGCGTACTCCGCCTCGAACGCCGCTGAGATCGTGCTCGCCCTACATGGCGAAACGCAGAGCGCCTCGGGACAAGCGCGCGAGATGGCCGGCGAGGTCGAGTCCACCGCCATGCTCGTACAAGCCGTGATCGCCCAGATCGGGCGCCTCCGCGACGAGGTGAACCAGGTCGCGTCCGAGGCGAACCGCGCCGAGGTCTCGGTCCACGACAGCGAGCGGGAGCTGGTCGCGATGACGCACGCCGCACAGCAGACACAAGCGGCGGCCAACTCCGCTGGCGACGCCGCCTCCGGCCTGCTCGACCTCGCGCAGCAGCTTCAAGGCCGGGTGCGCGCCTTCGCCTTCTGACGAACGCGCGCCCCGAAGGCCGCTACCCCTTGGTCACCGGGCCGAGCGACAGCCGGCCATCGCCGGACAAGCCCTCGGTGCCGTTGCGAATGCGGAGGGTCACGACGAGGTCGCCGATGTCGTCCGCCGTCGCGATGCCCTTGCCCGGCAGCACGATCTGCTCGTTGTCGAGCGTGCCCGGCTCCATGGCGACCTTGAGGTGGCGACCGTCGAGCGATGGCACGACGACATAGCCGCCGCGGTGCGCCTGAGCGCCCTCGACGACGACCGTGCAGTGCAGATCGAGGCCCTCGCGGGTGAAGACCGTGTCCTCCTCGATGCGCAGGATGTACTGCCGGCCGCCGACCGCGACGGACGTGCCTGACGTCGCGCCCGCGGTGACGGGGATGTCCACGAGCGTGTCGCCGATGAGCTGCTCGTGGTTTCCGCCCAGCACGGCGCGCTTGAACGGGATCCACACCTCGATCGGCCCCGAGGGCATCGGCGCCGCCTGGGGCGCTTGTCCGTAGGGCGGGTAGCCGGGGGGTGGGTAGCCAGGCGGTGGGTAGCCAGGCGGTGGGTAGCCAGGCGGTGGGTAGCCGTACATCGGGTAGCCGGGCGGCGGGTACGGGGCCGCAGCGGGCGCGGGGTCGACGCCGCGCTCGGCCGCGAGCTTGGCCTGATAGGCGGCGATCTTTTCGGGATCTCCGCCCACAAAGCGACGGGGCTCCGAGCGCGCGTCCGCCGCAGCCAGCGCCGCGCGCTCGGCGCTCGGGTCGAAGCCCGGCTCGAGCCCGCGCTCGCCGTAGCCGTCGTAGAGCGCGCGCCGCGTGGGATCGCGCAGGATCTCGTAGGCCGCGCGGGCCTCGTCGAGCTTGGTCTTCGCCTCGGGAGAGCCGCGGCGGTCGAGGCGCTCCGAGAGGCGCCTCCAGCCCGCGTCGAGGCCGCGTGCCGAGACCTGGGGCGTGACCTCGAGCAGGTCGTAGAATCGGTTGTTGGGGCGTGGCATCCTTCCTCCGCGTCGTCGGGAGGGAAGGATACCTTATGGCGCGACCGCGACGGGCTCAGCCTGCACGCCGTACAGCTTGTCCATCAGGCGGTCAGCGCGCGGCGTCATGGTGCAGTGGTTCAGCGAGAACCACACCGTGTGCGCGCGGCCCTTGATCTGGTCGTCCGCCACGAAGCCCCACGCGCGGCTGTCGAGCGAGCTGTCGCGGTTGTCGCCCATGACGAAGACGTGCTCAGGAGGCACGACTATCTCGCCGGGCACGTTGCGCAGCGAGCCGCCGAACATGGACGCGAGCACGTCGTGATCTTGGCCCTCGAGGTGCTCGGTGTAGAGGCGGGTGGTCACGTCCTCGCAGGTCTGGTCCTGGTAGACGTAGTGCCCGCGATACTCTTGCTCCTGCGGCGCGCCGTTGAGGAAGACCTGCCCGTTGCGCACCTTGATGTGGTCGCCCGGGAGCCCCACGACGCGCTTGATGTAGGTCTGGTGCTCATCGCCCGGGTAGCGGAAGACGATGATGTCGCCGCGCTTGGGATCGGACACGTGAAACAGGCGGAAGCGCGGGTAGACCCACTGCATCTCGAGGAAGGGGATCTCCACCAAGGTGGCGGGGACGTAGACACCATACGCGCTCTTGTTGACGATGACGTGGTCACCGATGAGCAGCGTCGGGTACATCGAACCGGACGGGATGCGAAAGGGCTCGAAGATGAAGGTGCGAATCGCGAGCACGATCAAGATGCCCGGCAGCCAGGCCATCACTCCGGCCTTCCATCCGCTCGCGGTGTTCTCTGCCATGACGCTCCCGTGCTTGCGTATGCGCGCCCCGCGCCCTATCGGAACCCCGAAGGCCTCGCCACGTTCCAGCACTACGCGCTCGGAGCCGGGGATCCCATGACAACGACACTTACAGACATCCGGCGCGCCATCGAGCGCACCGCCCAAGACGTCGCTCCGTCCGCTGATCGCCGGAACGCCGCGGTCGCGCTGCTGCTCACGCCGACGCTCGACCTGCTGCTCATGCAGCGCGCCGAGCGCGACGGCGACCCGTGGTCGGGCCACGTCTCGCTGCCCGGCGGTCACGTCGACCCAACAGACGCCTCGCTGATCGCCGCGGCCATTCGCGAGACCGAGGAAGAGATCGGCGTGCTCGTCCGCGAGGACCAGCTCCTCGGCCGGCTCCACGCGCTGGACACCCTGCCGAACCTGCCGCAGCTCAGCATCCACCCCTTCGTCTTCGCCATCGAGGAGCCGGAGCAGGTGCGCCTCAACCACGAGGTGCAGACGCTGCATCGCCTGTCGCTACCTGGCTTCTTGCAGGACGAGGGCCGCTCGACCTTCGAGTACGACTGGCGCGGGACGCTGGTCGAGCTGCCCTGCGTCGACTTCGACGGCGTGCGCTTGTGGGGCCTCACCCTGCGCATCGTCGACGACCTCGCCCAGCGCTTGAAGTCCTCGTGATCCTCGCCGCGCTCGCGCTCGCGGCGCTCGCCGCCCCTCCCTGCGGCACCGCCGCGCGCCTGCACGACGCCCCCCGACCGGCGTGGCGCGCGTGGCCCACGCCCCCGCCCGGCCCCAAGCCCGCCCGCGACGCGTGGGGCAGCTACCCGAACGAGCTGCCGACCGAGAACTTCGTGCTCAAGTGGGGGCTCGACGGCGACGTGTCACAGGCCCAAGCGGCGGCGGTCGGCGCCTTGCTGGAGACCGCGTGGGTCGACCTCATCGCCGGCTTGGGCATGCCCGCCCCCGCGGGCTCCGAGCACTACCTGATGAACGTGTACATCGCGGGCACCGGGCCGCAGCTCCCGCCCAGCTACGACAACGCCGCCTACTTCTATTATGACGACGACGGCTGGCCGATGCTCGTCATCAACCTGCGCACGCTCGACGACCCCGAGCTCACCGCCATCACCACCTCTCACGAGCTCTTTCACGCGCTTCAGGACGCCACCGGCTCCTACCCCTACGACGGCCCGGGGGCCTGGTACTCGGAAGCGAGCGCGGTGTGGGCCTCGGGGCATACGCACCCCGACCTCTCCGAGACCGTCGGAAAGTTCCTGTTCGCCGTCGCCTACCGCCCCGAGCTGCCGCTCAACACCTACGCCTACCCCACCACCGGCGCCATCGAAGAGTACTACGCCTACGGCTCGTTCATCTTCTTGCAGTTCCTCGACGAGCGAGGCGACGCCGGGCTGATCGTCGACGCCTGGCTCGATCCGCGCGGCGAGGAGCGCCCCCTCGCGACCTTCGCCGACCTGCTTGGCGGCGACCTCGGCCCGAGCTTCTTCGACTTCGAGGCGGCGAACGCGCACTGGAGCTACGCCCACCGCGACGAGTACCTCAGCGCGATCGACATCTGGGCGCCGCTCAGCGCCGAGCCCCATCGCCCCTCCGGCCCGCTCGTCCTGGGCGCTGCGGCCGTCGCCCCCGAGTTCGCGCCGCACACGCTCGGCGCCAACTATTGGAGCCTGCCCCCTGCGATCGAGCCGCTTCGGATCGAGGTGCGCAGCGAGGCCGAGCCCACCACCTGGGACGCGCGCATCGCCTTCGCCGATGGCAGCAGCGTGGCCCTCGTCGCGTCGGAGCGCGATCCCACCCTGCGCTGGGCGGACCTGCCCGCCCTCGACGCTGGCACCGCGGCGCCGCTGCTCGTGGTGTCCGCGGTCAACGGCTTAGATGGCGAGGATCCGTGGACGCTCACGTACACCGCGCGCGCCACCGCGCCGCCGACCGCAACCTGCGGCTGCACCGCCAGCTCCCCGCCGAGCTGGGCGTGGATCCTCGCAGCGTGGGTCGCCGCACGCCGACGGGTCGCCAACCGGCGGTGACCCTGTTTGCAACGGCCCACAGACGCCCCCTATACTCGGAGCGAAAGGAGTGACCTCGTGTTCGCCTCGCTCGATCGCATCGACGCCGTTGTTGAAGCAGAAGCAGGGGAGAAGCGCGTCTTCATTCAGACGGACCATCGAAACGCCGCCGAGATGGACGCCACGCCCGAGCTCACGGTGCTCCTGGCCCTCGGGCGGACCCTCAACCCGCGCCAGCTCGACACCGCGGCCGAGGTGCGCCACGTCGTGCCCTCCCCGCCGAGCGACGCCCTCCTGCAAGCCGTCACCGCCGCGGGCGGCGTGGTGCAGGTCGATCAGCTCGGCCCCGTCCCCGCCAGCATCATGGGGCACCCCGCCCAGCTCGCCGACGACGCCTTTGGCGCGCTCGCCCACCGCGTCAGCGCCCGCGAGCACCTCGCCATCGACGCCCAAGGACTTCGCGCCCTCGCCGAGCGCTTCTCCGTGCTGGAGCTCTCCCCCGACGCCGACGCGCTCGCCTACTGGAGCGCCGTGCTGGAGCTGTCCGCCTTCACCGCCGAGGTGCTGCGCGGCGAGCTCGGCGGCACGTGGATCGACACCGATGAGCACCTGAGCTCCGCGCTGCCCTTCTGCTTCGCCTTCTCCCCCGACGGCCACGGTGAGAGCCGCGTGAACGTCGTCAACAAGGTCGTCAAGTACCTGGCCGAGGGCGATCGCGAGCACCCGCTGCTGCTGCTCATGATGGCGCGCGACCAAGCGCTCCCCCAGGGCGGCGCGATCATGTTCTCGTTCAAGCCCCACGATTGGGCGATGCGCGATCGCATGCCCTGCCGCCCCCTGCTGGAGCAGCAGCCCGACGCCGACCTGCCGCTGCTCGTCTACGGCCGCGACCTCCCCAGCTCCTTTCAGTACGGCGACACCGACGACCTCCCCCTGGATGAGCTGCACGAGCTCGCGCTCGAGCACCTGGCCAAGCAGCAGGTCCACATCAGCACCACCTTGCTCGGCGACGTCACCTTCTGGATCGTCGAGGGCAGCTACTTCGCCGCCGAGAAGCTCCTGGACATCGCCTTCATGCGCGACCTGCAAGCCCAGGTCGGCGCCCACACCCTCGGCGTCGTGCCGATCCTCAAGGGCACGCTCTTGGTGCGCGCCGCCGACGACGCCGAGCAGATCCTGCTGCTCGTCAACGCCGCCCTCGCCCTCGGCGAACCGCAAGGCGCCGACGTGCTCAGCACCACGCCCATCCTGGTGCGCGACGGCCAGATCATCGGCTGCGTCCACGTCAACGACGAGGACCCGGAAGCGGCCGACGAGCCACCGCTACCCGCGCCGTCTTGGTGGCGGCGCTGGTTGGGGCAGGCGTAGGGGGCGTCAGCCCCGCTTCAACCAGCCAGCGACCTCGGTCGCGTAGTAGCTCAGGATCATGTCGGCGCCAGCGCGCTTGAAGCAGAGCAGCGACTCCATGACCACCGCGCGCTCGTCGAGCCAGCCGTTGGCGCTCGCCGCTTTGATCATCGCGTACTCGCCCGAGACCTGGTAGACCGCCGTCGGCTTACCAAACTCCTGCTTGACCCGCCACAACACGTCCAGGTAGGGCATGCCCGGCTTGACCATGACGATGTCCGCGCCCTCGGCCAGGTCGTGCTCGACCTCGTGCAGGGCCTCGTCGCCGTTGCCCGGGTCCATCTGGTAGGTGCGCTTGTCGCCGCCGCCGCGCGGGGCCGAGTCCAGCGCGTCGCGGAAGGGGCCGTAGAAGCAGGACGCGTACTTGGCGGAGTAGGCCATGATCAGCGAGTCGTAGAGCCCCTGCTCGTCGAGGTGATCGCGGATCGCGCCGATGCGGCCGTCCATCATGTCCGAGGGCGCGACCATGTCGGCGCCAGCGCGCGCCTGGCAGGCGGCCTGCTGGATGAGGGCCTCGATCGTGGCCTCGTTGTCGATGCGGCCGTCGATGACCACGCCGTCTTGGCCCAGGCTGGAGTAGGGGTCGAGGGCGACGTCAGTGATGATGAGCAGCTCGGGCACGGCCGCCTTGAGGCGCCGCAGCGCCGTGGGCACGAGGCCCTCGTCGTCCCACGCGCGGGTGCCGCCTTCATCCTTGAGGGCGTCGTCGATGCGCGGGAAGAGCGCGAGCGCGCGAACGCCCTGCTCCCACGCGTTGCCCGCGTAGTCCACGAGGGCGTCGAGCGAGAGGCGCGACTGGCCCGGCATGGAGTGAATCGGCTCGGCCGGTCCGCCGCCTTCGAAGAAGAAGAGCGGCTGAATCAGATCCTGTGGCCGGAGCTCGCTCTCGCGAACAAGGTCGCGAACGGCAGCGCGGGTGCGCAGGCGGCGGGCGCGGACGCGCGGAAAGCGGCCGTGAGGACGAAGCATGGAACCTCCCGTGAAGGAGTGTGCCTAACCGATTGCGTTGGCCGGAGGATCCGATACGATGAAGCGGGGGTTCAGTCATGCCCACTATCCTGATCGTCGAGGATGAAGTCGACCTCTTGTCCGTGCTCGTGAGCGCGCTCCAGCACGCGCTGCCCGAGTACGAGCTGCTGCAGGCCTGCGACGCGGCCCAAGCCCTAGACGCGCTCGAGCAGCTCAAGGCCCGCGGCGAGCCGCTCGCGATGGCGATCGCCGACTACCACCTCGGCGCCGATGACGGCCTGCAGGTGCTGGTCAGCGTCCGTCAGCAGCACCCGGACGCGCCCACGCTCATGGTCACCGGCCAAGCGCCCGCCGAGGTCGAGGACCAAGCCCAGGATATGGGCACCCGCGTGCTCTGGAAGCCCGTGAACCTGCACCAGTTCTTGCAGACCGTGCAAGCCCTGCTGGGCGACTAAGGGCGTGCCAGCGCCTACCTCGCTCGCGGACTTTGCCGCCTCGTGGGCGGGGCGCGCGCGTCGGTCGCCGAGCTTCGCGCTCGGAGCAGGGCCGCCGCTCGACCTCATCGAGCGCCTCGGCCTAGGCGCCCACCTCGACGACCTGCTCGACACGATCGTCGCGCTCCAGCGCGCTGAGTGGCTCCAGGACGGCGTCTTCTTGAGCCGGGCCGCCCTCCCGGACGTCTTCGCCGACCTCGCGCACTGCGCCCACACCCTCGGCGCCGCCACGCCGCCCACCGTCGTCGGGCCCTGTCCGCCCAGCGAGCAGGGCTGCTTCGGCTCGGATCGCCACCCCTATGTGCGGGCGTCGAGCCTGCTGCTCACCACCACCACCTCGCCCCAGCGGCGCTTCACCCTCGGCCGCGAGGTCGGCCACATCGCGGCGGGGCAGGTGAGCTGGTCCACGCTCTACGCGCTGCTCGTGGACCAGGGCGGCGTGCGCCGCGTCGCGCGCCAGGCGCTCGGCCCCGCGCTTGAGCTGTTTCTAGCGCCCATCTCAGTCGGCACGCGCGTCGCCCTCTCCGCCTGGCACCGCGCCGCCGAGCTCAGCGCCGATCGCGCTGGCCTGCTCTGCGCGGGTGACCTGACCGCCGCCCAAGAGGCGCTGCTGCGCAACGTGCTCGGGGTCGACGCCGAGGTCGACGTGGCGCGCTACGTCGCCCAGGCCACCCACACCGACGCCGCCGAGGCCCCGAGCCGCTGGGCGGAGGCGCTCGCCTCGCAGCCGTGGACGCACAAGCGCCTGCGCGCCTTGGAGCTGTTCGCGCGCTCGGAGCTGTGGGTCACGGCCGGCCACGACCCGGTGGGCGACGAGCTGCTCAGCCACGCGGAGCTCGATGAGCGCACGCGCGAGCTGCTGCGGGTCTTGTCCTGAGCGCGCGCGCCACCAGCGCCGAGGCGCGCCTCCTCGCCGCCGGCTCACCCGCCCACGCCCAGCGCTGGCGCGACGTCGCCGCGTCCCTCCACGGCCTGCTGCAGGTGCGGATCGTCGCCCCCGACCTGCGCCAGGCCACCACCCTGCGCGCCGCGCCCCCGCCGGGGCTGGCGTCCACGCCGCTAGCCCTCGGCCCCAGCGCCGAGCTCGCGCTCCTCGGCGCCCACGCGGTGCTCTGGCCCACCCCGTGGCTCGCCGCCTTCAGCCAGAGCGAGCGCGACGCCATCGCCGAGCTCGCCGCTTGGTGGCCCGAGCCGCGCGCCGTCGTGCTCACGGATCGGGCTTCCTTGGACCTCGCCGCCGACGACCCCGAGCTCGAGGCCCGCGCCGTGCGCGCCCGCCTCGCCAAGCTCATGCCCGCTGGCTGGCTCTTGCTCGACGAGGACCAGGTCGGCCCGTGGCTCGCCGAGCTGATCGCCGACGCCCCCTCGCTCACCGCGCGGCGCGTCCACCAGGCGGGGGAGCGGCTGGTTCAGGAGCTTCGCGACGCGCTCGAACAGCGCGCTGATTCGCTCCAGGAGCAGATCGTTGCGGCCCGCGCCCAGGCCGAGGCCGAGCACGCCGACGCCTTGGAGCAGCACGCCCGCGAGCGTCGCGCGCGCCACCACCTCACCGCCGCGCTGCGCCATCAAGCGGAGACCCTCATCGTCGATCTGCGCGACCGCGTGGCCGCCATCGCGCAGGAGCTCCCCGCGCAAGCAGCCGCAGTCCCGCCAACCGTCGACCTCACGCCCATCCTGCCCGCGTGGCTGGAGCAGGTGCTTCACCACGAGCTCTCCGAGGCCCTCGCCACCTGGCGCACCGCGCTCGCCGCCGACCTCCAAGCGCTGGACGACGACTCCGACGCCCCCGAGCTGCACGCGCCCGAGCTCCACCTCGGCCCCAGCCGCAGCCCTGGCGACTGGGGGCAGCGCCTCGCCCTCGGCGCGGCCCTCGGCGGCGGCGTCGCCCTGCTCGCGATCGGCTTGTGGCTGCCCGGCCTCGCCGCGCTCAGCTCCGGGCTCGTCGCCCACCCGCTCCTCGCCAAGCTGCGCTCCGAGCCACGCCGCGCCCGCCTCATCGATCGCGCTCGCGTCGCGCTGCTGGAGCTGTCCTCCGAGGTCGAGCACGACCTGCGCCAGCAGCTCGACACCGCGCTCGCCGCGCTAGAGGCCGATGAAGCGGCCCCCCGCCTCGACGAGCGCGGCCTCACCGAGCTACGCCAGCGCCTCGACCAGCTCAACGCCCAGCTCGCGGCGCTAGAGCCCCCCCTCGGAGCCCCCGCATGACCAGCCTCGCCGAGCTTCAAGCGCGGCGCCTCGCCGCCGCCGAGCACCTCGAGCGCGCCGCCCTCCTCGCCCCCGACCACGCCGACGCCCTGCTCCAAGCGGCTGAGCGCCTCCGGCAGGGGCGCCTAGCGATCGTGCTCGTCGGCAGCTTCTCCACCGGCAAGTCCACGCTGGTGAACGCCATGCTCGGCCGCCCGCTGCTGCCCGCGCGCGTGAACCCGTGCACGGCGGTGCCCTGCGAGCTGCGCTATGGCCCGGAGCTCAGCGTCACGCTCACCCCCGCCGACGGCGGCCCCCCGGAGCGCGGCACCCTCGACGCGCTCGCCCAGACCCTCGACCTCGCCACCGAGGACCGCGCCCCCGCCGTCTTCGCCACGGTGGAGGCGCCGCTGCCCCTCCTCGGCCTCGGCGTCACCCTGCTCGACACCCCCGGCCTGGACGAGGACGACGCCCGCACCGCCGCCACCCTCGCCGCTTTACAGCGCGCCGACGCCGTGATCTTCGCGTCGAGCGCCACGCGCTTCCTCACCGAGCTGGAGCGCCAGGTCATTCGCGAGCACCTGCTGCCCGCCGGCCTCGACAACCTGTTCGTCGCCGTCACCATGGTCGACCTGCTGGAGCGCGTCGTCGACGACCCCGCAGCCGCGCGCGACGACCTCAAGCGCCGCGCCCACCGCGCCCTCGGCCCGCTCGTCTCCGGCCCAGACGAGCGCGTCTTCTTGCTGAGCCCGCGCCAGGCGCTGCTCGCCCGGTGGGATCGGCGAGCGAGCGCCCCCGTGCCGGACGCGGTGACGCCGGAGAGCTCTGGGATCCCAGCCTTCGAGGCCGCCTTGGAGCGCTACCTGGTCGAGGAGCGAGGCCTCGCCCAGCTCCGCGGCGCCGCCAGCCGCGCCCGGCGCCTGCACGACCACGTCGCGGCGCAGCTCGCCCTCCAGCGCGCCACCGCCACCGACACCCTCGCGGCGCTCACCGCGCGCCAGCAGGAGCTCGAGCCGCGCCTCGCCGGCCTGGATCGATTGTGCGAGCGGGTGGAGCGGCTCACCGAGCAGGCGATTCAGCGCGCGGCGGCCCTCGTGCGCCAAGACCTGCGCGAGCTGCTCTGGGAGCTCGAAGCGGCGCTCCCCGAGGCGGTCGAGGCCGCGGACTTGAGCGGCGTCAGCCCCCTCGTCGCCCTCGCCCCCGCAGGCCAAGCCGAAGCCCAGCGCTTGCTGCAAGCCCACCTCGACGGCTGGATCGCCGAGCGCACCGAGGCCTGGCAAGCGCGGCTCGCCGTGCGCCTGGAGCAGAGCTTGAGCGGCCTGCAGCGCGACCTCGCCCAAGCGGCCACGGACTTCGACGCCGTCGCGGGCGACGTGCTGCGGCGCTTCGCGGGCGGCACCACCTCCGCACCGCACACCGTAGACGGCCCAGGTCGCGGCGAGCGCTGGTTCTCCGCCGCGCTTGGTGCGGTGCTGCTCTCGCCCGGCGCCGTCGTCGCGGGCTGGACCGACGGCTACGCGGGGGCGCTCAAGGGGGCCGCCGGCCGCTTGGGCGCGCGCCTCACCGCCACCACCCTCGCCGCCGCCCTCGGCCCCGCGGGCTGGGCGGGCCTCGCGGTCTACGCGCTCGCCGACGCCGCCCTGCTGTGGTCCTCCGGGGGCGCGCAGCTCCGCCGCCTGCGCCAGGACGCCGTCACCCAGGTGGGCGCTTCCTTGCGCGAGCGCGCCTCCGCCCCGCCGGAGCAGATCGAGGCCCCGCTGCGCGAGGCGCTCCAGCCCCTCGTCGACACCCTCGGCGCCGACGTGCGCGCCGACGCCGCCGCCCTGCGCGCCCAGCTCGACGAGCTGCTCACCAGCCGGTCCACCGTCGAGGGTGACGGCCAGCGCGCCCTCGACGCGCTGGAGGCGCAGCGCGCGGCCCTAGAGGACCTCGCCCTCCAGGTGGAGCAGCTCGCGAGGCCCGAATGAGCGACGATCCGCTGCGACAGCGGCTCAGCGCGGCGACCACCCTCCCTGCGCCCCTCGGAGACGTCGCGCGCGGCGCCCTCGCCGAGCTCGACGCCCCCTGGCGCATCGCCCTGCTCGGTCCCGCTGGCATGGGCAAGACCACGCTGCTCAACCGCCTCGTCGGCAGCGCCGCCCCCGTCGGCCTCGGCGGCGTCACGCGCGGCGTGCAGGCCCTCGTGCGCGGCGACGTGGTGCTCTACGACGCCCCCGGCCTCGACGGCCCCGCTGGCGACGCCGCCGTACACCGACAGCTCCTCGCCAGCGTCGACGCCGTGCTCTGGGTCACCGACGCCCTGCGCCCGCTCCCCCAAAGCGAGCGCAACCTCCTCGCTGAGGCGCTCGCCGAGGGCGTCGTGCCGCTGCTCGTCGCCGCCCGCGCCGACCTCCTCGACGCCGAGGACCGCGCCGAGGTCCTTGAACGCCTGCGCGCCTTCGCCCCGCCCGACACCGAGGGCCCGTGGCTCCTCGACCTGCGCGCCGAGGCCCCGCCCCAGGCCGCGCTGCGCCCGCACCAGCCCGCCGTCGCCCGCCTCGCTCGCGCGCGCCGCGCCGACCTCAACCTGCGCGCCGCCCTGCGCGAACAAGGGCTTCGCCCCCTCGCTGAGCTGCTCAGCGACTGGCGCTCAGCGCTGCGAGGCCTCCAGCGCCTCGACACCCCAGCGGCCCTGCAACGCCTTCATGACGCGCGCGCGCAGGTGCTCGCGGGCCTGCCGTCCGAGCTGCCGACGCCCGCGCTCCCGCAGCGCCTCCCGCCCGAGGAGGGCCGCGAGCTCGCCGTCGCGTTGCTGAGCGCGGGAGAGGTAGCGCTGGTGGAGTGGGCGGAGGGGGAAGCGGTGGAGGCGTGGTTGGGGGCGCTTGGGTAGGCGGCAACGGCGGAGACAGTGTACACTCGGCCGCCACCACCCAGGGAGCAAGCCATGATCCGAAGCGCGCTGTTCACGATGCTCTTGATGGCGAGCACCGCCGCCTCGGCGGGGACCTACCACGCTAGCTTCCCAGGCTTCGCGAATCCCGACGGCGATGTCGTGGTCGAGAAGACGTTGTTGGGCACCGGTCATCCGAGCCGGACAGTCTTAGCGACACCACAAGTCGTGTTTTTGGGGGGGGAAGACGAGGAGGGACGATAGACGCGGTTTGCAAATACATCGGAGCAAGCCGACATGACTCACCCCAGACAGCCTCTTCATCCCTCCTCAGCCTGCAAGGTAGCCGCGCGCGCCCTCGCGGCGCAAGGGCAGTATGGAATCGTCACCGATCTGGCGCGCGAACACGGCCTCCCGCGTCAACGCGTCTACGCCGTCCGCGAACAGGCACGCGTCGCGTGGGAGGCCGCGTTCACGCGGCCAAGGCCCAGGCAGTCGGGCGGCTTCACGCTGGAGATGACGCACGCCGACATGCTGCGCGCTGTGGTGGGGCTGCGGGTGATCACCCCCGCTTCCGTCCGCGACATCGTCGAGGCGCTGCCCGTTCTGTATGGTAGACGATGGAGCTACGGAAAGGTCTGGAACGTACTCCAAGAAGCGGAGCAGCG
>Ga0210044_10005195_pt1 | contig 17716 bp, 13 predicted proteins | sample CryGey13umfilter_2_FD_183959 | JGI IMG/M metagenome (GOLD analysis project Ga0210044, IMG submission 183959) | Groundwater microbial communities from aquifer in Utah, USA - Crystal Geyser 4/9/14 3 um filter (SPAdes) (version 2) | ecosystem: Environmental > Aquatic > Deep subsurface >... | reverse complement strand
AATATGCAGAATCAATTGACGCTGATTTATTAATAATTACTGCAAAGAAAAAGAAACTGAAATTTGTTGACAGAATATTTCAGCACGATCTTGAATATATTTTTGAGGAACTTCCTTGCAACTTATTGATTTTACGCGGGAACGATTAAAATGCATTTATCTTCTGCTGAAATAGTGATTTTCTTTTTAAGTATTTCTGTCATGTTATTTTTTGCAAAATTCTTTGGTGAAATGCTGAGGAAATTAAAACAGCCGGCTGTTATTGGTGAAATACTTGCCGGCATAATACTCGGTCCCACATTATTTGGATTTTTTTTCCCTGATGCTTACAATCAAATTTTTAATGAATCCCAAAACTCAATCATAATCCTTCAGGGAATAACAACTCTTGGCGTAGTAATGCTGATGCTTGTTTCAGGATTAGAAGTTGATCTTGGTATGGTTCTGAGTCAGGGAAAACCTGCTTTACTAACAAGTTCTTTCGGCGTTCTTTTTCCATTTGCGACAGGTTTTGTAATTGCATATTTTTTCCCATCACTTCTTGGTTCAGCAGAAAGTGAAAATAAAATAATTTTTGCTTTGTTTATCGGAATAGCAGTTTCCATCACTGCGCTTCCTGTCGTTGCAAGAACATTAATGGATTTGAAAATATTTAAGTCAAAAATCGGCTCGCTTATTATTTCATCTGCAATGTTTAATGATTTAGTTGGGTGGATTCTTTTCTCACTTTTATTGGGTTTGGTAGGGACAAAAGCAGCGCATTTCAATTTTACTTTAATAATTCTGCTGCTATTCGCTTTTTTGTTTTTTACTCTTTTTATTGGAAGAAAAATCTTTGATTACTTTATTCCGATTGTCTATGATAAAACCACTCATCCTGGTGGAATGCTAAACTTTGTTTTGATTTTTGGATTTCTTGGAGCTGCCTTTACCGAATATATAGGAATTCATGCAATCTTCGGGGCATTTATTATCGGTATTGCAATTGGAGATTCTGCTCATCTGAAGATTGAAACAAAAGAAACTATCAATCAATTTGTAACAAATATTTTTGCTCCATTATTCTTTGTTTCAATTGGGCTTCGAACAAATTTCATCGCACATTTCAATCCACTTGTTGTCATAACACTTTTAATTATAGCTTTTACAGGAAAAGTAATTGGAAGCAGCCTTGGAGCTTATTTAGGTGGAACAAAAAAGAATGACGCTTTATTAGCTGGTTTTGGATTAAACTCCCATGGTGTTATGGAAATTGTTTTAGGTTTATTAGCTCTTGAAGTTGGGCTGATTGACGAAAATCTATTTGTTGCTTTAGTTACTATGGCTTTGGTTACTTCAATTTCAAGCGCACCTTTGATGAGTATTTTCATAAAGAGAAGTATACGGGAAAAATCCTTTAATTTCCTTTTAGACAGGGATTTATTTTATTTTACCGAAGTAACCAATAAATCTGAGATTCTGAAAGAGTTATCGGAAAAAGTATCAGCCAAAATTAATTTTCCAGCTGCAAAAATCTTTAACGAAATTTGGAAAAGGGAAGAAACAATGCCTACAGGAATTCAGAATTACCTCGCTCTTCCTCATGCAAAAATGGTTATCGATGAACCAGTTGTTACCGTCGCTATTTCAAAGGAAGGGATCGATTTTTCTGCATTTGACGGACTTAAATCAAAGGTAATTGTATTATTAATTACCCCAACCCGGGAAAGCGAATTGCAGTTGAATCTTCTCGCTGAGATATCAAATAAATTCAAGGATATAAATAAAATCGAAAATATTTTGTCGATTGAAAATACCGATAAGATTTTTGATGAATTAAAAAAATTATAGTTTGCTTTATAAAATCAATTAAGTATCTTCGAAAAGTAAAATGTAAGGATTATTAAAAATGACTGCGAATGAGACCAAACCAAAATTATTGATTGTAGAAGATGATCTTGAAAATCAAAAGTTTTTGCATATCTTCCTGAAAAGAAGCTTTCAAATTGATATTTGTGATAGTGCTGATTCTTTTTATGAGAAAATTAGTGAAACAGACTTTGATGTAATTCTTATGGACATTTCGCTTCGCGGCAATAAAGACGGTTTGGAAATAACACGTGAATTAAGAGCAAGAAACGATAGATTAAAAAGCATTCCAATAATCGGATTATCCGCTCATGCATTTCAAAGAGATAAAGATAATGCTTATAAAGCAGGCATTGATGCTTTCCTTACCAAGCCAGTACAAAATGATATACTTATGAATACACTTCTGCAGGTTTACAAAGAAAAAAGTAGCAAATAAAATTTGTAACTTTTTCCGGGAATCTTTCGTCTTAAATGAAATTTTTTAAGAGGAATTGATATGAAAACCAAATTAATGTTTTTATTCTTTTTCATTGCTTTAGTTATTTGCGCACAGGATTCAACTTCTACTGATGGTGAATCACGGAAAAACCATAAGTGGAACTGGAAGTTTGACTGGGATTTTGACAGTTATGAAAATACAGACAGACGCCCGATGATAGAGATAAATTATGGAGTTGGATTTCCGAAGCATGAAAAGATGGTCCATTCACTCTCCAAAATTGGGAATGCCGAAATAAAAATTGGCTTCAGCAGAATTTCAAATTATGATGAAGATAGCGATCAAAGTATTATCAACGAATTAAATGACAATTATTTCTTTGCATCAAAATTATCCAGTACTCTTCTGACGCAAAAAGTTAAAGATTCTGATTTTGCATCTGATTTGATCAGATTCGGTTTTGGAAGACGAACCGGTTATGGTTATAACGCTGGTTCAGTTTATATAATTCCTTATCATACAGACGCATTTTTATGGTCAAAACTTAAAAGCATCGATAAATCCATTTTAACTTCTCCCGCTGATTTTATTGTTGCAAGAAGATACCTCAACAATTACCGATTTTCTTCTTTAGCAGAAGCAGGAATTAAATTTGAAATTGCTCAAACCATTTCTTTTGATGCATCACATGAAACAGCGGTTGTATTTCCGCGTTATCAAATTTGGAAACATCTTGGCAGCGTTGCGATTGAAATGGCAGGTTACGGAATGATTGATAATTTTGTTGATAAAATTTTTGACCGTTCCCCTGCTGCTGTTCCGGTTGTTGATTTCTTGCTTAAAAATGGTTTGGCTTATTCACTATATTTGCTTAAAAAAGAAAACATGAACTGGCCATTTAATACCGAAACCCCGTTAACTTATGAAACTTTTAAGTTGGGAGTCACTTTCTTATTCTAAATGTTTTTTAAAAGGATAGTTAGTCATTGAATACCAAAGATTTACTATCCTTTTAACTCGCACCTCATCACAAAATCACTTTTAAACCGATAAACAATTAACTTAAAAGTCATATAATATTTGTTGATTTTTTTTGTTACTCTGCTGAAAAAATCTATTTTTACTTTTAAAAGAAATAATTTCGAGCACTTGAAAATATTCTAATGATTCATAAAACCATTAAAAATATTCTATATAAACTCAGGTTGAAAATTAACCATCTTTCAATGCCTGAGTATTTGGTATTCAGTTTCATTGCTGTCATTATTGGAATTATAGTCGGACTTGGCGCTGTACTGTTTCACGAAACAATTAATTTTATTACAAAAATTTTCTTTGGAGAATTATATAAAAATCTTTCTTTTTTATCTTTTGCAGCAATAATAATTCTGCCTGCAATAGGAATGCTTATTCAAGCGATGATGAGAAAGCTTTCGCCGGAGACGGCAAAGAAAGCGGGTGTTCCTGAAGTAATTAAAGCCGTAGCTATGAAAGGAGGATTGATAAAATTCCGAACAACTGTTTTTCACTTTTTAGCACCTGCAATTTGTATTGGTACAGGCGGAACTGTTGGTCCCGAAGGACCTGCAGCACAACTCGGAGGCGGACTTGCAAGTAAGTTTGCTCAAATCTTTAATTTCTCTGATTCTAAAAGAAGAATATTTACATCTGCAGGTGCCGGAGCTGCAATTGCAGCCGTGTTTAATACGCCGCTCGGTGGTGTATTTTTTGCGTTGGAAATTATTTTGCTGAATGATTTTCAACCCGCAGCATTTTCGGCACTAATATTATCTTCTGTTTCTGCAAGTGCCATCTCAAGGATTTTTCTGGGAAACTCACCTGCATTTCAATTTTCAACCCCATCGGTTGGTCATTATGAACAGTATTATCTATTTGCGATACTCGGAATTTTGTCCGGTTTTTTTTCAATTTTGTTTATTAATTATTCCGAAGCCATTCATCAATTATTTTCAAAAAAGATTCTAAAAAAAATGCCAAGATGGGTTTTGATGTTAATTGTCGGGCTTATTGTCGGAATTGCGGGTTTCTTTTACCCTGATATTTTTGGAATTGGTTATAGCGCAATCAATAAATTCCTTGCACAAAATATGATTTGGCAGGCAGCTTTGATTTTATTTATATTAAAATTCATTCTCGTACCATTGATACTTCAGTCCGGTGGATTCGGTGGAATATTCGCTCCGGCATTATACATGGGTGGAAGTTTCAGTTATGTTTTTGCTTTGGCTTCAAATCATTTCTTCAACTTGAATATTGACCCAACTACATTTGTTTTAGTTGGAATGGGCGCTTTTCTTGGCGGAATTAATTCAATCCCTATTTCTGCTATTCTTATAATTTTTGAGATGACTAAAGATTATAGTTTTATTCTGCCTTTGATGCTTGCTGTAATTATCAGCACAACGATTGTTCAATTATTTTTCAAAGGTTCAATCCACGTAAAACATCTTGAGCAAGAAGGCTACCAAATCAGCAACGGACGAGATAAGAATATTTTGAAAAATTTATTTGTCAATGAAATCATGAAAAAGAATTATGTGCTAATCCCGGAAAATACTCCGTTGAACAAATTGCTAAAGCAACTTTTGGAAAGTCCACAAAACACTTTTTATTTAATGAATGATGAAGAAAAAATCAGCGGCACGATAACAGAGAGCGAACTTCGTCCGATTATTACTGAATATGAATCGCTGCGGGAAATGCTTGTGGCAAAAGATATTGCCCGCAGTGAAGTAATCACTGTAAAGGAAAATGACAATTTAGAATATGCTTTAAATCTTTTCGGAAAGTCAAATGTTGATCAGTTACCTGTAGTTGATAAGGGAAACCAGAAAAACATTATTGGAATTATCTACCGTCAGGATTTAATAAATGCCTACAACCACGAAAGTATCAAGTACGATATTGCTGACAGTTTTGCAAATGAGTTAAAATCTTCAAAAGACAATTCAACTTCGCAGGTTGTAGACGGTTATTCAATTTATGAGCGCAAAGCCCCCAAAAATTTTGTCGGGAAAAATTTAATTCAGTTAAAACTCAGAAACAATTATGGTCTGGAATTACTTATGATTAAACAGAAAAAAAATTTTTTAAGCGAAGAAAATGAAGAAGTATTGCTTCCGACACCGGATTATTTAATCAAAGAAAATGATAATCTGCTTTTCTTTGGTTCTGATGAAAGCATTAAAACCTGCAAAGAATGGGAATGACCAATGAGTTTATATACAATTATTTTAATATTTTTTTTCTTTTTTATGGTTGGAATAATTGGAGGAGTTGTTGCATTTGTAATGTGGCTCGATAAAAAAATCGACACAAAAGACAGGCTTGGTGCTTCAGCTTACCGAAAAAAGAAAAGCAAAACTCATGAAGATAAAAGTGAAAATGAATGAATTAATTTCTGATTGATTTGATAAATTTGCAGTAACAATTTTTAAGAACTTTGAGGACTTCAGATGAAAATAACAGCATTCTTACCTTACAGCGGAAAAGAACACACAAAAAAATCAGTTGAATCATTACGAAAATCAAAATTAATTTCAGAAATATTTTTACTCTCGACATATAATAATCTTGCCCCGATTGATGGTTGTCAGATACTTCAAACAAACAATTTTTCAAGCCATGAAACAGTTAAATTGATTAATGAAAACACAAAAACAGAATTCTTTTTTATTTTAACTCAGGATCATCTGCTTGATGCCGGACAATTTTGTTTTGAGAGATTCATTTATCTTGCTGAAACCACCGGAGCGGGAATGGTTTACTCTGATTATTTCGAGATAAAAGAAAATGTTTCTCATGCTCATCCAAATATTGATTGCCAACTTGGAAGCATCCGCGATGATTTCAGCTTTGGATATTTGCTTTTCTTCCGGACTGAAGCTGTCCGCAAAACAGTTGCACAAACAAATAACGATTATCAGTTTGCAGGATTTTACAATCTGCGTTTAATTACATCGCAGCATTATTCAATAATTCATATTCCGGAATATCTTTATTCGACAATTGAAGAAGACACAAGAAAATCAGGCGAAAAACTTTTTGATTATGTTGATCCGAAAAACAGGCAAGTACAAATTGAAATGGAGATTGCTGCAACTGAGCAATTAAAAGCAATTGGTGCTTACTTAAAACCAGAGTTTAAAACCATCAGCATTGACGATGATCATTTTGAAGACGAAGCTTCAGTAATTATTCCAGTAAAAAACCGTGTTAAAACAATTGGAGATGCAATTGAATCTGTTTTGAAACAAAAAACGGATTTCAATTTTAATCTTATTATCGTTGATAATTACTCAACTGACGGCACGTCAGAAAAAATCAAAAGTTATTCTAAAAAAGATTCTCGGGTTGTAGTTATTATTCCCGAGCGAAAAGATTTGGGTATCGGCGGCTGCTGGAATGAAGCAGTCCATTCCGTAAAATGTGGGCGGTTTGCTGTTCAGCTAGATAGCGACGATATGTATGCTGATGAAACTACTCTGCAAAAAGTTATTGATACATTTAAGAAAGAAAAATGTGCGATGATTGTCGGAACTTACAAAATGACAAACTTCAATCTTGAAGATATTCCGCCGGGAATTATTGATCACAAAGAATGGACACCGGATAACGGAAGAAACAACGCAATACGGATTAACGGACTTGGTGCACCGCGTGCTTTTTATACTCCGCTTCTCCGTGAAATAAAAATTCCGAATGTAAGTTATGGTGAAGATTATGCACTTGGATTAATGATTTCTCGTGAATATCAAATCGGAAGAATTTACGAGCCAATTTATCTTTGCCGAAGATGGGAAGGCAATTCTGATGCAGCATTGGATATTGCAAAACAAAATGCAAATAATCTTTATAAAGACAGAATCCGTACACTCGAAATTCTTGCCCGACAAAGGAAAAACAGGAATGATTGAAAATATTTTACTGAGCGAAGAAGAGTTTAACAACTCTTCTTCAAATTCATACCTTGATCGAATTCAAACACTTTTTCGGCATCAGTTGGAAAATTGGGAATTGGCAAAAACCGGTTATGAAAGTTTAAACTCTGTTCAAGTTCGTGAATTTCATTTTGATGATTTTGTTATCAAAGTTCAATTTAATCCAGGAAGAATAATTTCAAGTGCCGCAAAGGTTGACGAAAAATCTATCCGCGAGCGGAAATGTTTTTTATGTTATAATAACTTGCCCGAACAGCAAAAGGCAATCACATTCGAAAACAATTTCCTGATTCTTGTAAATCCCTATCCGATTTTTCCTGTACATTTTACAATTCCGATGCTTGATCATCTGCCACAGTTGATTGAAGATAATCTTCAAGCGATGCTTAGTTTAACAAAAGCAATCGGAGAAAATTATACTGTTTTTTATAACGGACCGAAATGCGGCGCTTCAGCACCTGACCACATGCACTTTCAAGCCGGATTGAAAAACTTCATGCCAATTGATTGGGAATATGAAATTATTAAAGACAAAAAATGCAAGATTCTTTTTGAGGATGATGAGACAAAAATTTTGGGATGCACAAACTATTTGAGAAAGTTTTTTGCCATCCAATCTTCATCAAAAGCTAAAACATTGAAGGTATTTTCCAAACTTTATACTTCAATTCAGAAAACACAAAGAGCTTATGAGATTGAGCCAATGATGAATATTATTTCCCGTTTTGAGGATGGAGAATATTTCGTCTTTGTTTTCCCCCGCTCCAAACACCGACCAGATTATTACTTTTCGGAAGGCGACAAAAAAATAATTCTCAGCCCTGCTTCTGTTGATCTTGGCGGTGTCTGCATTACCCCACGACAAGAAGATTTTGAGAAAATCACAAAAGAAATTATTGAAGATATTTTCAGACAAGTTTCTGTTGGCGAAGAGGAGTTTGAGTTTTTTTCAAAGAGTTTAACAGAACTTATAAATTAGCATTACTTTTTCATTGCTTTCCAGATATAAAAAAGCATTGGTATTTCTATCATAATTATTATAAAAGGAAAAATCCAAATCGCAGAAATTTTTATATCAAAAGCAGCTGAACTGTAAGCCAAATATGTCAGTAACAAAAACATTAAACTAAGAGAAGTTTTCAGAAATCTTATTGCCCGAGTTGCAAGTGTATATTGTTGCATTCCGTTTTCATTAGTGATTTTTTGGGGATAGTTGAAGATGTGGGGATATCTGTTAATAATTGTAAGCAAAACAAAAACCAGTGTGTGAATTACCGGAAGTATCAGAATTGTATATTTGCTTCCATAACTGTCTGGTCTGCCTGAAAAACTGAAATGAGATGGAATTTTTTCAACATTCGAAAATATCACACAAAATGCCAAGACCCACATTAAAATTGTAAAAGTATAACCAATAATTTCAAATACCCGATCGAGCAGTTTAATTTCTATGTTCAGTTTCGGGCGTTCTTCTTTCCTCCAACCCGATTTCATAATTAAAGAAGAACTCTTGCTTTTATTGTTTCCGGAATTGATTTTAATTCTGACAAAATTTCCAAAGCATCTGTCCTTCCGTCAATATCAATAATTACATAACCAATATGCGGATCAGTTTGCAAATACTGTGAAGCAATATTCAGATTACGTGAAGTAAAAACTTTCGTAATTTTATTCAACACACCAGGTTTATTTTTATGTATATGCAAATATCTCTGCTTGTTTAAATTGGGTGTCAGCGAAATCTCAACAAAATTAGTAGCGCCGAGAGTTGTGCCAATATCACAATATCTTATGAGTTTTTCACTTACTTCAACAGCAATATTTGCCTGAGCCTCAATTGTACTTCCGCCAATATGCGGAGTTAAAATTGCATTTTGAAATTTCTGCAAAGGACTTACAAACTTTTCTTTATTCGAATTTGGTTCTTCCGGAAACACATCAATTGCAGCACCTGAAATATGTTTATTCTCAAGTGCAACAGATAAATCCTCAATATTTACAACTGTTCCACGAGATGCATTAATTAAACATGAACCGGCTTTCATTAAACTTAATTCGCGTGATGTAATCATATTTTTTGTTAATTCAGTTTCGGGAACGTGAAGAGTTACAATATCAGAAATCTGTAAAAGCTCATCAAGGCTGCTGCATGATTTAGCATTTCCAAGATTAAGTTTTTTCTCAATGTCATAATAATAAACATTCATTCCCAGAGATTCGGCAAGAATAGAAACCTGTGAACCAATATGTCCGTAACCTACAATACCAATATTTTTCCCACGAACTTCATAAGAATTTGACGCATCTTTTGACCAGCTGCCAATATGTGCTGAATAATTTCTTTCCGGAATTCCGCGAATCAGAAAAACACATTCACTGATAACAAGTTCAGCCACAGAACGTGTATTTGAAAAAGGTGCATTGAAAACCGGCATTCCATTTAACTTTGCAAACATTAAATCAACTTGATTTGTACCAATGCTATAACATCCAATAGAAATTAGTTTTTTCGCATGACTCAAAACTTCTTTTGTAAGATTTGTCTTAGAACGGATTCCTATCAGATGAACATCTTTTATCTTTTCAATCAACTCATCTTTATTAAGTGACTTCTTTAAATATTCAACATTTGTATATCCTGATTCTTCAAAGGATTTAAGGGAATTTTCATGTATTCCTTCGAGTAGCAGAATTTTAATTTTTTCTTTTGGCAGTGATAATATTTTTGTTGACTTCATTTTTAAGACATCACATTTGATTTGAAAATAATTAACTAAAATCTGATCAGAGACAACTCACTTGTTTTGGAAACATTTTGCAATTGCCTCTTCCACAAGCGGTTTCATCACAGAATAACCGAGCTGATTTGGGTGAACACCATCTTCCGAATATTTTATGCTTAATCCGTTTCGTTCATCTGCCAGTGGTGTGAAAAAATCGAGAAATACAAAACTGTTTTTTGCTGCATATTCTCTCATCCATTTATTTATTGTCATTATTTTTTCAGTTGGATAAACACCCCACTTCCACGGATAATCATAAGCAGGAAGAATTGAACAAAGTACAACCTGTATGTTGTTCATTTTTGCAAGTTCACACATCGAAGTAATATTTCCCTCAATTGTTTCAAGCGATGTTGTTCCCGTATTTCCAGCAAGATCATTTGTCCCTGCAAGAATAACAACTGCAACTGGATTGAGGTTTATCACATCCTGCCTGAAACGCAGAAGCATTTGCGGAGTTGTTTGCCCGCTGATTCCGCGGTTTACAAAATTGTTTATACTGAAAAATTCCGGATCGGTTCTGATCCAACCTTCTGTAATTGAATTACCCATAAACACAACACGATTACCTGAGTTTCCTGCTTCAGACAATAGTTTGTTCTCATTTTCAAACCTTGAAAGATTTGCCCAGTCCTGAGCAAAGACTGCTGTTGCTAATAAAAAAAATGTAATTACGTTTTTCATATTGTTACCTCAAAATAATTTTAATCTAAAAGTTTATTGTCCAAAGCATAAATTGCAATTTGTGTGTTGTTGTTCAGTCCCATTTTTTCAAGTACCCGTGAACGATAAGTATTTACAGTATTAATACTGAGATTTAATATTTCTGCAATTTCATTTACTGATTTTCCAAGAGCAATAAAACGCATCACTTCAAATTCGCGTGAGGATAATCTTTCATGCGGAAGTTTACTATAATCTTTATTAATCTCGTTTGCAAGCAGTTCAGCTAAATGAGGTGTTATATATTTCATACCGTTTACAATTCTGCGAATCACATCACTCAGCGAAATATTTTTATCATCTTTGGAGATAAAAGCATTTGCACCTGACTGAATAGCCCGCACACCATAACGCTCCTCTTCATAACCGCTGTATATCAGCACCGGTATTTTCGGATTTCGTCTTCTTATTTCCTGAAGTATCTCTATACCGCTTTTCCCCGGTAAGTTAACATCAAGAATTATTATATCAGCTTCAGATGAATCGAATGAAAGCAATAAATCTTCACCACTTTCAAATTCTCCAACCACTTTCATATCGGGTTCCCGGTTGATAGTTTGAATAATTCCCGCACGAAGCATTGGATGATCATCAGCAATTATGATTTTAAGCATAAAATAATTAAGTTTTGTTTAATTGAATTTGTCAAAATTACAAATTATGTAATAACAATTTATCATTTTATCAGACACGTAAATGAAATTAAATTTTTTTAAATATACAAAGTGGCAGGTAAAATTGACATGGCTTTTAGTGGCAATGTCAATTATTCCCGGATTAATTATCAGTTACAAAATTGTTGATATAATCAAAGATGAATTAAAATATAATATAAATGAGCAGCTAAAATACTCTTCCGAAACCATCTCGAACAGTATTGATATATCATTAAAAAAATATATTGAAACATTAAATCTCACAGCCGGATTTTTAGATAAACAAGATATATCTGGTGAAACAAAAGTGTCGTTATTGGTTTCTCAGTTAGAAAAAAGCAAAAATTTACTTTCGCTGCATGTCCTTGTAAAAGAAAAGAATTCAACGAATGAAGTTGTTTCAATCCAAAAAGAATTTGTTGAAGTAAAAAACAAAGGAAAAGTTTTACTGCCAAAGGATTTTAAAAATTCAATAATTAAAGATATTCCAAAAGAAGCATTCACCGATACTTATATAGGCAAACCTTTTTTTAACAAGGGAATCAGAAAGTGGGTTGTTTCGATATTTATCAGACTTAACAGTGAAGCAATTAAAAACGGAATACTTGCTGCTTCGTTCGATTTGTCTGACTTGGAAAAAGTGATTGATAATTCAATTGTTAACAGAATCGGCAATGTTTTTGTTAGCGATAAAAATGAAGATAAATTTCTGACTACGAGGATTATTACCAAAATCCCCTTTGAAATAACAAGTGATGTACTTACAATCCTGAAAAGCAATACAAATATAACTTTAGTGAAAAATTATCGGAGCAATAATTATGGGGATTTTGTTTCTTCATTTGTAAAAACTTCTATTGCTGATTGGGTTGTTGTATCTGTAATCAATGAAAAAGCCGCATATGTTACGATTGATGAAACTTTAATTTTCTTCTCAACTTTTTTGGGTATCACAGTTTTGATTTCAATATTTATTGCTTTTTTGTTTTCCAGACATTTGAGTAAACCAATAATCAAAATGGCTGAAGTATCAAATCAGATTTCACTTGGTAAATATGATGTTGAAATCAAATACACTGCAAAAGATTCGATTGGATTGCTTGGTAATTCACTTGTTCAAATGGGGAAACAATTGAAACAGAATTTCAACAAGATTGAAGATCAGAAGAAGCAACTTGAAGATTACAGCAAAAATCTTGAAATAAAAGTTGAAGAAAGAACTACCCAGTTAAATGAATCAAATCAGGAATTAAAAAAAGCATATCACCGCGTGCTTGAATTGAATCAGGAAAAAAACGAGTTTTTAGGTATTGCAGCACATGATTTGAAAAACCCCTTGACTGCAATAAGTTCTTTCGCAGAGATATTAAAAACTGATAAGGAACTTAACCCGGTACAATTTGATGATTTTCTAAATGAAATCATAAAAGCATCGGGAAGAATGTTTTCAATAGTGAAAAATCTGCTTGATGTTAATGCTATTGAACAGGGTAAGCTTAACGTAAAAATGACTTCCGTTTCTTTGCAATTAGTTGTTGATGAAATGCTGTCTCAGTTTTCTGAAGCTCTTCAAAAAAAGAAAATCGAAATTATCCAATCAAATCAAACGGACGATTTTGAAATACTTGCTGATTTCAACATTACACTTCAGGTTGTACAAAATATAATTTCCAATGCAATTAAATTCTCACAGCCAAATAAAAAAATCTATATCACTATTCGTAACAGTGAAGAGCCGCAGCACATTGATATATCAATAAAAGATGAAGGACCTGGATTTACTGAAAACGACAAGAAAAAATTATTCCAGAAATTTGCGAAACTTTCTGCGCGACCAACAGGTGGCGAGCATTCTACCGGACTTGGTTTGTCAATTGTTAAAAAATTAGTTGAAATGATGAACGGTAAAATCCGTGTTGAAAGTGAACATGGCAAAGGTGCAGAATTTATTTTAACATTTCCCCAAGCAAATTATACCGAGTGAGAAACGGAATGAAATTTTCAATTATCAGATCATTTCTTTTCATAGTGTTCTTCAGCAGCTCAGCATTTGCTCAAAGCAAAGATGCAGTAAAGATAATTGTTGATAAAAATTTTGATATTCAAAGAGCAGCAGAAACTTATCTTGGCAACAGGAATCTGTGGACTTATATTCTTAAAGCAAACCATCTTTCCGGGATTGAAGATATAAAAAATGGAATGACAATTACTATTCCTGCAAACAAAGTAAAGAATGCTTATACAGAAATAAGCAATGCAAAAAAATCTATTAAAGATGCACTTGAAATGGGGGCAAAAATTCTTGCTGAAGATTTACTGAATGAAGCTGAAACATATTATACAAAAAGCATTTCTGAAGCAAGTAATTTTGATTTTGAATCAAGTTTTTCTTCTGCAAAAAAATCAATTGTTTTTTCTAAACGTGCTTACAATCAAACTAAAGAGATAAGAGAAAAAACAGTTGATGCAATTGTCAGCTATAAAAAAGGAACGCTCCAAAAACGCATTTCATCGGCTTTGTCGTGGATTCCGGCTGAATTATATGATAACCTTCGAGAAAAAGATATTGCCCGAACACTTTCACAATCAAACGCTCAAATAACTTTTTATGACTTAAGCCAAATTAAATTAAATGAGAACTCACAAGCAGTTATTCAGTCTTCGCGATATGACCCGCTTACAAAGAAATCAAACTCAAAAGTGAAATTGGAAAAAGGGGATGCTTATGCATTGCTTCAAAATTCTCCAAGAAAAAAATTTGTTGTTGATATCCCCGGTGTGAAAACAAAAATCAATTCAAAATATTTTTGGGTTGAAAAAGGAAAGAGTGATACTAAACTTGCCAACTATAATGGTGAAATAGAACTTGAAGCAAAGGATCAAAATATAATTGTAGGCAAAAATCAAGGCTCAGTCATTCCCGATGGAGGTGTTCCTTCACAGCCAATCGATTTGATTCAGCCACCGGTTTTATCCTCACCACCTAATTTGAGTTTAACTAATGAATTAAATATAAGTTTTGGTTGGATTAAAAATACAAGTGCAAAATCATACTGGCTTGAAATTGCAAAGGATCTTGAATTCAAGTCTGTTATAAATCTTGTTAAAAACATTTCAGATGAGCAAACAAAAATTAATCTGAGAGAACCCGGCATATATTACTGGCATGTATGTTCTTTAGATGAAAAAGGATTACCGGGAAATTTCTCAGAAACATTTGCTTTTGCTGCGGTTGGTGGAAGCGGTAAACCATTTATTTTATTAAATGATGCAAAGGACATTATTTTTACAAATCAAAGTCAATATACCCTCAGTGGAAAAACTTTATCTGGCAGCAATTTAACAATTAACGGAAAATCAGTTGATGTTACCTCTGACGGAAGTTTTAATGTTGTAATAAACCTCAATGAAGGTAAAAATTTAGTCAAGATTGTGTCAGAAAATTTGAAATCAGAAGTGTCGGTGGTGAAGCGGGTTATTTTTCATGAAACTGATAATCAGTTAAAACTTATTAATTATACTACAGATAGTGAATTTGCTGAAGGCACAATTATTACCAATTCAAAATTTTATAAACTTAATCTTCGTACAATACCTTTTGCAAATATAAATTTGATCAATGCTGTAACAGGAACAAATTCGCAAGCGTATGCTGATTCAACAGGTTATTTTTCAATTACACTTGAATCAGAAAGCAGCGTATCAAAATTTGATCTTGTTATTACAACTCAAACAGGATTAAGCAATAAATTTCACTTTGAAGTAATATTGGATACTCAACCTCCCGGAATTCAATTTGATGATTTTAGTAAAAATGTCAATTCACCTAATTTTTTATTTACTGGCAAGTCTGACGCTAATTTATTCTCAATAAATAATGAGCAAGTTCTTTTAGCAGATGATTCTACTTTCAGATATGAAACTTTATTAAAGCAAGGATTAAATATTTTTGAATTCAAAGCCGAAGATGAAGCCGGCAATCAGACTATCCGGAAGGAATCTATTTTCTTTGATAACATACCACCAGTATTAATCGATAAGATAATAATTAAACCAAAAGGAAAAAACAAAACTGCATTAATCAAGATTAAAGCTTACGATGATTCTCAGCTAAAGAAATTTGCTTCAGTTGTTTATTCTATTAACGATAAAACACAAAAAGATTTTGCAAGATTGAATGAAGATTCCGGCTGGTACGAACTTGAAGTAATTGACTCACAATATTTAAATATTATTTCGGTGGAACTCGAAGATTATTTTTCAAATAAATTTTTGTATGATTTAAGTAGATGAGGAAGATAATGAAATCACTCTTTCTGTTATTTCTTTGCCTCTCTGTGAGTTTTGCACAGAACACAATTAAATTTGTTACCTATGGAAGCCAAGGTAATCCCGATGACGGAGATGACAATAAAATACAAGCAATTAACTTTACTGTTCCGGCAGAATATCAGGGTAATATTTCATTAAGAATATTTGATGCAGATGCTAACGGAAGCAACGACGCAAAATTTGGAATATTTGATTCCAGATTTCAGTTCGGTTTTTATAAAGGAGAATATAAAGAAGAGGATTTTTTTTCCAATACACTGTTTAAATCAATCATCACTTCAAATGAGCCTGAATATGATGATTCATGGATTACTTTTTTTTCGATTGCAAAAGAAAGCAGTGATAATGAATATTATACCCTACTTGTTGAAGGATTGGAAGGAAACGATGCAAATATTTTTCAAGTGTTTTTAAGTTCTTCTTCTGAGCAAAATATTGATATTATTGGTTCATCCATTTATTCATATCAACCGTCGATCAGATTAATCCCGACAAAAAGAAAAAACACACTGAGATTTTTTCCAAATAATAATATTGACAGACTGATATTTCATACATTTGATTTTGATAAAACAAAATTTTCTGTAAGTACTTTTTTGCGGGATGAGGTTCCATTGCAGGAAAGCAATTCAAGCGGATGGTCAAAAACAACTTTTTCTTTGAATGAATTTGAAAAAGAAAGATGGTGTGGCTTCAATTATGGCCCGCTTAGTTTTGATTACAATGATGTTAATTTCAGAATTACTGATACATACGGAAACCCCATTCCAATATTGATGAACTGGGAAGAAAAAGTAGAAAATTCTTTGCCTTATATAAATTTCCGGGCAAATAATATTGACTGCAATAATGTTGAAATTGATTTAACATCAAGCAAGGATAATGATGGTGATTTAATAATTTTCAGTTCTTACATTGGAGAAAATAAAATAAGTGACCAATCAAAATTTAATCTTAACTTTCCAAGTGCCGGCGTTTTTCAAATTAAAGTTTTAGCAGAAGATAATTCGTACGCTGTTACAAGAGGAAAAGTGGAATTATTTAATGTTGTTGTAAACAGACCACCAATTGCCAAAGCAGGCAACGATATGATAGTTGGTGAAGGAGAAAATGTATATTTTGATGCCGGAAATTCGGTTGATTATGACGGCAAGATAATAAATTACAATTGGAATTTCGACGATGGTTATTTTTCAAATGAAAAACGGGCAAATCATATTTATTCTACTTCGGGAACATTTCTGGTGATTTTGACTGTAACTGATAATTTTAATTCATCATGTAATTCATCTGAGGACTCATTAATTGTCACTGTAAATTCAAAACCAATCATTAATACAACAAAAAAAATAATCGGTGCTGTTGGAGAAGATTTGATTTTTAATGCTTCCGGGAGTTATGATTTAGACGGAGAAATAATTTTATACGAATGGGATTTTGGCAAACTTGGAAAAATGGAAGGAGATAAAATCAACAGGCACTTCGTAAATCCAGGAAAATATATTGTGCAACTCAAAGTAAAAGACAATTCAAGTGCATCCAATTCAGTTGCTACCGAAACAGTTGAAGTGATTATCAATTCGCAGCCAATAGCTGATGCAGGTGAAAATAAATTTGTTGCAGTTAATGAATTGTTTTTTGTTGATGCAAGAAAATCTTTTGATAAAGACGGAAGAATAATCAGTTACAAATGGGATTTTGGAGATGGATATGAAATAATCGGTATTTCTGCTTCACATTCTTATCCAAAACCCGGGGCTTATAAAATAATACTAAGTGTGGCAGATGATTCTGAAACAAAAAATAATAACGATATTGATTCAATTATAATTTTTGTAAATCATCCTCCGATTGCTGATGCAGGAAAAGATAATGTAATTGCTCCAAACCAAACCCTAAACTTTAATGCCAATTCATCAATAGATCCCGATGGTGAGATTGCTGAGACAAACTGGTATCTTAATGATGAAT
>Ga0210044_10005194_pt1 | contig 17718 bp, 13 predicted proteins | sample CryGey13umfilter_2_FD_183959 | JGI IMG/M metagenome (GOLD analysis project Ga0210044, IMG submission 183959) | Groundwater microbial communities from aquifer in Utah, USA - Crystal Geyser 4/9/14 3 um filter (SPAdes) (version 2) | ecosystem: Environmental > Aquatic > Deep subsurface >... | reverse complement strand
GAGACCGGCACCACCGACCAGAACGGCCACGTCGAGCTGACGCTCCCGACCTGCACGCCGACCTCGTACCGGGTCAGCACCGCCGACGGCGAGACCAAGAACACCTACGAGGCGCACCAGTTCTACCTCGACGACGGCTCGCAGCACGCGGGCACGGAGTTCAACTCGGTGTCGCGCACCACCTACCAGATCATCCCGTCGATCCTTGGGATCTCGCCCGACCCGACGCGGTCGATCATCGCGGGCACCGCCTTCGACTGCGTCGAGAACCCGATCCAGAACGCGCAGGTGGTCGTGAAGATCGACGGCCAGATCGCCGATGGCGTGGTCATCAAGTACTTCGTCGACGAGTTCCCCAACCGCGACCAGCCCGCCACCAGCCCCGACGGCTTGTGGATCGCCATCAACGTGCCCCCGGGTTTGGTCACGGTGGAGATGTACGGCGTCGTGGGCGGCGGCGCGCCGCAGCTCTTGGGTACCACGCAGCTCCCGAGCCGCGCGGACTCCATCAACATCGCGAACATCTACTACGGCATCGACGGCGGCGTGAAGTACCCGAGCGAGTGCCTCGTCCAGCAGGGCTTTTAAGCGTGGGCGCCCCGCTGCTGACGATCCTCGCGCTCGCCACGCTCGCAGGGGCGCAAGAGCCAGCGCCCGACGCCGAAGCTGACCCCGTCCAGCAGCAGCTCCTCGCGCTCCAGGCCCAGGTGGACGCGCTCCAGGCCAAGATCAGCGCGCCGGCGGACCTGAGCTTCACGGTTGAGGGCTACTATCGCACGCGCGGCTACCTCTACCACGGCCTCTTTGCCAGCCAGTACGCCGACGATAGCAGCTACAACGGCGACGCCCACGTCATGACCCAGCGGCTCAAGCTGCGGCCGGTCTTCGCGTACAAAGACGCCGCAAAGCTCATGATCGAGCTCGATCTCTTCGGCGACCCACAGACGGGCAGCGCCGACGTGGTCTGGGGCGACAACGCCAGCCGCGCCTCGACGGCGCTGTTCGCGGGCGACCCCTCCAACGCGGGCATGGACGGGCTGGAGGGCAGCGGCCCCCGCGTCACGCGCGCCTGGACCGAGTTCAAGGTGCCGGTCGGCCTGCTGCGCGTCGGTCGCCAGCCCTCCAACTGGGGCATGGGCCTGCTCGCCAACAGCGGCGACGGCTTCGACGACCCCTTCGGCGAGAACCACTACGGCGCCACCTACGACCGCGCGATGTTCGCCACCAAGCCGATCTCGGTGGTGAACGGCATCCTCGATCGCCCGGACAAGGACATCCCGCTGATCGCGGCCTTCGGCGTGGACCGCCTCGTAGAAGACCCGTTGATTCAATATTATGGCTACAAGTGCGACTCCTCGGTGACCACCGACGATCCCCGCTGCGCCCCGCCTGAGAGCCACTCCTACACGGACGAGACCTACACCGACGCCCGCCGTCGGCCGGACTGGTTCGCGAACAACGGCGACGACGTCATGGAGACGGTCTACGTCCTCATGTACAAGGGCGAGGACGTGCAGTACCTGGGCGAGCCTGGCGATCTGTCTGTTGGCACCTACGTCGTGAACCGCACGCAGACGGAGACGGACTCGAACGTGGTCATCGCGGACGCCTACCTGCGCGCCACGAACCACGGGGTCTTCGTCGAGTTCGAGGGCCTCACCATTCAGGGCCGCACCAGCGCCATCGCCCTGCCGGGCGCCTACGATCCCAGCGGCTCTGCTGCGGACCCGCTCTACAAGCAGGCGAACATCTGGGGCTATGTGGGGCGCCTCGGCGTCGACGTGCCCAAGCTCAAGGCCGTCGTCGAGCACGGCTACGCCTCGGGCGACGACAACCCCACCGACGCCGCCTTCACCGGGCGCGCGCTCGCTCCCGACCACAACGTCGGCCTGATCCTCTACGACGAGGTCATCGCCCGCGTGACAGCGAACGCGTGGACCGAAGGCGGCCGCGGCCTGTGGAGCAACGGCGGCGTGTACAACTCGCGCTACGTCTTCCCCTGGGCCGACCTGAAGCCCAAAGAGAACGTGGACATCGTGCTCGGCGGCGTCGTGGCGTGGCCGGACAAGCCGGACGGCGCCATCATTCAGTGCCGCGCGGGCGACTACCCGGACGGGCGCTGCGCCGACGTCGCCACGGCCGGACCCCTCGGCTGGGAGCTCGACGCCGCGCTCAAGCTCTCGTGGGACCAGCACATGCGCTTCGCGCTGGAGACGGCCTACGCGCACGCGACAGATCGGCTGCCGCTCGTGAACGCGGGGCTGAACCCGAGCGGCAACTTCTTCACGGTGCAGACGCGGGTGGCCTGGGAGTTCTAGGGCACGGCGACTCGGTCACTTCACGCGAACGGTCCCGTCGGTGAACTGCACGAAGAAGCCCCAGTTGTACGTGGCGAGCAGGTCCACGGACTTGAGCAGCCCTGGGGCCCGCACGTACTTGCCGGCGGTGGACGTGATGTTCGTCCACTGGCCGTTCGACGTGGGGTTGTTGCAGAAGTCCGTGGCCGGGCCCGTGGCGCGGGGCGCGCCGTAGTAGTTGAAGCTCGCGATGTATGTGCCAGAGGACGTGTTCGTGCAGTAGCCAGGCTCGATGTCGTAGGTCCACATGTCGAGGGGGACGAGCGCGCTGGTGGACGCCGCGCCGAGGGCCGCGAGCTGGCTGTCGGGGATCGCGACGCCGCCAGCGTCGAGGTAGGTCACGACGCCCACCGCGGTCCGCGCGAACAGGTTGTGGGGGCTGTAGCCGGTCGCCGCGTTGGGGATGCAGTCGCTGTCGGTGGGGCTGCCGCAGATGTCATTGCGCCAGGTGTAGCTGTTGAACTGCGGGGTGAGCACGGTCCAGCCGCCGCCGCTCATGTCGCAGCGCACCTCGAAGGCGTCGCTCTTGGAGGCGCCGTTCGGGTCGATCCAGTACACGCGGTCGCCCGCGCTCATCCCGCTGCCGAACAGCGCGGCGCACGAGGCCCCTGCGGTCTCGCGGCTGAGGCCGGTGCCGAAGAGCGGGTACCAGCCGCCCGCCGTGCACACGTCGAGGGTGGAGGCGCTGCTCCAGCGCAGGCTGCCGTACTGGCTGGACGCGTCGCAGGCGACGCCGCCGTCGCCCAGGCGCAGGTTGCCGTTCAGGACGACGTCGCCGTTGACGGTGCCGCCGGTGTCCGCGATCGCGCCCGGATCCCCCTTGGGGCCCTGCGGTCCCGTGGGGCCGGTGGCGCCCTGGATGCCGGTGGCTCCGGTGGGGCCTTGTGGACCTGCGACGCCCGCATTTCCTTGCGGGCCCGCGGGGCCGACGTCACCTTGCGGGCCCATCGGACCCGTGGGACCTGGATCGCCCTGCGGTCCGGCGGGGCCTTGCAAGCCGACCGGTGAGCCCACCCACTGGCCGTTGGCGTCGACGACCTCGACGCCGCCGATCACGAGCGAGCTGAGCTCGTGGGTGTGCGAGCCGCGCGCCACCGTGTCGGGGCTGGTGCCGACGGGCAGGCGATCCATGCTCAGCGTGCCGGTGAGCAGCTCGCTGGCGTCGTGTCCGTGGTCGGGCAAGCGCGCCGGCGCGAGCACGCCGCTGCTGAGGTCGGCGGCGTCGTGCTGGTGCGCGGCGGGGGAGCTCTGCAGGCCGGTGGCGTCGGCGATGAGCTGGCCGTCGATGCGCAGCTCGGTCGCGTCGACGGAGCCGCCGCTGACGCTCGTGGCCACGTCGGCGTGGTCGGCGTCTTGGGCGCGGATCGCGTAGGGCACGCTCACGACCGCCACGCGCTGCGGAAGGGCGACACCGCCGTTCACGCGCAGCGCGAGGTAGAGCGTGTCGCCGTTGAACAGGCTGGTGTCCAGCGGGGTGATCGTGCCGAGCTGCACGCCAAAGGTGCCGTTGTCGAAGGGCACCGCCGGGTGGGTCTCGGTCCACAGCGCGGCGCCGCCGGCTGGGGCGTCGTACAGCTCGAACTCGAGCGCGTTGGCGCCGACGAGCGGCGCTCCTGCGGCGTCGAAGAGCACCCCCTGGTGGGAGAGCTCGAGCGGGACGGCGGAGGCGCTCGTAGCGAGGGCGAGCAGGGACAGCAGGGCGAGGCGGCGCATTCGAACTCCGGGCGATGGACCGAGTGTATAGCACCTCTTGGACTGCTTGGGCTACGACCTCGTGCGGCTCGATCCGACAAAACGACCGAGACAAGCCGCCGCCGTGGACAAGCCCGGCGCCTAAGGTATCGTAGGCCTCGACGCGTCCGTTCGCCTCGCGCCCCACCTCGGAGACCGCTCTTGTCGCTGCATATTCACAAGTTTGGAGGTACAAGCGTAGGTTCGGCCGCGCGCATCGCCGCGGTCGCGGACCTGCTGCGCTCCGAGGAGCACGCGGGGCCCATGGTCGTCGTCTCCTCGGCGATGACCGGGGTGACCGACGGGCTCATCGCCGCCGCGCGCGCCGCCCGCAGCGGCGACCGTGACGGGGCGCTCGGCGCGCTCGAGGCGATCCGCGATCGTCACCTCGACGTGCTCGTCCAGCTCGACGCGAGCGAGGAGGTCGCCGCTGAGATCGAGGCGCTGTGCGATGACGCGCGCGCGGTGCTGCGCGCCAGCCTCACCCTCGGCGAGCTCACCCCCCGCGCCTCGGATCGGCTCATCGCCACGGGCGAGAAGCTCGCGGTGCGGCTCCTCGCCCACGCGCTCCGGGGGCGAGGTACGCCCGCGCAGGCCGTCGACGCGGACACCTTCTTGGACACGGACGACCACTTCGGCGCGGCCAACCCCGTCGGCGCGCTGGCGGATCGCACCGCGGCGGCGGTCTTCAAGCGGTGGTTCGATGCGGGAGTGTTGCCTGTAGTGACCGGCTTCTTGGGCAGGGCGCCCGACGGGGCGACCACCACGCTCGGGCGCGGCGGCTCGGACTTCTCCGCCACGCTGCTCGCCGCCGCCTTGCGCGCGGACGAGGTCACGATCTGGACCGACGTCGACGGCGTCTTTAGCGCCGACCCGCGCCTGGTGCCCGAGGCGCGGCCCATCGCCCAGCTCCACTACCGCGAGGCCGCGGAGATGAGCTTCTACGGCGCCAAGGTGCTGCACCAGCGCACGATGATCCCGGCGGCGACGCACAACATCCCGGTGCGCACGCGCAACACGCTCAACCCCGACGCGCCGGGCACGCTCGTCGACGCGCACTTCACGCCGGGCTCGCATCCGGTCAAGGCGATCACCGCGGTGCGCAACCAGGCGCTGCTCAGCGTCGAGGGCAAGGGCATGGCGGGCGTCCCTGGCATCGCCGCGCGCTTGTTTGGCGCGCTGGCGGAGCGGGACATCAGCGTCACCATGATCTCGCAGTCGTCGTCCGAGTCCTCGATCAGCTTGGTCGTCCCTGGCGAGCAAGCGCGCGAGGCCGAGACGGCGATCAAGCAAGCCTTCCGCGACGCGCTCGCCCGCGGGGACATCGAGGAGGTGCTGCGCCGCGACGGCGTCGGCCTGGTCGCCGCGGTCGGCCTCGGCATGGCGCACACGCCGGGCATCGCCGCGCGCGTCTTCGCCGCCCTCGCGAGCGAGCGCTTGAACGTGCTCGCCATCGCGCAAGGCAGCTCGGAGCTCAACATCTCGCTCGCCATCGACGACGCCGAGGTGCCCACGGGCTTGCGCGCGCTGCACCAGCACTTTGGCCTCGACCGCATCGACACCGGCTTGGCCACTCCGCGCGGCATGGACCTGATGCTGCTCGGCTGCGGGCAGATCGGCCGCGAGCTGCTGCACCAGCTCTTCGACACGCACGCGCACGCGTGGGCGCGCTTCGACCTGGTGCCGCGGGTGGTCGCTGTCGCCGATCGCAGCGGCTTTCTCCTCGACCCTACCGGCCTCTCGCGCGAGGAGCTCGATCAAGCCCTCGCCCACAAGGCCGACGGCGGCGCCCTGTGCGACCTACCGCGCGGGGTGCCCGCCACCTCCCCCGACCAGATGGTCAAGGCCGCGATGGCCTACCGCTTGTCCCGGCCCGTGCTCATCGACGTCTCCGACGCGGACCGCGCCACAGCGGCCTTTGGCGTCGCGCTCGCGCGCGGCGCGGACGTGGTCACCGCGAACAAGAAGCCCCTCGCGGGCGACTACGGCGCGCGTCAGCACCTGCTCGCCCTCGCCGATCACGAGCGCCGCCTGCTGCGGGCCGAGGCCACCGTCGGCGCGGGCCTGCCGGTCCTCGACACCCTCGACATCCTGCTCGCCACCGGCGACCGCCTGCACCGGGCGATGGGCTGCCTCTCGGGCACCCTCGGTTATGTGATGACGCGGCTTCAGGACGGCTTGACGCTGTCGATGGCGGTGCGCGAGGCGGTGAAGCTCGGCTACACCGAACCCGATCCCGTGGCGGACCTGTCGGGCATGGACGTCGCCCGCAAGGCCCTCATCCTCGGCCGCGCCGCCGGGCTCGCGGACGCGAACACGCGCCTCGATCGCGTGGGGCTCGTGCCCGATGACCTCGCGGGCCTGCCGCTCGACGAGCTCTACCTGCGGTTAGCCGGGCTGGACGAGGCGATGAACGAGGCGCTCTACGAGGCCAAGGCGCGGGGTGAGGTGCTGCGCTACGTCGCCGACGTGTCGCAGGACAGCGTGCGCGTCGGCTTGCAGAGCGTGCCGGCGGACAGCCCGCTCGGCGCGCTGCGAGGCACAGACAACCTCATCGTCTTCACCTCGGATCGCTACGATGACCGCCCGCTCGTGATCTCCGGTCCGGGGGCCGGCGCGCGCGTCACCGCGATGGGCGTGCTCGGCGACATCTTTCGAGTGGCGGCGGTGCGGAGCTAGGCTTCGATGCCGCCGTCCGCAAAGATCGCCTTTGTTTCGGGGTTGTACCACATCACCCACAAGGCGTAGACGCCGAAGAGCCCGCCCGGGAAGTTGCCCAGGGTGAGCACCGCGAGCACGGTCTCTAGGACCTTGCCTTGGCCGCGCGCCACGCGACCTGCGGCCACCAGGAAGCCCGCGATGAGGCCGAGGAGCAGCAGCGCAGCGCCGCCGGTGACGCCGACGATGATCCACAGCTCGTTGGCGCCGAGGGGCTGCGTGGCGCCGACGAGGCCCATGGTGGCGACGAGCGCGACGAGGCCGAGGCCTTCGACGGCGGCCATGACGTAGTTGAGGATGCGGAGGCGGTTGAGGTGTTCCACGGGGAACCTCCAGGTGAGTTCACCTAACTGTACGAAGCGCCCCCGCGAACATTCCCGCACGCGACGCAAATGGCGCGCGCGCCGTTAAGCTCCGGCGTCGCTCCACGAGGGAACCCATGCACGCTGTGTCCGCCTTCGCACCCGCCACCGTCGCCAACGTCGGCGTTGGCTTCGATGTCCTCGGCCTCGCCATCGACGGCCCCGGAGACACCGTCACCGCCTACCGCTCCGACACGCCAGGCGTGCGCATTCGCCGCGTCACCGGCGGCGACCTGCCGCTGGAGGCGGAGCGCAACACCGCAGGCGTCGCCGCCATCTCCACCTTGCGCCTCGCCGGCGTGGACGTGGGCGTCGAGCTGGAGCTGCACAAGGGCCTGCCGATCGGCTCGGGCCTCGGCAGCTCCTCGTCGAGCGCCGCTGCCGCCGCCTTCGCCGTGAACCTGCTGCTCGGCTCGCCGCTTCGCAAGGCGCAGCTCATCGAGCCGTGCATGGACGCCGAGGAGGCCGTGAGCGGTCGCCACGCCGACAACGTCGCGCCGTCCTTGCTCGGCGGGCTGATCCTCGTGCGCTCCACCGATCCCCTCGACATCGTGCGCTTGCCCATCCCCGAGGGCCTCACGGTGGCGGTGGTGACCCCCGACTTCGTGCTCACCACCAAGGCCGCGCGCGCGGCGCTGCCCGCGAGCATCTCGCTCGCGACCATGGTGCGCCAGACGGCGAACATCGCGGGCCTCGTGAGCGCCTGCTACACCGGCGACCTCGACCTGCTCGCCCGCTGCATCCCCGAGACGGTGGTCACGCCGGTGCGCGCGCAGCTCATCCCCGGCGGCTCGGCCGCGATCGAGGCGGCGCTGGAGGCCGGCGCGCTCGGCGCCTCCGTGTCGGGCGCGGGCCCGTCAATCTTCGCGCTCTGTCGCAGCGTCGCGAGCGCCCAGGCCGCTGCCACCGCCATGCAAGCGGCCTTCACCCGCGCAGGCCTCGCGAGCACCCGCGTCGTCAGCCCCGCGGACGCCCCCGGCGCGCGCCGCGTGGACCTGCCGGCCTAGGTCCGCTGCGGCGGTTGGGCGCGCCGGAGGGCGCTCGTCGGGGCCACCTCGGAGAGCGCGCCGGCGGAGGGCCTCGCCGCTGAGAGCGCGCCCGCTGCTGTGTCTGCTGCGAGCGAGAGGCTGCCCTCGGCGGGGGCGTCGAGGCGCGCTTGAATCGCTGTGATCGCCTCGGACGCCGCGCGGCGCACGGGCGCGGGGCGGGCGTCGCTGTCGCGCAGCGGCACGAGGGCCTCGACGGAGCGCACAGAGCCCAGGCGCCCGAGGGTCTCGATGACACGCGCGAGGATGAGCGGCTGGCGGGCGCTGAGCAGCGTGTGCAGGCGCGCTTCGGTGGTCGTTCCGGCGCGCTGTTGTTGCTCCAGCCAAGCGAGGGAGCGCAAGCGCGCGCCGAGCTCGGCGTCCTCGTCGCGAATGAGCGCGAGGGCGTCGCGCGCGGAGCCCGCCGCTTCGACCACGATGTCCACGCGGTTGTGGGGGTCGTCCGCGAGCAGCTCGGTCGCGACCGCGTGGGCGCGCGCGGGGTCGAGCGCCGCGAGCTTGGCGAGGGCGCGGGTGCGCAGCGCAAGCAGCGGCGCTTCACGGCTGATCGCTGCGAGCCGCTCGACCTCGGGGAGGTCACGCCCGCGCAGCAGCTTGCCGAGCTTGGCGGCGAAGGTAATGCTCGCGCCAAGCTCGCCGTCCTCGGACGTCATGGCCCGAAGCGTCGATGGCACAGCGAGGGTGCCCGACGCCGTGAGGTAGACCTCGGTGGTGACGCGCCCCTTCGTCTCCTCGACGAGCGTCTCGCCGTTCCACCACAGGGCACCGAGCGGCTCTTGGGTGTTGGGGTCGGCGTGCGGTCCCCAGAGGTCGCTCGGCAGCTCGGCGACCAGCACCCAGGGGCCTCCGATCGAGGAGCTCAGGCTGACGGTCTCGCCATCTATGACGCCCCTTCGCGTGCCCGACAGGCCTTGAGCTTCGAGGCCATACCGCGCGCTCGCTTCGGTGATGGCGTCGCCGTACCTCCGGCGTGGCTTGAAGTCTGTGAGCGCGGCCCACAGCAGCGCTACCCCAAACGCGGCGAGCACGGAGAGCACATCCCACATCATCCTGCCTCCGCGGGCGCGTTCGGTGGCAGCTGGCTCGGGTTCAGGCGCGCGCGGATCGAGGCGATGGCGCCGTCGACGAGGCGGACCTCGGCCTGGCGGTCGCGCCCGCGCGCGGAACGGCTGCCGCCTGTGCCCAGCGGGGCGAGCGCGTCGATCGCCGCCTGGCCGCCGATCTTCGCGAGCGCGGCGATGGCCTCCGCGCGCTTCGTGAGCTCCAAGCGCCCTAAGCAGTCGATGACCTGCTGCTCCAAGCCCGGAGTCACGACGGTGGCGCTGTGCGCGCCCGTGATGGCGCGCAGGGCGAGCACCGCCTTCGCAGCGGTCGGCGACGCGAGCGTGGACGTGAGCAGGTCAGGACCGGTGCCCTGCACATAGGCGTCGATCAGGTCGGCCAAGAACAGCTGATAGGTGAGCGACGCCCCCCGCGTCTCGCCGCTCGCTTTGGCGACGACGAGCGCCGCTTGCAGGGCGACGCTCGGGTCCGCGTCGCTCATGAGCGCCGCCGCGAGGTCGGCGGTGGACGCTGGCGCGAGCACGGCGAGCTCTCGGAGGGCCTCGCGCCGCGTGGGGGCGTCGGTCGTGCGCGCGAGCGCGCTTCGGTGCGCGGACACGCGCTTCGCGAGGTCGAGCGGCAAGGCCTCGACGATGGCCTTCGCGAGCTCGATGGCCTCTTCGAGCGCGGCGAGCACCTGGGGCTCACGCGCGAGCTCGCGGCGTGGGCGCACGAGCTCCAGGTGGCCCTTCGGGTGGAGCGTCGCGTGGGGGAAGCGATCGAGCAGCGCTCGCAGCGCGCTGCCGTCGTTCGGCGCTGTGACGAGGAGCGCGAAGGCTTGGGGAGACAGGGCATCGTCGCCGCCTCGCGCCTCGCGCAGCCCTGCCACGACGATGCCCGTGAGCTCGGCGCGCTCTTGTCCAGCGCCCTCGATGCGGTCGTGGAGGCGGATGGGCCACCCGTCGACGGCCCCCGTCACCTCCTTCGACCCGCCCCGCGTGCGCAGCCGCTTGGTGAGGTCGGCGCCCTCGGTGGTGCGCGAGGGCGGTGGCGGCGCGGGGGTCACGCGGCGCAGCTGCATCGCGGCGATCGCGAGCAGGACGGCAGCGAGCGCTGCGAGCGAGGAGGTCAGCGGTGTCATTGGCGCACGCGCTGAGGTGGGGGACGGTTCGGCACCACGGAGAGCATCAAGGCGTGCGTTCCTTCCATGAACGGAAGCCTAACACCGCTCACGCGGCGGCAGGCGCGTAGCGTCCGGTGGCCCCTCGACCTCGGACAAGGCGCCCTCGGTGGGGACCTCCGCCGCCGAGAGCGCGCCGACCTGCGCAGGCGCCGCGACGCTCAACGCCCCCGCCGCCGCGGGATCGAGCCGCGTGTGAATCGTGGCGATCGCCTGCCTGGCGACGCTTCGCTCGCGGGGCTGCAGCGACCCGCCGTCGAGCGCGGCGTGGAGCGCGATCACAGCGTCGCGGCTACCGATGGTTGCGAGCGCGGCGCAGATCGCCTCGCGCTGGCCGGCTGGCGTCTCCGTCAAGCGCTCGAGGACGCGCGGCTCCAGCTCGGGCGAGGCGAAGGTCCTCGGCCCGGCCTCGGCGAGCACCTTGAGCGCGAGGGCGCTCCGCGACGGCAACGTCGACTGGAGCGCCTCCAGCAGCAGCGACTCGCCCTTGCCGCGCGCGTAGGCGTCCCGCAGCTCGGTGAGGAGGCGCTGCTGGTCGAGGGCCGCTCGCCCGGTGCTCGTCAGCGGCGTCGCCCGCACGAGCATGGCCTGCAGCGCGACGACGGGGTCCGCGTGCGTCAGATAGTGAGTCACCACCTCGGCCGCCAAGGTCGGGTCGGACAGCGCGAGCGCGGCGAGCTCGTCGGCGAGCGCGTTTGGGGGCGCGTCGCCCGGTAGCGCGTTTGGTTGGCCCTGCGGGAGCGCACCGACGCTGGCGCCGTTGCCCTGGCCGCGCCCCGAGCGTCGCCGCGCGGGCAGCACCCCAGCGAATCGAAGGACCACCGCGGTGGTGCCGATCATCCAGAGCCAAGCGAGGGCGCCGACGACCGTCACAACAACCGCACGACGGGCGTGCCCTTCATCAGCGCGCGCCCGGTCTGCAGGTCGAGCACGGTGGCGATGAGCCAGCGGTCCTCATCCACGCCAAAGCTGATCTGCAGCCGCGCGTTGCGATCCGAGGCGCGGTGGGGCGGGTCGAGGGTGCCGAGGGTGGGGTTTGAGGCGTTGAGCGGCACCACGAGGCGCTCGGCGTCTTGGTCCAAGCGGTGGAGCGCGCCGCCGGCGTCCCAGCCGAAGCTCGCTTCGCCCTCTTGCGCCTTGCCGAGCTCGGCGACGACGAGCTTAAAGATGCGCTCGGGCTCGCCGCGGGCGCAGGTGGGCACGAGGCTGCGCGACCAGAGGTCGGGGCGCGTCGGAAAGCGCGTGCCTGCGGGCACGACGACGGTGAAGCTGCTGCCACCGCCGGCGTCGTGCAGCTCGAAGCCGTAGTCGTGCACGATGAAGTCGGCGGGCTCGAAGTCCGAGGCCGCGAGGGCGCAGGCGCCGTGCCCGACGGCCTCGAAGGGCTTCCAGCCGCGCACGCGGTCGCGACCGAAGCGCTGCTCAAAGATGCGGAAGATCCCGGGCAGCAGCGTGGAGCCGCCCACCAGAACCACGTCGTCCGGGGCGGGCACGCCGCCCGCGAGCAGCTCGTCGGTGCAGGCGCGCACGGCCCGGTACAGGCCGCGCTCCTCCAAGAGCTGCTCCAGGTCAGCGCGGCTGATGGTGACGAAGGGGTCGCCAGCGCCGGGGCTCCACGCGGGGGCGTCGGGCGGGCGCAGGTAGAAGCTCTCGCGCTCGCGAAAGAGCAGCGACTCCTTGAGCGCGCAGGCCTCTTGCAGCAGGAGCTGGTACCAGAAGGGGTCCTCGTCCACGGGGCGGCGGACCTCCATGCGGCGCGCGCACAGCTCGAGCAGCCAGCGGTCGACGAGGTTGCCGCCGAGGGGGCGCCCCGCTTTGGCGAGCACCGTGCAGCTGCCCTCGCCCACGGAGCGGGCGTCGAGCTCCACGAGCGCGAGATCAAGGGTTCCGCCGCCGAAGTCGACCACGAGCACCTTGCGGCGGCCCTTCGCTGCGAGGCCGTAGCCCGCCGCCGCGGCGACCGGCTCGTCGACGAAGTGCACCTTGCGAACGCCGACCTTGCGCAGCATACGCGCGACCTCGGCGCGGTAGGACTCGTAAGCGTCGACCGGCGCGGTCACCGTCAGCTCGCGCACGCGCTCGCCGTGCTGGCGCTCGACCTCCGCGAAGAGCTCGCGCAAGAAGGTGACGCCGACCTCGCGCGCGCTGAAGCGGCGCGACCCAACCCGGGCGACGGGCTCGTGGGCGGAGTGCTGGAGGTAGCGCTTGAAGCCGCGCGCGAAGCACGGGTGGCTGGCGGAGGTGTTGCGCGCGAGCGCGGCCTCGCCGATGTAAGCGTGGCGGCCCCACTGCAGCTTGTCGGAGAAGGTCGGCCAGCGCCCGAGCACCGTCCACAGGTCGCCCTGCTCGACGAGGTGGACCGCGGAGGGCACGACGGCGGCGGTGGCGAGCGGATCGTCGCCGTGGACCTCGCGAGAGAGGCCTTTTAGCTTGACGATCTCGGGGCGCAGGCGCTCTTCGTCCCAGCGCGCGAGCACCGAGTTTGTCGTGCCGAGATCGAGGGCCCAGTGGCTCAACCTGCCTCCTACGCCGCAGTCCTACCGGATCACGGCGGCGAGGGCCAACGATGCGCGCGGGTCGGTTTCGCAGTTAGGCCGAAGTATGCGACCACGCTCTCCCAGTCTGACCGCTGAGGCCGTCTGCTTTATTCGGGCTGCTGACGCGCTGCGCCCCAGTGAGCAGCGCGTCGTCGACGACCCCTACGCGCGGCACTTCCTGCGCCGCAGCGCCCGCGCCCTGCTCGCGGCCCTCGCGACCAACCGCCGCGCGGACACCGCCTTCGACGCCGCCTTCGCCTGGCTCGCCACGGGGCTGGTGACCTATGTGCGCTGCCGCCACCGCTTCATCGACGACGCGCTGCGCCGCGCGCTGGAGGCGCATGAGGTCGACCAGGTCGTGGTGCTCGGGGCGGGCTACGACGCGCGCGCCTGGCGCTTCGCCGAGCTGCTCGCGGGGGTGCCGGTCTTCGAGGTCGACTACCCCACCACCGGCGCTCGTAAAGCCAAGATACTCGCGGCGAAGCTGCCGGATCGTCCCGCGGTCGACGTGCGCGCGGTCGCGGTGGACTTCGAGGCGCAGCGCTTGGACGAGCGGCTGCTCGCGGCGGGCTTCGAGCCGGGGCGGCGCACCTTCTTCCTCTGGGAGGGCGTCAGCCTCTACCTCACCCGCGCGGCGGTGAAGGCGACCCTCGCGACCCTGGCGCAGCTCGGCGGCCCCGGCAGCCGGCTGGCGCTCGACCTCTTTCAGCAGGCCGACCGCCCGGATCTGCGCGGCACGATGTACCGCATGAGCGGCAGCGCGCTGCACCTGCTCGGCGAGCCGGTGACCTTCGTGCTGCACGCCGAGGACGCGCCGGACTTCCTCGCCCGCGCCGGGTGGGGGGTGCGCGACCTCGCGAACGCGCGCGAGCTGCGTCGCCGCTATGTGCGCGACGGCCGCGGCGTGTACCCGATGGCTTATGCGGTCGACGCGCGATGGACCGATGTCAGCGAGGGAGCGGCGCCATGAAGCCAGGAATACGCGTTCGTTTCGGCCTCGTCGGCGCAGGCCTGCTCGCCACCGTTGCCCTGGGCGCCTGGGTCGCCTCGGACCTGCCCGGCTGGCTCCAGTGGGCGCAGCGCGTGCCCATCAACCAGGCGCTCGGGCCGGCGCAGGTGCTCCAAGCCCAGACGGGCCCGCTCTACGTCTGGCGCGGCGGCGTGGCGTCGGGCCCCACGGTCGTGCTTGTGCACGGCTTCGCCGACTCGGGCCCGGGCTGGGGAGCGGTCGCGGGTGAGCTGGCCAAGCACCACCCCGTCGTCGTGCCCAGCCTGCCGGGCCACGGGCGCTCGGCGCCGGGGCCAAATGAGAGCTTGAGCGTCGCCCAGCTTGAACAGGGCTTCGCCGCGGTCATGGACCAGGTGGACGGCCCCGTGGTGCTCGTCGGCAACTCCTTGGGCGGCCTCGTCGTCACCCGCTGGGCGGCGGCGCACCCGGACCGCGTGGCGCGGCTCGTGCTCGTGAACGCGGCGGTGCTGCGCGCGCCTCTCAACCGCGCCGACCTCATCCCAAAGGACGCCGCGGCGCTCAACCGCAAGAACAAGGCCATCGTCGGCGACGCCTTCCCTGAGCTCGGCTGGCCCTTCGCCGGCGCCATGATCGCGCTGCAGGACCAGCCCCGCTACTACGCGCTCTTTGACGACGTCGTCGCGCAGCCCGCGTGGGCTGAGCCCGTGCTGGACAGCCTCAGCATGCCCTTGACCGCTGTGTGGGGCACGCCCGACCCCTTCGTGCCGCTCGCCATCGTCGGCGAGCCCCTCGTCGCCCGCGTCCCGGGCTCGGAGCTCATCGAGCTGCCGGGCTGCGCGCACGCACCCCAGTACTCGTGCCCGGACAAGCTGGTCGACGTGCTCGAGGGCCTGCTGGCGCGCCAGCGGTGATCGCGAGCCCCCTGTCGGGGGGCGTCTAGGCGCTACTGCGCGGGGATCCCAAGCGACCTCAGGATGTCCGCGGCGCGGTCCTCCTCTGAGCGGCTGTCGTTGAGGTCGAGCTCCTTCAACCCCTCCGCGGGGTGCTTGACCGTGGCTGCGACCGCAGCGGCGCTGCGACCGTCGTCGGTCTTACAGCTGTCGGCGAAGTCGCTGCCGATCTCCACCCCGTTCAGCACCCACGAGCCGCCACTACCAAGGCGCCGGTCGATGACGAGGCTCGCGTCGCAGGTGAAGGCGTCCGCTGCGTCCACGGGCGTGTCGAGGCCGTCGAAGCGGGTGCTCATGGCGGCCTGGACCCGCACCTTGACCGGGTAGCGCGCCTGGACGCGCTGGCTGTCATCGCTGTCGGCGTAGTTCCAGTTGAACACGGCGTTGGCCCCGGGGATGGCGCTGAACTCCACCACCTTCGAGCCGGCGAAGTCGACCTTTCGCCCGCCGAACGCGGTCGGATAGAGGATCGCCTTGGCCATCTGGACCGCGCGGATGTCGATGTAGTCGCCGTGCGGGGGGGCGTTCGCGTCGACGACCGCGGCGCCGAGGTGGCTCGTCTGATCGAGGGTGTCAGCGAAGGTGGGCGGGTCGAGCGCGAGCACCGCCTGGCCCTGCGCCGGGCCGGCCTGCTCCCACGCCTTCTCCTTCACGAACTGCCCGTCGATCCAGATCTGGTTGCCGGTGTAGACCTCGCGGCGGAAGACGGCCGTGAACACGACCTGTTGCTCGGTGGTCGGGTGGAAGAGCGCGAGCCCGTCCATCTTGCCAGCGGCGGCGAGGGTCGTGTCGAGGCGGCTCTTGGCGGACCAGCCGCTGTCATCGCCGGTCCGGGCGAGGCTGTAGCGATCCCAGCCGCCCGCGTAGCTCGGGGGCGTCGTACCCTTGACGAACCCGGTTGCCGCGACGCTGCACGTCTGATCGATCCCGCTCCACTGCCCCGCATAGAGCGCCTTAAAGCTGGAGGTACCGGCGCTCACCGCCAGCTTCACGTCGCCGAGCCGATCGACCGGCACGCGCTCGACCACCTTGCCGTCGAGCGTCAGGCCGAGGGTCGGCGCCGCGCTAGCCGACACGGGCGCGAGCAGCGCCACCGTCACGAGCGCAGCGAAGCCGCGCACCATTACAATCCTTGCGTACACGGACTCCCCCTTTGGGATCGAGGTAGGCGCGCGCTGCGTCCAAAGTGGCGGCATCGAGCGACCGCAGCGTAGCTCGCCTTGGTGGCGCTGTCACGTCGAACCAATCTCTTGCTGAGCCTCGTGACCGACGTCGCCGACGGGACCTGATCGCTCGCGCGCGACCCACCGCACCTCGCGCGTCGCCATGGCCAACCACGCCTCGAACACAGCGTCTTGGCGCGCCGGGGTCGGCTCAGCCAGCGCGAGCTGGAGGGCCGCGGGGAAGAGGTGGTTGGTGACGAGCACCACGTCGCGCACGCGCGCGGCGTCGGCCTCGGGCGCGACGGCGAGGAGCGCGCCAGCGAGCAGGTCGGCGTTGCGGTGGCTGTCGGCGACGTTCGCCTGCTGGAGCGCCTTGTCGCCGAGGATGCCGTAGGCGACCTGCGTCCACATCGGCTCCTCGCGGTGCATCACCAGCCACTGCCTCGACGCGAGCGCCATGCCGTCGAGCACCTCATCGAGCGTGTCTTTGCCCGCGATGCAGCGCGTGAGCGTGTCGCGGATGCGCTCAAAGTAGCGCTCGATCAGCGACTCCAAGATGGCGTTCTTGTCGTCGAAGTATTGGTACAAGCTTCCAATCGGGACCTCGGCGCGCGCGGCGACGTCCGAGGGGCGCAGCGCGTCAGGGCCCCCCTCCGCGAGCAGGTCGGCGGCCGCGGCCAAGATGCGCTCGACGCGCTCGCGGCTGCGCTGCTGGCTGGGCTGTCTCCTTAATGGCGCCATCTTCCCCTCGCTTCGTGCGCCCACGCGTATCGCGGATCACAACGTGAGCATGCCTCATCTTTTGCCTTGACACAAACATGAGCACTGCTCATATTGAGCGCGGAGGTGATCATGGACCACGAGGAGTATCGGGAGCTGGACGCGGTGGCGCTCGCCGCGCTGGTGCGCGCGCGACACGTGACGGCCGAGGAGCTCTCGCGCGCCGCGCAGTCGGCGATCGACGCGCAGAACGACGCGGTGAACGCGGTGGTGCATCGCTTTGACGAGCGCGCGGCGGCGCAGGTCGCGGCGGGGCTGCCGGATGGGCCGCTGCGGGGCGTGCCCTTCCTCATCAAGGACCAGCTCGAGCTCGCTGGCACGCCGATCAACTACGGCTCCAAGCTCCTCGATGGCTACAAGAGCGCGAGCACCCACCCCATCGCGTCGCGCTTGCAGGCGGCGGGCCTCGCCTTCCTCGGGCGCACGAACATGAGCGAGATGGGCTTCTCGCCGACGACCGAGCCGGCGCGCTTTGGGGCGACGCGAAACCCGTGGAACCTCGCGCGCTCGGCGGGGGGCTCCAGCGGCGGGGCGGCGGCGGCGGTGGCCGCTGGGCTGGTGCCCGTCGCGCACGCGGTCGACGGGGGCGGCTCGATCCGCATCCCAGCGGCGGCGTGCGGGCTCGTCGGGCTCAAGCCGAGCCGAGGGCGCAACCCGGCCGCGGCGGACGATGACCCAGACGGCTTCGTCGCGCACCACTGCGTCTCCCACACCGTCCGCGACAGCGCCGTGCTGCTCGACGCGCTGCACGGTGGCGGGGCGGGGCGGTGGTCGCTGCCGACCCCAGCGCAGAGCTACGCCGAGGTCGCGCTGCGCGATCCTCGCCGACTGCGGGTCGGCGTCGCGCCGGTGGGCCTGTTTGGCGAGCCGCTTCACCCGGCGG
>Ga0210044_10005192_pt1 | contig 17724 bp, 12 predicted proteins | sample CryGey13umfilter_2_FD_183959 | JGI IMG/M metagenome (GOLD analysis project Ga0210044, IMG submission 183959) | Groundwater microbial communities from aquifer in Utah, USA - Crystal Geyser 4/9/14 3 um filter (SPAdes) (version 2) | ecosystem: Environmental > Aquatic > Deep subsurface >... | reverse complement strand
GCTTTGAGAAGGGAAAATCTCAATAACAAGGTTGAGGGTTGATGCGAAGACGCGACACCCACGCTCTTTCAGATATAAATATCGCCAATTTGGTTGATGTGATGCTGGTCTTGCTGATCATATTCATGATAACTGCACCGATGCTTCAGAGCGGGGTCGATGTCAAGCTACCTCAGGCAGATCTAAATGGCGGACAGGAGAGACCGGGAATTGTGGTCACGGTGAATGAATCTGGAAGCATCTATCTTGATAAATATATGGTCGAACTAAAGGATCTCGGTTCTCGCCTGCAGGCGGTCATAAATAGCAAAGATTCCGAGGTCATTTATCTCAAAGGTGACAAGGATGTCAGCTATGGCCGTATGATTGAGGTGGTCGCGGAGATTAAAAAGGCAGGAATAACTGATGTTGGACTGGTAATCGAACCTATCAAGTCTGCGGCCAAATGAAACGATATTTGATCTTGTCGATCGCCCTGCATTTAATCATAGTGGCAGGGCTGATTTTATTTTCAAGCGCCGATTCAGGCGGGATTTCATATCCCGAAGTTTATCGCGTTAATCTCGTAAGCAAACCCATGATGCGGGGCATATCAGCTCCGAAGCAAACTCAAACAACAGGCAAGGATCAAAAGCGAATTGTCCAGAGCCAACCAGAAGCCAAGAATTTATATATGAAGGAGAAAAGTGCGGATCCCCACAAAGGTATAGAAACCGTCAAGCCGGGAGCCAAAGGCCAAGGTAATCCCAATTCGAAAGACCAGAAGATTGATGATTATCCTGATTTTCTGGATGGGGTAGATTTCGGAAACGAGTTTGGAGGCATTCGGATAGATGCCGCAGAATTCGAATCTTCATACTATATCAACTTGATTTTCGGCAAGATCCGCAGTCGGTGGGTAAATCCGGTCAAAATGATTAATTCGATAGAAACCACAATATTCTTCCAGGTCGATGCCAATGGTAAAATTAGAGATGCAGAAATTGAAGCTTCATCAGGCATCGAAGCTTTTGATCAATCGGCTTTGCGAGCAATATTGACCTCCGATCCTCTACCGCCTCTGCCGCAGGAATTCAGCGGGGATCACATCGGTATTCACTTAAAATTCGAGTACCTGCCATAAGAAACTTATTATGATTTCAATCCGAACGAGGAATTTCGCAATTGCCGTCATCGCAAATGTCGCGACTATTTTGTTAGCAATTGTGATTACCGGAAGATACGAGGATATTCAGGCACAGTCCGATGTCTATGGTGTGATTCGTCAATCGGGAGAAACCGTTTCCCGATTGAATATTGCCGTTTCGGATTTCAAAATGGATCGAAGGCCGCAATCAAAAGGAGAAGATACACTTACCTACCAGCTAAAAAGGAGCATCGAGAAGGGCCTCGAATTTTCACTTTATTTCAATGTCGTTTCCAATGATTCATCCCTTACCAGTCTCATCGGAAAGCGGGACTTCAACTATGACGACTGGATATATCTTGGCGCTGAGCATCTAATCGGCGGGACCTTTCATACGGACGGAAAGCAATTTGGCCTTGATCTGGAGATATCCGATGTGCCTCGGGGAAAAGTAATTTATCGTGATGACTTGAAATCATCACAGGAATCAATCAAAGAGTTATCTTTTAAGGTTGTGGACCGCATCATCTACATATTGACTGGCGAGCAGGGAATTGCCCGTAGCAAAATTATATTTTCATTCGTCAAGGGAATTGGCAAGGAGCTCGCAATCTGCAATTGGGATGGTTCAAGACTAATTACTCTCACCAACAATAATTCATTAAACCTCTTCCCTACTGCCTCGCCATCCGGCCAGGAGATTTATTTCACGTCATATATTCGAGGCAATCCAGATTTATATAAACTTGATTTATTTTCGAGGAGCATCTCCCCCATATCCGCCCGCAAGGGTATCAATTCTTCAGCGGCGGTAAGCCCCGATGGAAAGTATATTGCGCTAATATTGAGCGTGGACAGCGATGCAGAGCTTTACCTTCTTGACAGAAATGGCAAGATGGTCCGCAGGATCACCAAATCATGGGGAATTGAAAGCTCTCCTGCGTTTTCGCCGAGCGGTAAGGAGATCGTTTTCTCTTCCGACAGAAGCGGCGCAATCCAATTATATATAACTGATATTGAGGGGCTAAATCAGCGTCGCCTGACTTATAATGGGAATTATAACGATACCCCTTCGTGGTCGCCGAAGGGCGATTTGATAACTTATGCATCCAGAGAGGGCGGCAGATTCCAAATTTATACAATTCCTATTACTGGCGAGAATCCCCAAAGGCTTACATCCCTTGGGAACAACCAGGACCCATGCTTTTCACCGGATGGCTTGCATATCTGTTTCGTTTCCGACAGGAGCGGGAGCAACGAGATTTACATTATGAATTTCGATGGGAGCCTACAGGATAAAATATCGTCAGTGAAAAATGCATACAATCCCTGCTGGGTGCCATCTTCTGACAAGGATTAGGAAATTCTTTTGCCTTGTGACAAAATGAACACTATAATCAAAATGGCGTATGAAATATCAAGGAGGTTTAATGAGAATACTTAAGTTGGCCATCATTTTAATAATAGCTGGACTATTCAGTTTTGGCGCTGTCTGCGGCGGCAAGCAGAAACCCACGTTGACGCCCCCTAAAGCCGCCCAGCAACCACAAGAGGAAGTGGGTTTGGAGAAACAACCTGTGGAGAAAATCGAACCTCCCGTGGTTGATGAAGTATCACTGGCGCTCGGTAATATATACTTCGATTTTGATAAGTCTGAGCTGGAACCAGAGGCGCGGGAAATGTTGGAAAGATATGCGGACAAGCTTCGCGAAAATCCCCAAATGAGAATCCGAATCGAAGGCCATTGTGACGATCGGGGGACTGAACAATACAACCTTGCCCTTGGTGAGAAGCGCGCCTTTGAAGCCAAAAAGTTTCTTATGAGCTCAGGCATCGCCGGCGAGAGAATCGACATCATAAGTTATGGCGAAGAACATCCGGCTGACCCTGGTCAGAATGAAGGCGCATGGGCGAAAAATCGCCGCGCTGAATTTAAGATATTACGATAAGTGCCAATATGATGTGTCTTAAAATGCATTGCCAATTTTGCTTGTTCCGGATATTTCAATTTGCAATCGTGCTCGGCCTACTGTTTACCGGGTGCGCCACGCGCGGCGATGTGGAGCATATCATTACCGATCTGGATACGATGAAAAAGGACTATGGCGAACTCCATGAAAAAAGCGCTGCACAGGATTCTCTCTGGCAGGAACAAGCCAAAGTATTTCGTAACAATTATGCGGATATCAGCTATCGATTAGATCAACTTGCCGAGCATCTGCGGTTAATCGAAAACAAACTCGATGACCTTCAATCACGGCAGACGGGGCAAGGATACCCTTATGGCGGCCCCCAAATGCCTGCTGGTTTTGATTCAACTGCAGATAGCTTGAAGAGCAAAGTGGAGATTTCCGCAAAGCGGATTTATGATACTGCATATATGGACTTCATTAAAGGTGATTACAAAGTTGCCATTACCGGTTTTGATGAATATCTCAAACAGAATCCGAAAACGCCGTTATCGGACAATGCGGAGTATTTTATAGGAGAGTGTCATTTTAATCTCAGCGACTATGATCAGGCCGCCGCCACTTACACTTCTCTTCTGAAGGAGAGACCAAAATCTGAAAAGGCGCCGGATGCCTTGTTGCGAATGGTCGAGTTGTCCCTGAAGAAGTCTGATCCCCGAGCTGCAAGTCGCTATTATGAGAAATTGGCGGCAGGTTTTCCGGATTCCCCGCAGGCGGAACGGGCCAAGGATTTGATTAGAAAATCCAAGAGAAAGAATTAAAACCGGGCTGGACCCCAATCAGTCTTAAATCTCAGCCATACTTATTTGACCAGAATACTCCATCGTGCTTACAGTGTGTTGTGAAAATGCGGGCAATTGCTAACAGACAGCGGAATATCCTCCATCAACAATCAGGGTTTGCCCGGTAACAAACTTGGCATCCGGGGTGCATAAAAAGCACACCACACCGGCCACATCTTCGGGTGTGCCCAAGCGTCCCATAGGGGTTTTGCGCATTGTTTCATCATGCAAGGTTTTATACATCGCCGGAAATTTCTTGAGGGCGTCGGTATCAATCATACCTCCGGAGACAACATTGCAGGTGATATTCTTTCTGCTGTACTCGACCGCAATATACCTGACCAGTGTTTCCAAAGCCGCTTTGCTGACTCCGATTGACGAATAACCAGGCAAGTAAGATTGGGCGCCAAGGCTCGATAGAGTTACTATGCTTCCTCCTTCCCGCATCAGTTTCGATGCCCGCTGAGAGCCGTAGAGGAAGGCTTTGGCATTTACGTCCATCGCCAGATCCCATATCTTATCATCGACTTCATCTATTTCACCTGGAATCCCCAGAGCGGCATTTGAAATAAAGATATGAAGGATGCCGTATTTTTCTTCGATGGCATCGAACATCTTGTGAAGCTGTTGGTGATTGCCCACATTGGCTCTGAACAACATTCCGTCACTGCCGCGTTTGCGGACTTCCTCCATAGTATCCTCTGCTGCCGTGCGATTCTCAAAAAAATTGATTATAACCGTCGCGCCCATCTCGGCCAACCGCAAGGTTACAGCGCGTCCAATCCCGCGGGTTCCTCCCGTAACCAAAGCAATCTTGCCTTCAAATGGTTTATTTGCCATCTCCAATCTCCTGAAAAAATTTGGACATCTGCGAAGGGAATTTAATTTGATTCTAATGACCGGCCATCATCATAAAGAGCTCTCGTTTATTGCTTAATTGCGTCATTAAATATATAATCCTATCAAACTTGGTAATAGTTCCATCTATAATAAACAAACGGATTTCAGGCAACTAAAACCCGTCATTATCGGTATTCAGGGGGCGAGGTATTTCAACGGCCTCCTAGCAAAATATAGGACAAAACAACTGAATTACATCATATCCTGAGGATCGACATCGATGGACAATTTGATATTTCGGGGGATTATGCCTGCGGGAGCAGATGGATAATATTTTCTCAATGCCATATTAAATTTTAGGATTGAATCAAGCTTCAGCAACAGTTGATAACGATAATACTTGCGCAATTTATAAAGAGGGGCCGGCGCCGGACCCAATAATCTGTATAGCCTGCCCGAATATCCATCCTTGAGCGCTATCAATTTATTTTTTAGAATCTGCGAATATCTGGCTGCCTTGACCTGATCCATCGAGCTTATAGTGAACAATACTAATTTGGTGAACGGGGGATAAAACATTTTTCTACGATATCCGATTTCTTCTTCGTAAAACCCTTCGAAATCCTGGTTTCCAGCATAATAAATGGAGTATTCATCGGGAGTAAATGATTGAATGATGACTTCTCCGGCAGTGGACCGCCGCCCAGCTCTGCCGGCGGCTTGAGTAAGTAATCTGAAAGTATTTTCTCTGGCCCGGAAATCCGGAAATGAGAGACTTAGGTCAATCATTATTATACCTGTCAAGTGAATGTTGGGAAAATCAAATCCCTTTCCCACCATTTGGGTTCCCACCAGTATGTCCACCTTGCCCGCCGTAACATCGTCAATAATGCGCTCTAATTCCCCTGAAGCCCTGGTGCTGTCCAGATCCATTCTGGAAATAGTCGTATCCGGAAATAATTCATTCAGCGTCTTTTCCAGTCGTTGAGTGCCAACTCCAAAAAGACTGATTTTGGGGCTCTGACAGATGGGACATATTTCCGACGGAGTTTCAGTTTTTCCACAATAATGGCAGACAAGTTTTTCAGTCTTCTCATGATAAGTATAATTGATGTCGCAATCAGGGCATCGCCACATTTTGCCGCAGTCGTGACACTGCACATACCTCGCGTATCCGCGGCGGTTCAAGAGCAGCAAGGTCTGCTTTCCAGAAAGCAAAGAATCATTGATGTGGGTTACCAAGGTTGCCGATAATGAAGAGCTTACTGTCCGTTCCTTTCTCATATCCAAAACCGTAACCACAGGTAACTGTCCTCCTTCCGGTCTTTCAGGAAGCGTCAATAATTTGTATTTTCCGGAACGAGTATTGTGATAACTTTCTATAGATGGAGTGGCGGAACCCAGAATAACCGGAATAGACTCTATCTGACCTCTCATTATCGCGACATCGCGGGCATTATATTTCGGAGCATGAGTCTCTTGCTTATAGGAACCATCCTGCTCTTCATCAACTATTATCATTCCCAGATTTTTCATCGGCACAAGGACCGCGGATCTTGGCCCCAGAACTATGCCACATTTCCCGCTTCGGGCCTGCTCCCAGCGCCTAAATCGCTCTGATTCCTTCAATCTGCTATGCAGCACTAACACTCTCTCCCCGAAAGCATCAATAAATATCTTCTCCATCACCGGCGTCAAAGATATTTCTGGAACGAGCGCCAGAACTGACCCGCCCCTCTCAATGACAGCTCTCATAACCTCCAGATATACCAATGTCTTTCCTGAACCGGTAATCCCGTATAGGAGATAATTCCTGACCCTATTATCCTCAGAATCAGCAAGGATTTCTCGAATAGCTTGAAGCTGAGATTGGTTAGGATGAAATGGCTGCCTGTAAAACGGCCGCAAGGCACGGGAAGTCTCTTGACCCAGCCAATCAGCTCTTTTGTATCGGAGCTTAATCCGCGCTTCCGAAATAGCATCCTTTAATCCTCTGATGTCGATCTCGGAGACAAAATGATTGGGAAGATCCGATGAGCGAATACCTTTCGCATTATCATCAGATCCCTCAAGCTGAATCATCGCTTCTGAAAGAGTGAGCAGACGCGCAGGAAGGGCCATCTGAAAACACTCCGGCAGGTTGCAGACATAGTATTCAGAAATCCACTTGATGAGATTTATCAATGAAGCGGGAATTAGCGGGAATGGCTCCTTAAATGATGTTATATCTCTCAAGCCCCTGATCGATGATTGAGAATTCAAATCAATTACAAAGCCCGTGAAGTTCCTCTTCTTGACCGGAACGACCACCCGGGTCCCAATCTCAATCCATCGGAGATATTTGTCAGGAATTCGATAAGTGAAAGGACTGACCGGAACTTGGGGAATGACTACGTCAGCATGCATCTACAAGAAAAAAGGCGACGGAAAACCCGTTGCCTAAGCTTGATGACAAAAGGGTGTATTTAAACGCCACACATTGTTGATAAAAGAATCCAATCTTATTCCCATCTGGACTTGTTAGCCTCTGGCTTAGAGTGGTGGCCGAAGTCCGGGGTGGGTTCTTTTTATGGGAAAACACACCCCGTCTCCCCGATTACATCGGGGATCCACCCCTCTCAAGAGAGGGGATCTAAATGTTATTCCGTTCTCGCTTGGCCAAAAGCTCAGATTCAATTCGATGTGACACAATTTTGTCAACAGTATGAGGCAGCGGAAAACCCGTTGCCTTGCAATAACAGTGAACTTTCCTACTTTTCGCCGCGGCACTTCTTCCCTTTGGCGATGGCTTCATTAATCATCTTTTTGTCGCCAAGCTCGGAATAAACTGTGGCCATCAGATCATAAACGTCGCAATTGCCGGGATCTTTCAATTCAAGCCGTTGAACAACAGGGACTGCCTCCTGGAATTTTGCCAGCTTAATTTTGACCAGGATGAGATTAAAGGCGGCATCATTATCTTCGGGATTTACTCTAATCGCTTCCGAAAATGCATTTTCGGCCTTCGGCAAATCCTCCAACTGCTGAAGATAAAGCACTCCCAAATTGAACCACAGATCGGGATTATTGGGATCAATTTTCAAGGCGTCGGCATAAGCGGCCGCCGCCAGAGGATAATTTCCAGTTCTTTCGTGAATCTGTCCCATTCTGATATTGATATTGGTATTCTTGGGCTCGAGCTTCTTGGCGACATCATAGATTTGCAGGGCTTCGGGATATTTTTCTTGAGCAAAGCAAATCGCGGCGAAATTGCGGACGATTACTGGATCATCATTCTTCAGTTCATAGGCCCTTTTATTATAATCATAGGCCTTTGGACTATCGGCAAGCTTGCTGGCCACAAAACCCGCGTTTGAGTACGATTCATATTTGGAAGGATCAATCACCATGCAGATTTCGAATTTTGTTATTGCACTTTGGTAATCCTCCTTTTTTACATCCTCCAGTCCATTATTGAACAGCAAATTCCATTTCTGTTCGCGAATTGCCAAGGCCTCTGCTTTGTAAACGGGATTCAATTCCATTGCCTTATCAAATGCCTCATTCATTTCGGGATACTGGTCGAGCTCCGCATAGGACTTGCCCAAGAAGAAGTATGCTTCGCCATTCTTGGGATTGCTCTGCAATGAAAGCTTGAATTGTTCGATGGCGCCGGCAAAGTCGGGCGGCACATTCTTAAGCATTATTTTCCCCTGGCGCAAATTCTTATCGGCGCAGGATACCAGCAACGTCAGGGCCAAAATAGTACCCAGGACTCCAAGAGATGATCTAAACTTCAAATTAAAACCTCCTTAAATAGCATTTCAATCCGCCATTCTCGCTATCTGAATTAGAATCGCTTATAGCGAACGGTGTATGTTAGAATCGTTTCACCATCAGGCGAAACCGGTATCGTAAATTCGATGGTATTGGCGTCTTTTTTGTGGAAATCGAAATTAGATTTAATAATCTCCCAATCAGTGGATTTCCATAGCTTCTCAACTACCACAACTTCCACTTTTTCCTTTTTGTGATTTCTCAATTTCACTTCGTATGATTCTTCCGAAACCGATGATGAAATCTCTTTGAAATCAGCGGCCTTGGGTTCTCCGATAATGTCGAAGGCATCTCCCACATAGACTCTAACCATCTCGTCCTTTGGAGTATGGTCGATTTCATCTTCTCCCACATATTCGAGGGATTTGTCGCTGTCAACTTTGTAAACACGTATAGTGCCTTTCGGAAGTGGCGTCCCCAATCCTTCAGCCTGTCCGTTCTTGAATTCGAGCGAAACCTTGACCTTCGTTCCATCGCCTCGGCGCCCATACCCTCTATCGTAAGTATAAACCTTCCTGGCCTTCACCTCGGATGCTGGGAATAAGGTTATTTGCTTGATTTCGTTGCTCAAAATATCGGCGCGGCGCTGCAATGTATATAAATGGTATTCGAAAAACGCTTTCTCCTCAAATTGAGGCGCCACTTTCGCCTCGGAACGGAAGGCATTCATCCCATAGGCACCTTCGATTCCCTTTGCCGGAACACGATGTATATCGCCCGCGATCAGCTTCACTCTGGCATTCTTAAATGAACCGCCGGAATTATTTTCAATCGAAACCCATCCGGATAATTCCAGTGATTTGTCATCTTCTGCAACAACCGCTACATATTCTGAATGCCAATTCATACCATTTGTCAGGTAGCTGACTTCACAATCGATAGGACCTTTTACAGCGCTATCGAATTTCCAAACCAACGTCGGTCGTGTCAGCAGGCCATCCGGGAGCTTATCAAACTTGTAATCAGTCAATTCCCCGGTGCGAACTACGCTCAAAGAGCCATCCTTCCCTTGAACGACAACGGACTCGCCGCTGCGAGATAAAAGCGTTCCTTCATAAAGCTGGCCATTCTTGCCTATAGCGGTAATCTGGTGATCGAGATACTTATCAAATATCTTGTCCGGGCTTACCAGATCATATTGGTAATTCTGTTCCAGAATCGAAATCTTGTCAATTGATTGTCGGGGTTTGAAATGCACGGAAGTAGGATCGATCCTTGAGGGAACTTCCGAAAAGCGGTAATCGAAAATGCCTGGTTTGAACTCCAGCGAACGCACTTCCTTAACCAAGGCCAAATCCTGATTATAGACTGTCAAAGCAACATCAGGCTGGGCTCCGACGGCAAGCGCATTACCAACGCCCATCATAATAATAATTAGACTAACAAATTTTCTTTTCATCTGCCACTTCCTTGGATAGTAAAATCACCAGCCAACAATCTCTTCGAGATTCATACTTAGCTTTTCCAATCGCTCCTGGTAATCTCTGTTTTTCTCCCTCTCTTTATTAATAATATCCGCCGGCGCCTTGCCAACAAAATCATCGTTTTCCAATTTCTTGCTCGATTTATCGAACAGCATCTTGACCCTTTCGAATTCCTTTTGCAGCCGATCTCGCTCAAGCTCGATATCAATCAATCCTGCCAGAGGGATAAAAATTTCGGCGCCCTTGATCACCCGCGAAGCAGACTGGTAAGGTTTAGCTGTGGATTTATCGATAGTCAACCCTCCGACTTTTCCCAGCAATTTGATGTAATTGGAACTGCGGCGAATCCAATCCGCAATTTTGTCATCTGAAGGTTTTATGAGGACGTCCGCTGGTTTGCCCGGAGGAACATTCATCTCTGATCTTATATTGCGAATGGCGCCGATAAGTTCCTGCACCGCTGACATCTCTTCCTCGAGCTCCTTGTTCAAAAAGCTCTCAGGGACGTCAATCCAGGGCGCGACCGACAGGCTGGGTTGCGGCGGCTTCAAATCAATGGCCTCGTATAATGCTTCCCATAACTCCTCAGTGATAAATGGCATTAATGGATGTTGCATCCTCAAGGTGCCGTCGAGGATATAAAACAGAACATGCCGGGCATTATCGTCAGGGGTATCGCCGTTCTTCGCGTATAAACGAGGCTTAATCATCTCAAGATACCAATCACAAAAGTCCCGCCAGAAGAATTCATATAATATTTTGGCCGCCGTATTGAACCTGTATTCAGTAAAACATCGTTTTGCTGAAGCCGTGATTCCCGCAAAACGAGAAAGAATCCAATCGTCCGCGGCATCAAGCGGCTTGGGAATCGAATGTGGATCCTTAAGTCTGAATTCCTCCATATTCATAATCGCCAGTCTTCCTGCGTTCCAGATTTTATTCGCATAATTTCGGCCAAGCTCAAAACTATCCTTGGAAATAAATTGATCCTGCCCTTCAGAAGTTAAGAGCAGTAAGGTGGAGCGCAGGGCATCGGTGCCATAGGTCCCGATAATTTCCAGGGGGTCGATGCCATTTCCCAGGGATTTGGACATTTTCACTCCCTTTGAGTCGCGCACTGTTCCATGTATCAGGACCTGCTCAAAAGGAGGTTTACCAATAAACTCATACCCCGCCATAACCATTCGGGCCACCCAAAGAAATATTATCTCGCTGGCAGTAAACAAGGCTTTAGTCGGATAGAACGCTTTTAATTCAAGAGTATCATCGGGCCAGCCAAATGTGGAGAAGGGCCAAAGCCAGGAGGAAAACCAGGTATCGAGCACATCTTCATCCTGATGGATTTCACTGCCGCCGCAACCGGAACAATGCCCTGGATTTTCGTGTGCCACCATCTCTTTGCCGCAACTATCGCAATAATAGACCGGTATGCGATGTCCCCACCAGAGCTGACGGGAAATGCACCAGTCACGAATATTGTTCATCCAATGGAGATATGTTTTGCTCCAATGTTCGGGAATAAATCGAATGGTGCCATTTTCAACGGCTTGCAAGGCCGGCTTGGCCAATGCCGACATCTTTACGAACCATTGTTCGGACAAATATGGTTCAATATCGGTATGGCATCGATAGCATTCAGCGATCGGAACCATGTAATCTTCAATCCGTTCCAGTTGACCCATCTTTTCCAATTCGGCCACGATTTTCTTGCGAGCTTCGTATCGATCCATCCCCTTGAACTTGCCGGCGTTCTCGTTAAGAGTGCCATCCTGGTTAAGGATATTAATCCGTTCAAGATTGTGACGGCTACCTATCTCAAAATCATTGGCATCATGGGCCGGGGTTACTTTCAGCGCGCCCGTGCCAAATTTGGGGTCAACATAATCATCCGCCACTACTACCAGCTCACGATCCATTATTGGCAGGATTACCGATTTCCCTATTAGATCCTTGAAGCGTTCGTCATTGGGATTGACCGCCACTCCGGTATCCCCCAACATTGTTTCAGGGCGGGTAGTCGCGATGGTCAGGAAACTATTCGAACTCTTAATTTTGTATTTGATGAACCACAACTTGCCGTTTTTTTCATTTCTTTCCAATTCGTCATCGGACAGCGAGGTGCGACAGCGAGGGCACCAATTAACTATATATTTGCCCCGATAAATTAATCCCTTCTTATAGAGATGCACGAATACTTCATAGACCGCCTTCGAAAGCTGAGCATCCATTGTGAAACGGGTTCGATCCCAATCACAGGAACAGCCCATCATCTTTAGTTGACCAATGATATTGGCGCCATTCCGGCGCTTCCATTCCCACACCCGCTCCAAGAATTTATCCCTGCCGAGCTTTTGACGAGAGTTGCCTTCACGCGCCAATTGCTTCTCGACAACAACTTGAGTGGCAATGCCGGCATGGTCGATCCCCGGAAGCCATTCCGTCTCATAACCATTCATTCGATAAAATCGAACCATCATATCTTGAAGCGAATTATTAAGGGCATGCCCGAGATGCAAGACATCGGTAACGTTAGGTGGGGGGATAACGATTGAGCAAATTCTTTTGGTGGTTTGGGGATCCGCCTTGAAATAGCCTCCCTCCTCCCAATTCTTTCTCCACTTATTTTCTATTAATTCCGGCTGAAACCGTTTTGAAATTTCCTTCGTGGCCATCTTGGTAAAATGTTCTCCTTCAAATTGAGCATCCATAATAATATATCGGGTTGTCGATGTCAAGTTCAATAAACCCTTTCATTGCTAAGAGTATGCCTACCACACTCCCTAATCGCTCGGTGCCTGCAAGCTCGGTCAAGAATGAAATATTTTTTCCAATTAGCAAATATGCATGTCCACCATTTAGCAGGGGTTACATAACAAATGCATTCAAGAATTAACGCTGATCGACAATGAACCGCATTAACCAGAACTGAAGTCAGCGCACGCCATCATATCCATTTTCTCCTTAGGATAAACCCCGCTCTGAATAGGGTTGAGTGGTTCCTGCTCTTTCTGGTATCCTTGGCCTTAATAAGGATATCCTCATTTATGGTTGAGGCTCCATATAAGAAGCCCGGCTCAGATAAGTAAGGTCACTGGCTAATATTCCTTCCAGCTCTTTATCTTGACGTTTTCGGGGCCCCCTAATCTATATAGAGCTTCGGCCAAGCGCATGGCGAATTGGCGGTTGGTTATCAGGGGGACATTGAAATCAACAGCAGTGCGGCGGATAATATAATCGTTGGTAAGTTCTTCTTCCTGATAATTTTTCGGGATGTTAATCACCAGGTCAATCTTGCCGCCTTTGATATAATCCACGGCGTTGGGCTGGCGTCCTCCGATAGGCCAGTGAAGGATACTGGCATATATCCCATTCGTTTTTAGAAATTCCGCGGTGCCGCGGGTGGCGAAGAAATCAATTCCCAACTTGACCAACATACTGACGCTTTCCAATAATTCCGCCTTCGATTCCACCGAACCGGAAGAAATCAAAATCGACTTAATGGGCAGTTTGAATCCTACCGATATAAGCGCTTTAAGAAAAGCCTCATCGAAATCATCCCCCAGACATCCCACTTCGCCTGTGGAAGCCATCTCTACACCCAAAGTCGGGTCGGCTCCATCCAGACGGGTAAATGAAAACTGCGGAGCTTTAACTCCCACATAGTCGAGCCGATAAAGCGGATTTTCTATGGGGGGAATTGGCTGATTCATTATGACTTTGGCGGCGATCTCTATGAAATTATTCTTGAGGATTTTAGAAACGAACGGAAAGCTTCGTGAGGCACGCAGATTACATTCGATTACTTTGACCTCGTTTTGTTTTGCAATGAATTGGATATTGAATGGCCCGTGAATCATTAGCGCCGATGCTATCTTCTGTGAAATCTGGCGGATTTGCCGAATGGTTTCAAGATAAATTCGCTGGGGCGGAACAACCAATGTAGCGTCCCCAGAATGAACACCCGCATTTTCCACATGCTCGGATATCGCATAAATAATGATTTCACCGTTCTTGGCAACAGCGTCAATCTCGATTTCTTTGGCGTTTTCCAAGAATTTGCTTATGACGGTGGGATGTTCCGGCGAAATCTCCGCCGCTTTTTTCAAAAATCTGGAAAGCTCCGAATCATTACAGGCGACCGCCATGGCCGCCCCGCTGAGCACATACGATGGGCGCACCAGAACTGGAAAGCCAACCGAGTTTGCGAATATATGCGCATCCTTAAAGGAGTTTAGCTGGGCCCAAATCGGCTGGTCGATTTGCAGTTTGTCCAGCAGGGTGGAGAATTTGCGCCGATTTTCGGCCATGTCGATGCTTTCAACGGAAGTTCCTAATATCTTCACTCCTGCCCTCGAAAGTTCCCCAGCTAAGTTGTTGGGAATCTGGCCCCCGACCGAAATAATCGCCCCCAGAGAATTCAGTTTTTTGGTGATTTCCAACACCGTTTCCATGCAGATTTCATCAAAAAACAACAGATCGAATTCATCGTAGTCGGTGCTTACAGTTTCCGGGTTGCAGTTGATCATCACTGTCTGGAAACCGAGTTGGCGGAGGGTGACTCCGGTATTCACCGCACACCAATCGAATTCGACCGAACTCCCGATCCGATAAGCCCCACTGCCCAAAATAATGACCGCTTCCTTTTCACGAAGGTCAATATCATCTTCCTGGCCGTTGTAGGTTAAATACAAATAATTGGTCTGGGCGGGATATTCCGCCGCGAGAGTGTCGATCTGTTTGATGACCGGCGTAATCCCATATTCCCGACGAAACTCCCGTATCTCCTTGCGGGTGCGGTTGCTTAAATGGGCGATTTGCTTATCGGAAAAACCAAGCCGCTTAACCCTCTTTAGAAGCGTATCCGGAATTGCGGCGGTCTTAAAATTGCCAAGTTCATCCGCTTGTTCCACGACGTAAGCAATCTTATGAAGGAACCAACAATCGATATTCGATAGCTGATGGATCTTCTCTATCGAATACCCTTTTTCTATGGCTTGCGCAATGGCAAAAATTCGTTCCTCGGTCGGTTCCGACAATTCCTTTTCAAGGTTGTCATAATTGAAATTGCTATTTCCTACCAGGCCATTTGCCCCAATCTCCAGCATTCGCAACGCTTTCTGGAGCGCCTCCTCGAATTTTCTGCCTATAGCCATCACTTCGCCAACAGATTTCATCCCGGAGCCAATCCGCCTCGATGCCATCCTGAATTTCTTTAAATCCCAACGGGGGACTTTTACTACCACATAATCGAGGGCGGGCTCAAAGAAGGACTGGGTAACCTTGGTGATGGAATTCTGCAATTCAAAAAGCCCGTACCCTAAGGCTAATTTAGCCGCATTAAACGCCAGCGGGTACCCAGTCGCCTTTGAAGCAAGAGCGGAACTTCGCGATAATCGCGCGTTCACTTCGATTATTCTATATTCTTCGGATTTCGGATCAAGCGCAAACTGAATATTGCATTCGCCAACGATTCCCAGGTGGCGGATTACTTTTATAGCAATCTCCCTTAATAGATGATATTCCCGGTTCGTCAAAGTTTGGCTGGGCGCCACAACAATACTTTCGCCGGTATGGATTCCCATTGGGTCAAAATTCTCCATATTGCAAACCGTGATGCAGTTATCGTAAATGTCCCGCATCACCTCGTATTCAATTTCCTTCCACCCCATCAGGTATTCTTCCACCAGTATCTGAGTCGCATGGGCTAAGGATTTGGTCGATAGACGGATGAGTTCCTTTCTATTCGTGCAGAAACCCGAACCCAGCCCACCCAACGCAAAAGCTATACGAATAATAATAGGGTACCCGATTTCATCGGCGATTGACACCGCCTCATCCACACTAATGGCCGCCTTGCTTTTGGGAACTTCAACATTTATCTCCCTCAGTCTTTTGATAAACAGCTCCCGATCCTCAGTATCGATTATCGATTCTATCGGCGTCCCCATCACCTTTACATTATGCTTATCGAGCATGCCGCTTTGATGGAGTTGAATGCCGCAATTCAATGCGGTTTGGCCCCCGAACCCGAGCAGGATCCCATCGGGTTTCTCCGCTTCGATCACCTTTTGAACGAAATAAGTATTCACAGGCAGAAAATAAACCTGGTCCGCCAAATAATCCGAGGTCTGCACAGTAGCGATATTAGGATTTATTAAAATAGTTTGAATCCCCTCTTCCTTGAGCGCTTTGATCGCTTGACTGCCGGAATAATCGAATTCGCCGGCCTCCCCTATCTTTAGAGCCGAACTACCCAAGACAACTACTTTTTTGATGTCCCTGCTTATCCCCATACCACCTTCAGAAATTCATCGAACAAATAATCCGCATCAACAGGACCCGGCGAGGCCTCCGGATGAAATTGGACACTGAAAAAGCGTCCGGAAATATGTTTGATACCTTCATTCGTTTGGTCATTTAGGTTCACAAACCAGGGCTTCCAATCCGATGGCAACGAATTGCTATCTACCGCAAAACCATGATTTTGGGAAGTAACCAAACATCGGTTTGTCCCCGCTTCGATTACCGGCTGGTTTTGACTGCGATGACCGTATTTCAATTTATAGGTTGACGCTCCGGCGGCAAGCGCCATAAGCTGGTTTCCCAAACAAATTCCGAATACCGGAATATCCCGAGAATACATCTGGCGGATATTTTGAATTGTTGGCGGACAGGTCTGGGGATCGCCCGGGCCATTCGAGATTATAACGCCATCAAACTGTTCGGCGTGAGTAAAGTCATAATTCCAGGGAACTCGCAAAACCTCACATCCCCTTTTTAACAGGCTCCGGATAATATTATGCTTGCATCCGCAATCAACAACACAGATGCGACGGCCGCCGGAACCATAAAGAATCGGCTGGGAAAGGCTGACCTTGCCGGCAAGATTCTCGGAATATGGATCATAGAAATCGATATCATCGTTATTCAAAACCAATTTCCCCAGCATTGTCCCTTTGGTTCGCAGGTTCTTGGTCAATGCCCTGGTGTCAATCCCGCATAATGCCGGGACTTGATGTTCATTCAGCCATTGAGAAAGGCTTTTGGCGGCATTCCAATGGCTATAATTTTCAGAATAATCCGATACGATCAGCCCCGACACATTAACCTTGTCGGACTCAAAGCGCTTACTCAAATTATCGAGAACGGTATCTTCCGGCACGCCATAATTTCCTATCAATGGAAAGGTAAATACCAGTATCTGTCCAAAATACGAGGGATCGGTAAGGCTTTCGGGATAACCGACCATTCCGGTATTGAAAACAACCTCGCCGGCTGACGAGCGGGGGAAACCGAAGGATAACCCGCGGTATTCGGTCCCATCCTCTAAGACAAGATACCCTTCCGGCGCTGTTAAGGTTGACATATAATGCTACGCAATTAAATTTCCTCTCTCATTAAATTGCGCTAATATAAATGATTCAACGGTGAGAATGAACGAAAAAAAACAAAAATGATTTGGTTATCAAGTATAAGCGTTACGTCAGGTCACGCCCATACTTCATCAGGGCTAAGATCTGATGGAACGACAAATTGTCATTCCGGACTCGATCCGGAATCCAGGTTCATCACTGGATACCAGCATTCGCTGGTATGACACCGGGAATTACGTGAGTTGCAGACATCCCCTTCCCGATAAGATCGGGACCAGGAGGTCTGCCAAGCACCATATAAGACCCACCGCAAGCGGGATGGGGCACCCACCCGTGCATTCGCTGCTGGAGGATTTCATTTATTCCCCTCTTTGAGAGGGGCGACGCCCGATA
>Ga0210044_10005190_pt1 | contig 17730 bp, 17 predicted proteins | sample CryGey13umfilter_2_FD_183959 | JGI IMG/M metagenome (GOLD analysis project Ga0210044, IMG submission 183959) | Groundwater microbial communities from aquifer in Utah, USA - Crystal Geyser 4/9/14 3 um filter (SPAdes) (version 2) | ecosystem: Environmental > Aquatic > Deep subsurface >... | reverse complement strand
GGTGGACACCGACACATTGCGCTGCGTGGTCAACATGGACAAAAACTGCTGCACCTCAGCCGCGCCCATGTCACGCGGGTGGCGCGCCTGGCCGTTACGGCCATGCCACCGAACAAAAAATTTCACCTAGTAAACGTAAGCCTCTTCGGTTCGTTGGCTATAGTGTTTGTACCGAAAGACCTCCCGAAGCTGATCCAGCAGCCGAGGAGACTGGGGAATATAGGATACGGGTTTGATGGACATCATGAGCACTGTGGTTGCATCCAGTATATGCCTGGCAAATGACGGCTGCAAGCGGTGTTGCGCAACTTTTCGCTGTGACAATCGAACCCGCTCACCCAGCTTATTTCGTCGTCTAGCTTGGGAATGCCAAGATAGGCGCTCGGCTACATTCGTTAGATTTTTACAAGGAGAAAACATGACACGCTGGAAAATCGTATTGCTCTCAACACTCTTTGCACATTCAAGCTTTGCCGAGAACATCCCATACGACCAAGCAAAAAAGAATGGGATTCAGAAATGCCTACCCGCAGTTCAGAAAATCTCTGAGTTTCTTCAATTACTGACGGAAATAACCCATAGTGGCCAGCCCAATTATCCGCAGAACGGTAGTCAAAATCGCCTTCGGCGTGATGTTCTCGCTAGTCATGTTCGTGCCCGCTGCATTGTTCCTTGAGAACATACAAGTTTTCGGGGCATGGATCATATTTTGGGGATGCTGCTCCGCTATTTTTCTGCTCATGTCATTATCGAAGGAACTACGTGGATTCTTAATCCTGACCACATCCTTGTTCCTTTCTGTTGGCGGTTTGGCATATTGCAAAAAGGTTTCTCCAAATGACCTGTGGATTGTCGAATTGTTTTCACAACTCATGATCCTGACAGGTAGCGGAATTGGTGCAAATTACATGGCTGCCGGGTTTTTGGGTCGTGAAAATTCGCGTTCCATTTCCAAAATCTAACGGCGGTCGACCTCGCTCCCTTCGGTCGCTGGACGCTGTGCGATAAAGCCGCGCAGCGCCGGTGACTTCTACGTTAAATTTCAATTAGTGCGTTCTGTATTTTGTAGATACAATTAAGTATGCTCACATGGGACGAACCAAAGCGCAAGCTGAACATCAAGAATCACGGGCTTGACTTCGTTGGATGCGATGCAATATGGAACCACTTCACATTGACGCGCGAAGACAAACGGCAAAACTACGGCGAAGAGCGCTTGGTTTGCTTTGGTCTTCTGGATGCAGATGTGGTTGTGATGGTTTACACCGAGCGCCCGAAAGGGCCTCACGTGATATCACTGCGAAAGGCAGAAAAACATGAAGCTCGCTACTACTGCCAAGTTGCCCAAGAAAACCTCGGCTAAGGTCAACGATCCAGACAATCCTGCATGGACTGAAGACATGCTGGGTGCGCCAGTGCTGAAGCGTGGACGTGGGCCGCAAGCTACGCCCACGAAGGTGCTTACATCTTTGCGTTTAGATGCGGACATCTTGGAGTTCTTCAAATCGAAAGGGGCTGGCTATCAGTCGCGGATCAATGCTGCACTTCGTTTGGAAGTGGAGCGAAATTTAACTGGTCGTCCAAGAACGACAACGCGCAAACGCGTTGCGGCTTGACTCCAACGTTAAGGCGCAAAACAACGTCCGTGGTAATCTGTGTCCCATGAATCAAATTTCTGTTGCTGAAATTTTGGAGCTCCCCATGCAGGAGCGCATTCAACTCGTTGAAGTGATTTGGGAAAGTATTGCCGCCTTCCCTCACGCCATTGAGGTTTCACCTGAGCTAAAAACAGAACTCGAAGTGCGTTTGGCAGACTTTGAGCGAAACCCAGAGGCCGGTTATTCCTGGGATCAAGTAAAGGCACATTTGAAAAGCGGCTCGTGGCGTACCGCTTGAAGTTTTCTGGTCGGGCCGTTCGCGAAATTGGTGCAGCGTTTGATTGGTATGAGGAACAAAGCAAGGGGCTGGGCTCTGAATTTGAGTTGGCTTTTGAACTCCAACTTAAGCGCCTTGAGCAAGTTCCGCTTTTGTACACAGAAATTATCCCGGGCGTACGCCGAACACTCTTGCCACGGTTTCCGTATGGCGTTTTTTATACGGTCAAGGATGGTTTGGTTCACGTTTTGGCTGTCATTCACAATGCGCTCAATCCACGGCGGTGTCCACATGAACGTGCCCGTTAACTGGTCATTCCACCGGACGCTTTGCATCGGTGAATTTCAACGTTAGGCGGACAAACACTATGAAGCGTTTCTGGCCCCTACTTCTGATTGTTGGCGGTGTGCTGATCGTAGTTGCGGGATTCTTGTATAAGCTCTTCTATGGCGGAGCATGGGGATACCAGGACCCGACGCCAGAGCTGATGGCAAGCGTTGCGTTTCATTCCCGCATCGCCTCGGGACTCTTTTGGTGTGGAGTTGCCGTCTTCCTTGTTGGATGGGCAGTCGGCATTCGGCGATTCTGGCCTCTATTTCCCATTATCGGCGGCTGCCTGCTGGCGTTGGGGGGCTTCAGCTTCGCCGCGGCTTTTTCTGGCAGACCAGAATTGGTGGACTTTGTACGCAGCGCCCACAACGCGACCATAGTGGGCTGGCTTGGCATTCTTGTCTTCCTTTTCGGAGTGGTTTCTGGTGTCATTCGTCTTGTTGCCCGGAAGCCATCCGAAAATCAAGGCAAGTCGCAAGATCAGTCGTTGCCCTCTCCATGACGCGCCTAACGAGTAAGGTTAGATCGTGCGAAGCCACGATCTGAACCGTTTGTTGGACGAGCCCGGCTCAGACCAAAGCCGCTGATTTCTTCACTGGAAATATCTTTTTCGATTTCACCGGACGCGGCGGATATTGGGCAAGCGAACGTCCGCCAGCTTCATTCATTCAAGCTGTCATCGTGCTGTAATTCTGCACTTATGGATATGTTCAGGGGCGGGGTGACCTCCATCCCTACCGCAACCTAAAAAATTCATCCTGTCTTAAGGGTAGTCCCGCATTTATAGTCTATAAATATCGGTTTACTATTATCGTTTGGTGCATGTGGTTGGTGAAACAAGATTATTCCATTTTTTGAAGAATTTACATGAAGACAACAGGCTTGAGTCTCGCGAAAAGACTGTCCCTTAGTTTTGCCGCAGTCATTGCATTAATGGCCTTGCTTGCAATCCTGGCATCGATTCGCATCGAAGGGTTAAATGGTGCAACTGAGCTGATCGTGAATGACCGTTACCCCAAAACCCATATCGCCAATGAAGTCAAGTCTCAGATCAATGTTGTATCAAACAGCATGCTCAATGTGCTAATCATGGGCGATGAGTCGCAAATCAAGGGTGAGATCGAAACAATTGAACGGGTTGCTGCAACCAACGACGCAGCCATTGCCGAACTGGACAAGATTTTGACTGATGCCAAAGGCCGAGAACTGCTTGCGAATATTGTTAAGATTCGTGACAAATTCCGACCTCTTCGAGAGTCGTTCGTGAAGCTGATCAGTGAAGACCAAAAGGAAGAGGCTCAAGTCAAATACCTATTTTCGATGCGCCCCTTGCAAAAGAAGTATTTTGCTGCGCTCGATGCCTTTGTTAATTACCAGGACAGCCAGATGAAAGCCGCTGGTGAAACTTCAGCTGAAGTTGCACTCAGTTCAAAGCGATGGATTCTGTTGTTGTCGTTGGCTGCCGTTGCCTTGGGCATCGTCTCCGCATGGCTCAGTACCAGAAGCGTGATTAAGCCCATCAATGCGATGCAGACCACCATGACTGAAATCGCCACCAGTCAGGATTTCTCTCGGCGCGTGCCCGTGGAGCGCATGGATGAAGTTGGTATGTCCATCGTGGCCTTCAACGCCATGATCGAGAAGATACAGGAAAGCTCCACCCAACTCAAGCAAAAGACGGCCGACATTCAGGCGATGATGCAATACATACCTCAGGGTATCTTGACCATTCAGGACGGCAACAAGGTGCACCCAGAATACTCCGCCTTTCTGGAGAGCATTCTTGAAACCAAGGACATTGCTGCACATGATGTCATGGCTCTGATCTTCTCGAACAGCCAGTGCAATGCCGAAATCCAGTCCCAGGTGGAGGCCGCGATATCTGCCTCCATTGGTGAAGACGCCATGAACTTTGAGTTCAATGAGCACTTGTTGGTACAAGAGGTTGAAAAGAAGATGGCTGATGGCCGCGTCAAGATTTTGGACTTGAGTTGGTCGCCCATCACCGACGATCAAGACAACGTGGTGCGTGTCATGTTGTGTGTGCGCGACATCACCGAAATCAAACAACTCGCAGCGGAGGCCGGAGCGCAAAAGCGCGAACTCGAAATCATTGGTCAGATACTGGCCATCAACCAAGAAAAGTTTCACGAGTTCGTCGACAGCTCAGCCAAATTTCTCGCAGAAAATAAACAAATCATCAGCGACGTGGGAGCCGACGAACAACGCAGGACTGATCCCGAGGTCATCACCCAACTGTTTCGTAACATGCACACCATCAAAGGTAATGCACGCACTTATGGGCTGCTGCACTTGACCAATATGGTGCATGAAGCCGAACAAACTTATGACCATCTGCGCAAAGACCCCGATGCAGCGTGGGATCAGGAGAAGCTGATGGAACAGCTGTCTGGCGTGGTTAATGCCATCGAAGAATATGCTCATATCAACGAAACCAAGCTGGGTCGAAAAGGACCAGGACGGCGGGGTGGCGTAGAGAAATTCCTGATGGTTCAGATCGACCATATCCAGCAGGCCATGGGTACTTTAGACCAGGTGGACTGGAGTAATGTTGCATCGGTGCGCGAATCCGTGCGAAAAGTGCACAACACTCTGGCGCTGATTGGCACGGAGCCTATTGGCAGCGTTCTGGTGGGTATTACCGATTCATTGCCATCACTGGCCAAAGAATTGGGCAAAGAGTCGCCGCACAACATTATTAAAGACCATGGTATTGTCATCAAGAACCAAGTGGCTGATCTGGTGCGCAACGTGTTTATGCATTTGTACCGCAACTCCATGGATCATGGTATTGAAACCCCCACCGAGCGGCTTGCCAAGGGGAAGCCTGCGGCTGGCAACATAGAGCTGGAACTCTCCCTCAACGACGCCAACCTGGAATTCAAGCTGCGTGACGACGGGCGCGGCTTGGCTGTGGACTTTATCCGCACGAAAGCGATCGAAAAAGGATTGGTCTCGCCAGAGCAGCAACTCACTCCTGAGCAAACAGCCCAACTCATCTTTTTGCCTGGCTTCTCAACCGCTGAAAAAGTTACGGAAGTGTCTGGACGTGGCGTAGGCATGGACGCGGTGCAGAGTTTTGTGACGCGTGAGCAAGGCACAATTGAATTACGCTTTGCGGATTCAGGTGTAGGCGTATCCAGTGATGGCTATCGACCCTTTGAAACCGTGATCACACTTCCTGCTCGGTTTGCAGTGCAGGATCAAGGGTAACCCCGATTCAACGTATAGATGCCATGGGTGGCTACTTCCCTAAGGGAGCCGAAATTGCGCCACCGCGGCAGGTGTCGTGCTGAGGGAACAAAACTCTCTCGGGTCGGATTATGAGTAGCGCCCAACGTGAGCCTGTTAGCCTCAACATCACAATAGTATTTTGATAGACATATCATGGACAACACTACAGCGGTTCTGTTAATTGCGGCTTTGTCGATCGCCGCGTATCTGGGTTGGTCTGTGGTTCAACTCAAGGGTCAGCTGGCATCGATGGTCAATGCCGAAGAAGCTAATGCGGAGCAGCAGCGTTTGTTAATCCAATTGGATGCGCAAGACCAGGAGATTCAGGCGCTACGCGATGAATGCGAGCAAAATCACAGCGCGCTTAAGGTAGGCGCTATCGATTTGCACCAAGAATCGGATGCTGGGGAAATTGGGCTATTGGAGAGGAGTCGGCATGCAAGTGCGACAGCTCTGGGCGACAGCAACGACTTGGCCGGAGAGATCCTGGCGCTGCTGGAGTTGGCAAAGACGTTTGAGCGCTGGCACGCCGACATGAATGAGCTTGTTATTCATAACCGTGAAATGCACGAAAAGAACGACGAGTTTGCGTCCATCGTCAAGCACATGATTATTGTCACTTTGAATGCATCAATCGAGGCAGCGCGCGCGGGGCAATCAGGGCGAGGTTTTGCCGTTGTTGCAGATGAAATGCGAACCTTGGCATCGCGTGCAGAGAGCTTGTCTGACGGGTATCGCCATGGTCTGCACCAAAACGACCTCATCACTACTACCACGTTTCAAGACTTGCAAGCAGGCGGAAAGATGATCATAAGCTCGTTGACGCGGCTTAATTTGATCAACAACAAGATAAAAGACGATCTAACGTCCTAAGTGACATTAGCATGATCAGCACTCGCGCGCAAAAAAACTTTGACCAAATGCTTACGCTGGGCATCAAGGCCAGCTTGGGTGGTTCCACGTCCACTATCTCTGAGGTCGAACCGGTTACGAATCTCAAAGACATCAAAGATACCCATGCAGTCATGATTACGGTGGCCTCTTTTTTGTTCAGGCTGTCCTTGATAATCTATTTTTCACCAGACGAGGAGACACGCCGACGCTTTGTCGGTGTAGATGGCGATGACTCAGCTGTCGCGGATGACCAGACGTTTTTTGACGCCATTCGGGAGTGTTGCAATGTGTGTTGTGGTACGCTTAATCGCGAGCTTGCACGCGTCTTTCCGCATGTCGCCATGTCCACGCCCAATATCATTGAGCGCGAGTGTTGCTACCATTTGGAGACCTTGAAAGGCGGTCATCTGCAGCATTTTCGAGCCACCACAGACACGGGTTCGAAGTTTTATGTGACCTTGTGTGTACGTGATTACGCTACTGTGGATTTTGAATGGACGATGGCGCAGGAGACCGAGTCGTCCGGTGAGTTGGAGCTCTTTTAGTGGCCGTTCACACTTGTATCCGGAACAATATATGACAGATCAGACAAAAATTGTGAGTAAAGTGTTGGTGCTTGACACGAATACATCGTGCCTAGAAGCCATTAAAGGATTTTGCGATAGCAATGGGCTGGTGGGACTCAAGGTACAACCAGGCAACGTCATGGCGGTGCTGCGATCTAATCTGGACTTGGGTGCTATTTTGTTATCTGAGATGTATGCAGATAACGGCGACTGCGGAATTCAATTGGCGCGCAAAATTCATACACTTCGATCTGAGTTACCGATTTTTTTGCGTCGTGAAGGCATCGACGGACTCGATGGTATCGACGAGTTGGACAGACCGTTGATTAGTGCGGCTTATACCGTTGAGTCGATCACCAAATTGCGGGCGGTGATGGATGAGTTCATTTTTAGCCGTTCTTATCCCAATGCACTGCTGCGTGGTATTACAGAGATTTCGATCCCAGCGCTTGAGAGTCAGTTTAAGTCGATAAACGTTGATGTCGAGGCTCCATACTTGGTACGTGATCGTTTGATTTTTGGCGAGATTTTTACCCTCATTCCGCTTGAAAGCAGTTGGTGTCGAGGCTACATGATGTTGCAAACCGAGGAAGCATCCTTGATACAACTGGTAGAAAATGGACGTACATTTGTCGACCCAGCGGATGCCCATGAGTTTCGTCACCTTAACGGCTTGCTGGGTGAAATAACCAACCTCATTTGGGGTGCTATCAAGAACCGCTACCTTTCAAGTGTGCGAGGGGAAACTTATCTTTCCCAAGTTCCTATCATTGTCAATAATTCGCATCGATACATTTCCTTTGGATCGGAAAATCCACAGCTGTGTTTCAAATACATCATCTCTGACAGGGATGATGCGACGGTTAGACCATTGGTCATTCAGCAAAAATTTATTTTCAATTTAAGTTGGTCTCCCGAGGACTTTTCAGAAAACGTGACTTCGGCTGATGAGTTAGTTTCTTCGGGTGAACTGGAATTTTTCTAAACATAAGGAAATTTGATATGGCGCAGATATTGGTAGTCGATGACTCAAGCACGGTTCGTAATGAAGTCGGAGATTTCTTGCAAAAAAATGGGTTTACGGTAGCAATGGCAATAGACGGTCGTGATGGCTTGGTTAAGCTCAAGGCGGATCCTGCAATCAAGCTCGTCGTGTGTGATGTCAACATGCCGAACATGGATGGTCTCACCATGGCTGAGAAAGTGCGCAGCGAGCTCAATAACAGCACGGTCAGTATTGTGATGCTCACTACGGAAAACTCACCCGTTATGAAAGAGCGTGGCAAGGCCGCTGGAATCAAGGGGTGGATTGTCAAGCCCTTCAAGGGTGATGCGGTCTTGCCATCATTTAAGAAGTTAGTCGGCATCTGACGAAAGCACTGCAAAGTCCTTGTCACGCCGCTGGAGTTGATCTACCGTATTGCGGCGGGAGTTTCCAGCAACGCACGCAGGTGACAATCCCGATCGATGCAGTCAAGCTCACCAGCGCGTTGCACGTTTTTGCCGCAGGTGACTCACATACCTGCCGCAGTTTGTCTACGTGGCCGCCGCAGTCGGTACGCGCGCTGCCATCAACATGACGGGCGTTGGCGATTGTTGGCCATCTCGGCAAAGCCAAGCCGCTGTCATGCACTTTCACGCAATGGCATTTGGTTGCGGTGTCACCCGTTCCGAGAAAGGTGTATTCGTCAACCAGGCCTCAAGCAGTCGTTGCCATAAGTTTTATGTAAGTGTTTTGGTGAAACGGACTACTAGGTTGAATGGTGTGAGGCAGCGGCTCAAGCACCTGTTTGGGCTTGGCTTGCAGCCCACTTGGTGGCAAAAGCAGAAAGGTCACCCATGCGTTTGAGTAGATCTGCACCCAATGTGGTCACCACGTAGCCGTTTTGGTTGTGGTCAAGCAAACCTGCCGCGCGCAATTCCTTGATGCGGGTGTTCAGGGTGTTGGGGGTAATAGTCCCAACGCTGTCCTGAAGCAATCGAAAGGTTTGGGGATGGTTGTCTTTGAGAGCCCATAAGACGCGAATGGCGTATCTGGACTCCAATAGACTCAGCAGGGGTCCGATGGCGGGGTTTTCTTTGTTACTCATGGATGGGTCTCCTGGAATGTGAAGGGTCGCCTGGAACCGTTCCGAGTTTCGACTTTGGTTAGCCAATTCTTAACCCGAGACTCTCGCGAACCCTCTAAACTATATCTCAATTTTCTGATTTGCTACATGTTTAATAGCTAAAAAATTCAAACAGCAGCGTAGTTGACGGAATGGGCAGCAGCCTTGCCAGCACCGGTTTGGTCTGCTATGGTTGAGCAGCATAGTGTGTTTTGGCTTGTCAAATAGGACTTTCTATGATTATCAATTTCGAACAGGTTCACAACTATTACGAGCGACTGGTGTTTGAAGAAGTTGCCCGCATGTCAAACACCTACGCGCACTACAGCGCCGATATGCTGGCCGACGTGGCCTGTGTCGCACTCAACCGCTTGCCCGCGCGTTATGTCCGCCATGACGTGGACATGATGTTTTATTTGACCGAGCATGAGCGGCACGCCATTGAAGAGTCACTCTCGGAGGCTTTGGCGTTTGCGTTTTCCATGGTGGGTGAACGCAACGCCAAACGCAGTGCCGCCATCTGATTCGTTCTTAACGTGAAACAACGCCCACAGCCGACAAAAATGGCGTGTCGTAAGGCCAATTTCAGTCGACCATGGCGGGTTGAAACCCGCCCTACGCAGGACACGCATGTTTCATGCTTAGGGCTTGTTCATGAATAAGCTGTACATTTGGCCGCCGGATTTGGGATGCAATGCGAGGCGCAAAGCGTGCCGTGCAGCTCTGCTGCACAAGCGATTTGTAACGACGCAGTGCGCCCAAAGTTGGCGAGTCAAATGTGCATGTTATTTGTGAACAAGCCCTTAGGGGAGTCCTTGTTGAACATGAACGTTAGTGCGGATCAACATGCACCTGCAGCCACCATTCCAGCAGCGCCAAGTGCCACAGCTTGCTGCCGTTGATGCGGGTGAAGTGCTCAGGTGCTTCGGGGTTGGCCAGCAGTTTGTCAACGTAATCACGCTGGTACAGGCCGCGCCTGATGCACGCCTCTGACATCAAAATACCGCGCATCATTTCCAAAAAGGAGCCCCGCACGTATTTCAGTGCTGGCACCGGAAAGTAGCCTTTGGGTCGGTCAATCACCGCGTCTGGTATCAGCCCACGAGCAATCGCCTTGAGCGGAAACTTGCCGCCCTCTTTGAGTTTGAGTTCTGGCGGCATGTGGGCCGCCAGCTCTACCAGTTCATGGTCCAGAAACGGTGTGCGCACCTCCAACCCCCAGGCCATCGGCATGTTGTCCACGCGTTTCACCGGGTCGTCGACGATCAGCGTGGTGGCATCCAGCCGCCAGACCTGGTCCAGAAATTCATCGGCATGGGGCTTGGCCAGCTCGCCTGCAATCAATTCAGAGGTGACATCACTCACTTGAAAAGCGGGTGCAATCATCTGCAGGTATTCCGCATGGTCACGGTCAAAGTAATGCTGGCTGAAACGCTCAAGATGCGTGCCTTGCGTGCTATTCATTTTGGGATACCAAAAGTAGCCGCCAAAGACCTCATCTGCGCCCTGGCCCGACATCACCACTTTGACTTCTTTGGAAACCCGCTCGGCCAGCAAATAAAAAGCAATTACATCGTGGCTGACCATGGGCTCGGTCATTTGTGCCACGGCTTCAGGCAGACGCTGCATGACCTCGGCATTGGGGATGCTGAACTGCTGATGCCGGGTGTGAAAGTGCTCGGCAATCTGGTCCGAAAACTCAAATTCATCGGCTTTTTCAGAACCTTCCCCCACGTCCTCAAAACCAATGGAAAAGGTGCGCAAATCAGACACCTGATCGGCCAGCAAGCCCACCAGCAAGCTTGAATCCAGCCCGCCCGAAAGCAATACGCCCACCGGCACATCCGCAGCCAGCAGGCGACGTTTAACGGCCTCACTGAGGTGCGTGCGCGTGGCATCCAGCCATTGCGCCTCAGACAGCGGTTTGTCAGGCCGAGTGGCATCGAGCGTCCAATAAACCTGTTCGGTCACCGTGCCGTCGGGGTTCAGCATCATGCTGCTGGCGGGCAGCAATTTGCGCACGCCTTGCAACACCGTGCGTGGCGCGGGCACCACGGTGTGCAGGGTGAAGTGGTGGTGCAGCGCCACCGCATCCAGCGTGGTGTCCACCTCGCCACCGGCCAGCAGTGCGGGCAGGCTGGAGGCAAAACGCAGGCGCTGCCCCGTCTGGGTCAGATACAAGGGTTTAATGCCAAAACGGTCACGCGCCAGAAACAGTTGCCCTCTGCGCTGATCCCAGATGGCAAACGCAAACATGCCTTTGAAGCGTGTGACACACGCCGCACCCCAGGCGTGATAGGCCTTCAAAATGACTTCGCTGTCGCCTTCAGAAAAAAAGCTGTAGCCCAGGGTCAGCAGTTCAACGCGTAGCTCGCGGTAGTTGTAAATCGTGCCGTTGAACACCAACGTGAGCTGCAGCATGGTATCCACCATGGGCTGGTGCGCGTGCGCTGACAAATCGATGATGGACAGGCGGCGGTGGCCAAATGCCAGCGGGCCACTTTGGAAAACGCCCGCATCGTCCGGTCCGCGCCGCGCCAGCGCGTCAGACATGCGACGGATGGCGGCCATGTCTGGCGCAGCGCCGTCAAAACGCAATTCACCACAAATGCCACACATCAGATCGTTACCTGGTCTGGTACCACAATCACTGGCGCAAAACCGCCGCCCTGGGTGCGGAAATTGGTGGTTTGCCCGGCGTACATGCGTGCCGCCAACAACTGCACCTGGCCGCCATAGGTGTAGGCGCGAATGTCAAACTTCAGGTCAGTCTGCGTGCCGTCCACCTCAATCATGCGGCCGCTGGGAGGCACCAGCGCCTGTGCCACAAAGTCGCTCTCCAGAATCTCGCTCCAGACCCGCTTGGTAAGTTTGTCACCCCGGTAAGCGGCTTTGGCCCCAAAACCTGCCACCGGTTTGAAGAACAGGTGGCGGCGGTCTGCCCACAACTCGGCGGCGCGTTCATCTGTAACCAGGCGCGTGGTTGGCACATTCTTAGATAACAATTGGCGGTCTGCCGCAGCAGCCCCCCAAGCCAGCAGCAATTCACTTTGGCTCAGGGCAATCAGGTTGCGCTTGTCGGCCAGCAAGGCGTGGTTGTGTGGATGCGGCGTGACAACAACGGCGTTGGCCTCGAGTGCCTGGCGCAGTGCCAAGTGATGGGGTTCCAGAAGATAAAAGTCGGTCAGGCGGTTGTAGACCATGTCCACCGGCTCGCCTTGGTGCAGCAGCTTGCCACTTTGCCAGACCAGTTCAGTCGAATCGGCAACGCTGGCCTGAACACCGTGCTGGCCAAACAACTGGCGAAACAACTCAAATTCAGGAGCCAGGTATTGCTCAAAAGGTGCATCGTCCACGATCACCACCGAGCGCCAGGGTGCAGCACCGCGCTGCAACTGCCACTCGTTTGCGAACATGTCAAAAATGGTTTGTTTCAGGGTGTCGCGTCGCGCTGTGGACGGAAAAGCCCAGTCCATCTCGTTGCAACAGGCTTCCTGTGCACGCGCCAAGGCCACGTTGAGCAACAAACCTCCGGCATTGGTGTTGATCTCAATCAACTGCGGGCCATGGGTGCTGATATGAAAGTCATAGCCCATGCACACCCCCAACGGCCCCCGGTCAAGCTGCGCTACCGTGTCGGCGCGTGACAAGGCCTGCGCCTGGTAACCGGGCAGATTGGTCACGCGTTCGATAGCCGCCACCGTGGCGCTGATCTGGCGCTGCATCTGGTTCGAGATGAAGACCACGGTGCTGGAAAATAAATTGGGTCGCGTTTGCAAAATACTGGCCAGCATGCCGTTCAGGCTGGGGTCGCTCTCCAGCTGCTCGCGTAATCGCTCGGTGTTCAGCGTGCGGCAAAAACAGTCGCGGTTGAGCGCTTCTGCCGTGGCCTTGGTCGCCACAATGGATGTCGATGGGTTCATAGCGATCGGCATCCGATCAAGCAGCCACAAACAAGCATGAGGCAATGACCGCGAATATCTTGAAGTGGCATGAAAAACTTTGCTGAAAAGATTGGTGAGAAATACGGCATCTTGTGCAAGGTGTGATTTTGTCACGCTATGACACAAGTCGAACAAATTGGGGGATCGAACAGATGCGTGTTGGAACCTGTGAATGTAAGAATCGGTCAGCGTTACCATTGCGCAATGACCAAGCCCCAAAATTTTGCAGTAAGCGACCTGGCCGCATTTGCGCTGACCCTGATCACCTCGCGGCAAAACATTTTGCCCAAGCGCTTGGCTGCACCCGGCCCCAGCGCGGAGCAGGTCAACGACATGTTTCTTGCCGCCGCCGCCGCGCCCGACCACGGCGTGGTGATGCCTTGGCGCTTTGTGCTGGTGCCAGAGCACAAGCGAACGGTGCTGGCCGAGGTGTTTGGTCGGGCCTTGACCGAGCGCGATGCCTCTGCCACCCCAGAGCAGGTGGAGCAAGCGTGCGAGAAAGCCTTTCGCGCGCCATTCCTGGCATTGGCCATTGCGCGCCTGGGGCCATGCGAGCCCGACATTGACCCGCTGGAGCGGATGGTGTCGGTGGGCGCAGCCATTCAAAACTTTTTGCTGGCGGCTCACAGCATGGGGTTTGGCAGCAGCCTGACCAGTGGCCAGGCCATGCACAGCCACGCCTTGCGCCAGTTGTTTGCCCTGACAGAAGGTGAGCAGGCGGTGTGCTGCATCAACGTGGGCACAGTCATTAAAAGCAAACCGGCACGCATACGCCCCAATGTGTCGGCGTTTGTCAGCAGTTTGTAGCCACCTGCCCTGGGTTGGCAGCAAAATAGACCTATGCACACTGTTATACCCTCTGAACTTTTGCCCGCCACCATGCGACTGCTTCCACCCGACGACCCGCAACGCGCTGCGCTGCACAACGAAGTGCACGCCCGTCCCTCGGCGCGCATCCGCTTGCCAGCGTTGATTGTTTATGTAGCGGTGCTCAATGAGGGCATCAGCCGCGAGATGGAATGTGCGCATTTGCGCCAGTTGCCGGGGCAGGCCGATTTGCCGTTGGAGCGTCTGCGAGACAACTTTTTGCGCCTGCGCCTGGATGGCTTCACGGTGAAGTGGGAGCACCACACCGAATTTACCCGCTACTCCATCGTGCAAACCCTGCCAAGCCAGGCAGGCCTGGGTGCTACTGAGCCTGATTTGTTGACCGAACTGGTGCTGCCTGCATCATGGCTGGCGCAAATTCCGGGGCGCACCGTGGCGGCCGTGCAATTGGTGATGCTGAACGCGCCACTGGACGATGCCCCAGCCTTGATGGCGCAAGCGCTGACCTGGTTTGGTGGGCGCACCGTGGTGGCTTCGCTGATGGGCAGCAGCACGCTGAATGTGGCAGGGTCTGGCACCGAGCCCGCCAACCGCCACGGCTACGCGCACCCCATGGGACATTCCTGGGCGCTGACGCAGTTCAGGCTGCAGAGCGACGGCTTTGAGCGCATGCTGGTGATTGCCCCCGAGGGCACCAGCCAGACCCGTGCCGGGCGCATTGCCGCGCGCTTGCTTGAGCTGGAAACTTACCGCCTGATGGCCTTGCGTGGTCTGCCCGTGGCCAAGGCGTTGGGATCCATGCTGGCCGAATCTGAAGCGGCGTTGGTGCGCATCACCGCGCAGCTGGAAAACAAGTCTGCATCCGACCAAGAACTATTGGACACCCTGGTGTCATTGGCCGCTGGGGTGGAGCGTGCCACAGCCGAGAACAATTACCGCTTTTCTGCCACCCAGGCTTACCATACGCTGGTAGCGCAGCGCATTGCCGAACTGCGCGAAAAAGCCATTCCAGGCACGCAAACCATTGGTGAATTCATGCAGCGGCGCTTGTCTCCTGCCATGGCCACGGTGGTGGCTACCGGGCAGCGGCTGGCTTCACTGTCAGAGCGAGTGGCACGCACCAGCGACCTGTTGCGCACCCGGGTGGACATTGCCACCGAGGTGCAAAACCAGCAATTGCTGGAGAAGCTCACCCACGGACAAGCCACGCAGCTGCGTTTGCAAAGCACGGTGGAAGGTCTGTCGATTGCCGCCATTTCGTACTACGTGGTCAGCCTGCTGCTGTACGCGGGCAAAGCGCTTAAAGCCACAGGCCTGCCGATCAACCCCGAAATGGCGGCTGGATCACTGGTGCCGGTGGTGTTGTGGGTGGTGTGGCGTACCACCCAGCGCATCCATGCCAAGCTGCATGTGGGGCATTGAGGTCCCCAAGAATTTATATGAAATTGGCCTCTAGCCCTTATACAGAATGGGCTAGTAGCTACAAATAGCATAGTTTTTTTATGCAACCGGAGAATCCCATGAAAGCCTTTCAAGACTACTATCCAGAAAACCTGTCGCATTGCTATGGCTGCGGTTCCAAAAACCAGCACGGCCACCGCATCAAGACCTTTTGGGACGGCGAAGAGACGGTCACGCACTTCAAGCCCGAGGTGTTTCACACGGCGGTACCGGGCTTTACCTATGGCGGCTTGTTGGCCAGCCTGATTGACTGCCACAGTACCGGCACTGCGGCTGCAGCCATGTACAAGCAAGAAGGCCGTGCCATGGACACGCTGCCTGCGTTTCGCTTTGTCACAGGCTCATTGCATGTGGATTATTTGAAACCCACCCCCATCACCGACACCCTGGAGATTCGTGGCCGTGTGAAAGAAATCAAGGGCCGCAAGGTGGTAATTGAATCCACCGTCTATGCCGCTGGTGTAGCCACCGCCCGTGGTGAAGTGGTGGCGATCCAGATGCCAGAAAACTTTGGCACCGCCACCGCCTGAATAAGCAACAACTACAGGGATTCGATGAAGGAACACATGAGGCACCATCATGGAAAACACAGTCGATTCGGTCACGCCGGAGCGCAGGGTGCATGACCCGCGTTTTGTCAGCCAGCTCACACGCAACAGCTTTGCCCTGATTCTGGCAGGCGGACGTGGCAGCCGCTTGCACGAGCTGACCGACTTTCGCGCCAAACCTGCGGTGCCGTTTGGTGGCAATTTCCGCATCATCGACTTCACACTGTCGAACTGCGTCAACTCCGGCGTACGCCGGGTGGGTGTGGCCACGCAGTACAAGGCGCAAAGCCTGATCCGGCATCTGCAACTGGGCTGGAGTTTTTTGGATGGACGGCTCAACGAGTTCATTGAGATCATGCCGGCACAGCAGCAATCTTCAGATGAACTTTGGTACCAGGGCACGGCTGACGCGGTGTTTCAGAACCTGCGCGAAATTCGTCACGCCCGGCCCGAATATGTGTTGATCTTGTCTGGTGACCACATTTACCGCATGGACTACGGCCGGGTGCTGGCTGCCCATGTGGCGCACCAGGCAGACCTGACGGTGGCGTGTATTGAGGTACCCCTGAACGAGGCCAGCAGCTTTGGCGTGATGTCGGTAGACAGCGAAAACCGGGTGGTGGATTTCACCGAAAAGCCAGCCAAGCCGCTGCCCATGCCAGGCACGCATGACAAAGCGTTGGCGAGCATGGGCATTTATGTGTTCAACGCCAACTTTCTGTATGAGCAGTTGCTGCGCGACGCGGACGACCCCAAATCGAGTCACGATTTTGGCAAAGACATCATCCCGCACTGCGTTAAACGGTATCGCACCTACGCACAAAATTTTTCAGAGAGCTGTGTTGCCGAACCTGGCAAACCCGCTTATTGGCGCGATGTTGGCACGCTCGACGCCTATTGGGCGGCCAACCTGGATTTGGTGCAGGTCACGCCCGATCTGGATTTGTATTCTGAAAATTGGCCGATCTGGACCTGGCAGCCACAAACTCCACCAGCCAAATTTGTGTTTGATGATGACGCGCGCCGTGGCAAGGCGGTGGATTCAATGGTGGCCGGCGGTTGCATTGTCAGCGGAGCCATTGTGCGGCGATCCATGCTGTTCAGTGGTGTGCATGTGCACAGCTACGCCAGCATTGAAGACTCGATGGTGTTGCCCAATGTGCAGGTGGGTCGCCACTGTGTGCTTAAAAAATGCATTGTCGACAAAAACAGCCGCATCCCGGACGGCACGGTGATTGGTGTAGACCCCGTACAGGACAAAAAACGCTTTCGCGTCACCGACTCGGGCATCACATTGGTAACCAAAGAAATGCTAGGGCAGGGCGTACCCGGATTGCGTTAGCCTCTGCCGCGGTTTTGGATTGATTTTTTTATAAAAAAATTGCCTTTAGCCCTTACATATATTGAGCCAACAGCTATTAAATATGTAGCATTCAAGCCCGCTCGTACCAGCCCTTGGAGCGGTTGACAATGTTCACCACCAGCAGCATCACCGGCACTTCAATCAGCACCCCCACCACCGTGGCCAGCGCCGCGCCCGAGTTGAAGCCAAACAGGCTGATGGCGGCGGCTACCGCCAGTTCAAAGAAGTTACTGGCACCAATCAGGGCGGAGGGGCAGGCAATCGAATGCTTTTCGCCCACCATGCGGTTGAGCAGGTAGGCCAGGCCGGAGTTGAAAAACACCTGTATCAGAATCGGCACCGCCAGCAGCGCAATGATGAGCGGCTGGCGGATGATGGCTTCGCCCTGAAAGGCAAACAGCAACACCAGCGTGGCCAGCAGCGCGGTGATGGACCACGGGCCAATTTTCTCCATGGCCGCCTCAAAGGCGGCTTGCCCTTTGGCCAGCAGCGACTTGCGCCACACTTGCGCCAGGATCACCGGGATGACGATGTACAAGCCCACCGAGATCAGCAGCG
>Ga0210044_10005188_pt1 | contig 17737 bp, 18 predicted proteins | sample CryGey13umfilter_2_FD_183959 | JGI IMG/M metagenome (GOLD analysis project Ga0210044, IMG submission 183959) | Groundwater microbial communities from aquifer in Utah, USA - Crystal Geyser 4/9/14 3 um filter (SPAdes) (version 2) | ecosystem: Environmental > Aquatic > Deep subsurface >... | reverse complement strand
AGGTGAAAGTAAAACGCATCACCCGTGACGAAGTCTACGTGGCCGACGAAGCATTCTTTACCGGTACGGCCGCAGAAGTAACACCGATTCGTGAGCTCGATGGCCGCACGATTGGCAGCGGTTCACGCGGCCCGGTTACCGAAGTATTACAGAAGAAATACTTCGATGTGGTGCATGGTCGCAGTGAAGCGCATAAGGATTGGCTGTCTTACGTCTGAGTTTCCAGATCGGGGATATCATAAAAAAGGCTCGCATTTCTGCGGGCCTTTTTGCTTTGGCAAGTTGAGCGCCTGCGCCCTGAAGTCCTGTGCCTGACTGCTGTCTATATGAAGTTGATAGCAACCAGAATGCCCAGGGCACAGAGGATCAGCAGGATCATCAGGTAGTTCGGCCCTTTAATATGGTTGATGTCGCCGGGCATAGGATTGCTCTTCCATGTGTCGTCTTTGCCGACGTGGTGTTCTTTGCTTGTGCTCATGCGGTGCCCCTTGGCCCTTCCGTTTCGAATATAAATCTTCCTGATGCGGATAGTTATAGACCAGTAATGAGAACTCCGCTATCCCCCAAATGGGGGACAACGTAGGGTGCTGTACGGCTTTATGCTGAACAGGCACCACAACAGGAGCGCGACATTGATTCAGTCCGATCGAAATTTTGATGATTTAACCACGCGTTTTGCGCGCAATATCTATGGCAGCGCCAAAGGTGAGGTGCGCCTGGCCATTGTCTGGGAGCACCTGCTGCAGACACTACCCCAACTCACGGCCGGCAAACCGCTGCGCATTCTTGATGCCGGCTGCGGGCTGGGGCAGATGGGTTTAAAGCTGGCTGAACTGGGTCATGAACTGGTACTTTCCGACCTTTCTGAAAAGATGGTGGATGAAACACGTAAGCTGTTTGATGAGCAGTTGCCGGATGCAGATGTGCAACTACTGCATGTATCGGTACAGGATTTGAATGCGGACGAACTGGGTCAGTTTGATCTGGTGCTTTTTCATGCGGTACTGGAGTGGCTGGCAGAGCCCAAAGTCACACTGGAGCACCTGCTTGCACTGATCAGGCCGGACGGCTTTCTTTCCCTGATGTTTTATAACCGCGATGCATTGATTTTCCGCAACCTGATTCGAGGTAACTGGCGCAAGGCCGAGAGTGACAACCTGCAGGGTGAAGAGGGAGGTCTGACTCCGTACCACCCGTTAACGCTGGAAGAGGTGCAGGGCTGGTTGCAGGGCTGGCACTATCCGGTAATCAGTCGTGCAGGTGTGCGCGTGGTCTTTGATTATATGGATCGCAAAATGCGTGAGGCGCGTGATGTTGAAGAGGTGGTGCGCATCGAGATGAAATATGCGCGCAAGGAGCCCTATCTGCATCTGGGGCGATACCTGCACCTGATTGCCCGCAAAGACAGTTGAAAGACTTATTTAAACAGGCCTGACAGGGCTATGCCGAGCATGAGGAAGCCGATAAGAAACAGCGCAATACCGAAGTAACGTTTGACCGCACTTTCCTGATCATGTTGTTTGTCGCTCATTGAGTTACTCTCCTTGCTGGTGGTGGCCAAGCGTAACATGGCGCTGTTTTCTCTTGCAAACTTGATGTCAGCCCCTACATATCTGCAGTCGTTCCGGTTAGGCTGCGCCGCCGTTTTTGAAAATATCAGGAGTAACCATGACTGTTCGTACCCGCTTTGCCCCTTCACCCACCGGTATGTTGCATATCGGCGGCGCCCGTACCGCCCTGTTTGCCTGGCTCTATGCCCGGCATTTCGGAGGTGACTTCCTGCTGCGCATTGAAGATACCGATCGTGAGCGTTCAACGGATGAGGCAACGCAGGTGATTCTTGACGGGCTGACATGGCTGGGTCTGGACTGGGATGGAGAGCCGGTTTTCCAGGCGGCGCGTCAGGCCGAACATGTTGTGGCGGTTGAGCAGCTGCTTGAAGAAGGGCATGCCTATCGCTGCTACTGCTCGAAAGAGGAACTGGACGATATGCGCGAAGCCCAGCGTGCCGCCGGCAAAAAGGCGATGTACGATGGCCGTTGTCGCCACCGCTCAGATCGACCTGAGGGCGCGCCCTTCGTGGTGCGCTTCCGCTCGCCTGACGAAGGTGAAACCATCGTCAATGATATTGTGCTCGGCACAGTCAGCTTTCCCAACGTTGAACTCGACGATCTGATTCTACTGCGCACCGACGGCACCCCTACCTATAATCTCGCCGTGGTGGCCGATGATGCTGCCATGGGTATTACCCATGTCGTGCGCGGTTCCGATCACCTGAACAATACGCCGCGCCAGATTCAGCTCTACCAGGCGCTGGGTCTGCCTATTCCGCAGTTTGCCCATATTCCGCTGATTCACGGGCCTGACGGGGCCAAGATGTCCAAACGTCACGGCTCGGTTGCCATTACCGAATACCGTGAGCTGGGCTGTTTGCCGCATGCGCTGGTTAATTACCTGGCCCGCCTCGGCTGGTCGCATGGCGATGAGGAAATTTTCTCCCGTGCGCAGCTGATTGAGCACTTTGATCTGGCACAGGTGGGCAAGGCACCTGCCCGTTTCGACCAGCAGAAACTGGACTGGCTCAACGGCCACTACCTGCGCGAAGCCAAAGCGGCCGATCTGGTTGCTGAAGTGGCGCGTCTGCTGGCCGTGGATGTCTCTGCAGGTCCGGATCTGGAACCGGTGGTTGCCTCATTGCAGGAACGCTCGAAAAGCCTTGTTGAGCTGGCTGACGGCGCACGCTTTTTCTATACCGCACCGACAGCTTATGATGAAAAAGCGGTAGCCAAGAATTTCAAGACTGATACCTGGCCGCTGCTGGCGCAATTCATTGCCGGCATCGAAGCGCTGGATGCGTTTACCGGTGAAGCGGCGCATGCACTGATTGCTTCCGTGTGCGAAGCACAAGGTGTGGGTATGGGTAAACTGGCACAGCCGGTACGCATACTGGTGTCCGGTGGCCCGGTTTCTCCGCCGATTGATCTTACCCTGGCACTGCTTGGCAAAGATGAAACGCTGAAGCGTCTGAAGGCGGGCATGGCTGCACTGCAAGGCAATTAATTACACCGCCTGCAGCGTCTACCGGGCATAATCGTCTATTGTCTTCCCTTCTGAATTGCCGGAAGATGTTTGTCTTGCTATGACGATGAGCTGTTTTTTGCCCCGATGGCGTAAACTGAACGGTTTCAGCCTGCTGCGTATGCTGCTGCTGTCAGCGGCATGTCTGTTTTCATTCACCGTTCTGGCCGATGATGCCGCGCGCATTATCGACTCCCCCGTGGCGGTTCCCGAAGCCCTGCTCAAGAAAATGGATACGCTGCGCCTGCGTCCCGATGCGGGCAGCGGTGTGGTGCGCTACATGGCCAACAACGATTCCGAACTGTTGCGCGAATGGCTGCGCAGTGCGGGTTATCTTGATGCCGAAGTCATCCCTGAATATGTCGAAGGCCAGGCGCGCTGGCAGGTCAAGGCGGGAGCATTGTGGCGCATCCGCCATGTCGAAATCCTGCCGGCGCCTCGCCGGAAAATCGATCTGTTCAAGGCCAATGAAGCCTTTCGAAGCGACAGTTACGAAAGCGCCAAGGCGCGGTTACTCTGGTCCTGGCGCGATGCCGGTTATCTGCGGGCTCAATTCACCAGCGCTGTAGTCACGCCTGATCACCAGAACCAACAGGTGGATGTGGTCTGGCAGGTGGAACTCGGGCCGCTGTTTTACATTTCCGAGCTGCGTATCGAGGGTGCCCGCCAGTACGATGCGGACCTGGCACGCAAGCTCAGTCGCCTGAAGGCAGGGCAAGTACCGACACAGAAGCGGCTGCAGGATGCCATGCAACGTATCGCCGCAGACTCCCGCTATCAGCACGCAATCATCGTACCTGAGCTGGAACAGGCGGAGGGCGATCAGGTGCCGGTGCGCATTACCCTGACCGAGGCTGCATGGCGTAAGCTTACGGGTGATGCCGGCTACTCGACCGACGCCGGCATCGGCCTCGGGCTGGGATGGGTGGATCGCAGCCTGCTCGGCGGGCAGATTGAATACAGTCTGCGCGGCGAAATATCCAATACCAACTCCGGTGCCGGCGCCACGCTACTCAGACCGGTATGGCCGGATGCCGACCAGCAGGTGGGCATCAGTGCTGACTATAATCACGTCAATAGTGATGGCCGCCGTTACGATGCGGTCAGTGGTGGTCCGTTCTGGCAGTGGTATTTCAGTCGTGACGATTATCTGCGCCTGACATTACATGCCGAACAGGTGCGCGAAGCCGGGCTCAGGTTGCTGACCGTAGGTCCGCGCGCCGACATCCATTTCCAGCATACGCGTGGCAACAAGCTGCCGGTGCGGGGCTGGAAGCTCGATGTAGGTCTTGATCTGCCGGTGCGCATGGGTAGCCCGGGCCTGTGGCCGGTTTTCACTGCGGCGGGACGTCTTTATCAACAACCGCTGGACTGGCTGCTGCTCTCTCCTCGCCTGGGCTACGGGCGCACGCTGAACCTGCAGGGTACGGTGCCGAAGACTTACCGCCAGTTTGCCGGTGGTGCCACCAGTGTGCGCGGTTATGCGCTCGACTCGCTCGGGCCGATCGGCATTGACGGTCTGGCTACCGGTGGCCTGATGAAAACTTACGGCGGTCTTGATCTGGTGCTGATGCCCAATGCCGAACTGTTTTCCCCGGTTTTGTTCGGTGACGTGGCCAAGGTATGGCAGGCGATCGGCACCACTGCACCGGTGGTCTGGTCAGCCGGTATCGGCGCTATTGTTCATACACCGGCAGGGCCTTTGCGGCTTGATCTGGCTTTCCCGCTCAAACGCAAACCACAGGACGCCCGCTTCCAGTTCTATATCACGCTTGGAGATGTGCTGTGAAGTGGTCCCGTATCGCCATCGTCACGCTTGCTCTGCCCGCTGTTGTGCTGGCCGGACTCTGGTTCTGGCTGGGAAGTGACAATGGTCGCCAGTGGCTGGCCGACACTGTGACCGGCGCCTCCGACGGCATGGTCGAGATACGCGGACTGCAGGGGCACCCGCTGCGTGAGCTTCATGCAGAAAGTGTGCTGTTTAAAAATGAAGCGGCCGAAGTTACGGCAGCTAAAGTGCGCCTGCTCTGGTCGCCGCTCAAGCTGGTTTTTATGCAGTTGAACGTATCAGCGCTGGAGAGCGGGTCGGTTCAGGTGCGATTGCTTGAGGCGGAGCCGGCAACCGATACGCCGCCTGCTGCTGATTTGCTGCTGCCGGCCATACAGCTGGATACGTTCAGGGTTGCTGCTCTGCATATTGAACAAGAGGATGGCACAACGGTTTCAATCGACGATATCCGGGCTGATGGACTGGCCTTTGACCGGCGGTTGGCAGGTAAATTAAGCGCCCATATGGTCGACCCGGATGCTGTGGCGGAGCTGACATTGTCCGGCAGCCTGTCCGACTGGCAGCTGGACGGGCAACTGCGCAGTAAAAAACAGGGGTCGCTCAAGCTGGCAATGACAGGCCATCAACTACAGGCGGGAGCGGCGCGCATTGAAGCGTCCGTTGATGACAAGTCGGCACTTGTTGAAGCGGACTGGCAACATCAGGGCGATGAAGTGAAGGCGACCGGAAAACTGAAGTTTGATAGCCCTGCGGCCGGTTTTGACGGCACATGGCAGGTCAAGGCAGGCATTGAGGCGGCAATGGCCGACTGGCAGATTAAAGGAGCGGCGAAGAGCGCCATGCTGAGCCGTCCGCTATCACTTGAGATCAGCGGCAGCCGGGTGGAAGGTATGCTGACGACCGCAATCGAGGAGGCAGGGCAGGGCTTCAGACTTGAACTACAGCAGCAGAGAGAAGGCGTAGCCGGCACACTGTTATTAAAGGACTGGTCGTCACCGCTGAAAGATGCGCCGGGCAAGCTGGCCGGGCAACTGGCCGGTAACTGGCAGGCGAAAAACGGCCAGTGGAAATTGAGCGGCGATATCGACAAGGGGGAGCTGGCCGGTGTGGTGGCCAGCCTGAAACTGGATGGCGAGGGTGATGCAGGCAACTGGCGCCTCAGGCGCGCCGATGTTCGCGCACTCGGACTGAGTCTGGCTGCCACTGGCAAGGGAGATGCGAAGACGTTCAAGCTGGCAGGCAAGTTGAGCGGTGATGATATAGGGCCTGCACTGAAGCTGGCCGGCATGGCCGATGGCCACGGCAGTCTGCGCGCGGATATGCAACTGGCCGGCAGCTATGCGCAGCCGCAGGTCGATATCACGGCTGTGGCAACAGGGCTGGCAGTGGAGAAAATCAGCGTCAAACAACTCGATATTTCCGCCCGCCAGCGCGGTGATGAATCGACAATCAGGCTGGTGGTATCGGATGTGGCGATGGATGGCAGTCGCGAAATCGACCGCCTCGACAGTACGGCCGTAGTCAAGGGAAAGAAACTCAGTTTGTCACTGGCTTCACAGGGGCGGTTGCAGGCCCGCACTTCAGCCACGGCCGCATTCGGGCCGACAGGCCACTACGAGGCTGACCTGAGCGATGTGCAGCTTGCCTACGACGGCGTCACCCTACTGGAGGCGAAACGACTGTTGTTTAAACGTGATGACAAGGGCATCCGGCTGGCCAAAGCGCCGCTCAGGCTCATGGGGGCGGAGTCGGTCTGTGAATTTTCACTCGGCGGCGAGCAGGTGATGGCGCGATTGAATGTCTCCGGTTTGCGCCTTTCGGGTACAGAGCCGTGGCTGAAGTCGCTGCCCTACCGCCTTGGCGGCCAGGCCGATCTGTCGGTCAGTCTTGATGGTAAAGCAGGGGCGCCACAGCTTGTCCTGCGCCTGCAGGCGCCTGAACTCAAGCTTGCTCATGCCATGTTTGCCGGCGTTGCAGACAAGGCGCTGGTGCTCAGTGATGTCAGTATGGACAGCGCTTTTCGTAATCAGCGTTTGACCTGGAACCTGAAGGCTGCGGCTCCGGCCGGAGGGGTGATCGAAAGCAATGGCAGTTATGGCCTGCTGTTCAGTGTCGACCCGTGGAAAATGACCTTGCCCGAGCGACGCGAAGACGGTGCAGGCAGGCTGGTTGCAAAGTTTGCGCGCCTATCCGATTTGCAGCCATTGATGCCGCGCATCGATCCGTTTGATGGCAGCGGCACGCTGGAATTGAACTGGAAAATGCCGTTGGGCGTGAATTCGGTGCGGGGTGATGGGCTCGTCCGTTTTGATGCACTGGGTGTTCCCGAGTTCGGCCTGCAGATGAATGGTGACTTTAAGGTTCAACTGGCCAATGGCAAACCCACCGTCAACCTGGTGCTGCACGGTGGCGAGGGCGAACTGCGTATTCAGGGCGATGTCGATGTCGATGAGCGCAGCATTCCCGATCTCCGCTTCACTCGTTTTCCGCTGATGCAACTGCCCGACCAGCAGCTGACAGTCAGCGGCATGATCAGCGCCTCCGAGCAGCAGCATGTCAGTGTGGTATCCGGCAATCTGGAAGTGGTGCATATGCGACTGGAGATCCCCGAGCCAACCCCGAAGCCTACCTCGGACCTGCTCTGGGAGTCTGAAACTGCCAGCCAGGCGGAAGTGAAAAAAGAGCCGCTATCGAAGCTCGATGTGGCGCTGAAGATCAGCGATGATGCTGAGATTTATGGCCGTGGCATGAGTCTGAAGCCGAAGGGCGATCTGCATCTTGGTGGCAGCCTGTCGCAGCCGAAGTTGACCGGTGTACTGGAGATTGCCAGCGGCAAAATCGAGTTCCGCAGTATCAAGCTCGATATCCAGTCCGACAGCAACGCTGTGTTCTCGGGTGACCCGGCGCGTCCGACGGTGCATATCCGGGCCGCCCGCAAGGTCGGTGATGTTACCGCCGGCATTACTGTTGACGGCCCGGCTGACCAGTTGACGACCCAACTCTATTCGACACCGGTGATGAGTAACTCGGAAATTTTCTCCTACATTGCTACAGGAAGGCCGCTGGCCACGCTCGGTAAGGATAATGCGAGTGATGTGATGACGGCGGCTGAATTTATTCTCGGCCCCGGCACCATGATGCAGGAAGTGCAGGGCAAGGTGAAACAGACGACCGGGCTGGATATTTTCGAGGTGGGTGGTGATTCGTCCGGCGGCTTTGTGCGTGCCGGCAGCAAACTCTCGGATAAAATGACAGTGACGGTAGAGCAGGCGGTATCGAAGGAGTCAACGACGGCGCTGACACTGGAGTACATGCTGACCAAAAGTTTCTCTATCTTTGCCAGTCAGACAACCAATCTCGCCCCCCGCATGGGACTTCGCTACAGCAAGGAGTGGTTCGGTTCTCCCAAAGCAAAGGCTGCAGCGGCCAAAGAGTAGTCAGGTTGATTCGTAATCAACATGGCAGCCATGGTATTCTCGCATTTTTCTGTCCGCCTCATGGAGCAGAGTGTCACAGTAACGAGAAGCGGTAGGTCAATCCCAAACCTGTAGAGTAGGAACTGAATCGCAGGTTATCAGGGTATAGCTTAATTTGATGCAGTGATATTGTTTTGGCTAACTGGCCATAGAGCGCAAGGTGATCACTGAGCCCATAATTAAAGCCAACTGAAGGCTTTAATATGACACCATGAACGTTTGCGCCAATTAATATCTGGAAAAAGTTCTGAAAACCACGCGTTGTGGAGAATTTACTCTGTATGCCTAAGCCGGTTAATATCTCCCCATACCCTGGGTACCCTAAAAACTGATTGTATGCGACGCTACCCTGAGTTGGTATATACCAATGATCGTTGACGACATAATCAAATTGAGTTGATAATAAATTGACATTGCCGTGCTTTTTGTTGCCTATCCGGACATTGAATTGAGTTTGCTGGAACAGACTGATGCGGAATCCTCTGAAGACCGGATCCTGTGCAGTACCGGGCCCACCCAGGTGGTAGTTCATACCTGCACCCAGAGTGAAGTTTTTAGATGTACCCCTGGGCGCAACCAGATAACCGCTCGATAAAGAGAGTCCAAGATTATTATTCAGTAAGTATTCCAGCGAAAGCTTGGGATAAACAAGCAGTCCGGAACCTGTGTCGATTTCAGCCGGTGAATAGCCTCCGGAACCAACACCTATTTGACTGTAAAAATTGACGTGTGGAGAAACCGGAAACTTATACCCCAAACCACCTATAACCTGATTATAGAGCGGCAGACCTCTATAACCGACATCTGCTCCGAGAAACAGGTACTGGTTGTCAGTCAGAAAGTGGGAGAATTGCAGCGACAAGGAATGAATGCTTTTCTTGTACGAGCCTTTGGGTTTAACTTGAAATATATTATTAAGCTCAAGTGATAATATATTATCTGCCGCTTCGGGAAAGGCATCATCTGATTCCGGCTTATTCCCTGAATCCGCATATGAGCCGATTGCATATGAGACCGGTTTTTGCATAAACAAATTCAGCTGAGAGTGTTTTATCGGGGAATTTATAAATCGAAAGTGGGCGTAATTGACCCCTGCGGAGAAGCCGGGGAAATTGTACCCCAGCCCAACGTAACCTTTGATAAATCCGCCCGTACCGGACAATTCTATGCTCTGCTTTATACTTGAACCGCCACCGCCACCGCCTAAAGATACTCCGGCATCGACAAACGCATTCCCGAATATTTTACGTTGCGCATGGATGGTTGTGTCAAAGGCCATAAATCCGCCATAATTACCATAAACCAACGGCGTATAAATCCCGACACCCAGGTAAAGCCAGTCATTCAGTTGATGCAGATAGTGAAGACCAAGCAGATCAAGCGTTTCATTTCCGGGAACCGGGATCACCTCATAATCCAGCATGATCAGCCCCTTTGCCGTACTCAGGGCATGGCGTTCAGGTGTTGTCTCACTGGCAGCCCCATCCAGAGCAGCTTCAGCCTCCGTTTGGCTTTGATCTGATGCGAACGCAGTTTCGGCAGAAACAGCAAGCAGGAGAAGTAACAGGATCGTGTTTAATCTTGAGGAATGGATAAGAACTCTCCTTTGAACAGCGTGTTGGCTGGCGCTCCCACATTACTGCTTATTTTTCAGATGGCAAAGGATTCACTCCTGCAGCAGCACATCACCTCAGCCGCTGCAGAAAACGTTACGGCTGCCTGATAAACTCGACTGAGGCCCAGTCGCCCTGTGCATCGCGGCGAATCTCGCTTAAGCCTTCCGCAATATAGGCTGCTGCCACATCATCGACCTGCGTGGTCAATAAACCGGAAAGAATCAGATGGTTTTTCACGCACGGGGCCAGCTCTTTGGCCATCCAGACCAGCGGCGCAGCGAGAATATTGGCGACAACCAGATCGAACTGTTGCTGCGGCGGCGTATCATCCAGCTTCGCTTCCAGCAGAACTCCGTTGATGGCGGCATTGGTTAAACATGCTTCAACAGACTCCTCCTCCATATCAATGGCAAGCGCAGGCCCTGATCCCAGTTTGACGGCCGCAATGGCCAGGATGCCGGATCCCGCCCCCATATCGAGCAGATTTTCCGGTGGGCGCGATGTGCAAATTCGCTCCACCGCCTCCAGACAGAGCTGGGTTGTTGGATGTGTGCCGGTGCCAAAGGCCATGCCCGGATCCAGTACGATATCGATACGCCCGTCTATCGGGCCATCACAGAACGACGGGCGTACCCACAGGTTTCTGCCGATCGGCATGCCGCGCCAGTCCTTTTGCCATGCCGTTTCCCAGTTCTGCTGTTCCAGTGTATTCAGAACGACCCGCTCTTTTTCAATGCCGGCCTGCTCGACTGCAGCCAGAATCAGGGCTCGGGTGATGGCTTCATTATCACCGCAGTCAAACCATGCGATCTGCTCGGAGAGGCCCGAGTCGATGTCGGTTTCCTCAACCATGCCCAGCGCATGCATGGATTCGGCCAGAGCCTCGAAGGCTTCCGTCTCAATGCTGTCCGCAGGCAGTTTCAACTCAAGGCATTTTGATGCTTGCATCTTTGGCTCCCATTCTGTCCAATACAGATTCCTTTCAAACAGGGATCCGGAGGATCATTTCCAGTGCAGCACTCTTCTACATATCGCATGCGGGTAAAGAAAAATATACGCATGACCGCTCCGGGTTGCCTCGACACGGTGATTCTGCTCGCCCTGGAACCGGTTTATGGAGAAACACTCAAACCGTTTAAACCCGGCCAGTATGTGCGCATCGGTATCCCCAGGCTGAACGAACCCGCTCCCGGTTATTTCGCCATTGCCTCCTGCCCGAAACATCCGGACAGCTATGAGTTTTTTGTCAAACATGCCGGCCCGCTTTCCGCTTACCTTTGTGATATCAATGAAGGTACGGAGCTGGAGGTTGAAGGGCCGCTCGGTAAAGGTTTTGACCTGACACCGTTCAAGGGCTCGGATGTGTATCTGGTCGGCGTAGGAACCGGCATCGCGCCGCTGCGCACCGTCTGGCAGGACATTATCCACCATCGCGAAGATTTCGGTAAAGTTTCTATCTATGCCGGATTTCTGACCGAGATGCATCAGTTACTGACCGATGAGCTGGAAGAGCTCTCCAGGCATCATATTGAGGTTTCCATTACGCTGGAGATCGGCCACGACAGCTGGGATGGGCCGATCGGCTATGTGCAGCATGCCCTGGAAGCCGATGAGCCGGATGGTACGCATGCAGTAGCCTGCCTGGCCGGCATGAGTGCCATGGTAGACGCCTGCACTGAAACATTGCAGAATCTTGGCTTCGATGAAAGTCGCATTCTGCTCAATCACTAACCCGGTGTCGCTCGACTCGCGAGCAGAAGTTTCCCGTTCCATTGTACTGCCTGAAAATTTACAACTGCCTCTGATTGCGCTGGATATCGGCATGAAGCGTATCGGCGTTGCCGTCTGCGATCGCATGGCCATCTCCTGCCGCGGAGTCACTTACCTGCACCGCAATGATCAGGGCTGGCCGGGGCAGTTGCTCAAGCTGATTCGCGAATATGGCTCGAAAGGCATAGTCGCCGGCCTGCCGATGAATATGGATGGCACGGAAGGGGTGCAGGCCGCCGATGCCCGTGCAGCTGTGAAGCAACTGGCATCCACATGCAGTTTGCCTGTGGTATTCCAGGATGAGCGGCTGTCGACCTGGACAGCCAAAGAACGACTGTATGCGCAGGGTTTGAATGAGAAAAAGGTAAAAGAGAAAGTGGACCAGACTGCGGCAGCAGTGATTCTGGAGGATTTTCTTTTTTCCCATCCGGAGTTAAAAACATGAGCGGATCGATATTGTTTGAACACCAGCAGGTTGAAGATGCCCTGAACCGCATAGCCGATGCCATGGTTGGCGCCGAGGTGTATCTGGTCGGAATCCACAGCGGTGGTGCCGATGTGGCCGATGCCATCCAGAAGCGACTTGAGGCAAAGGGTGCAAGCGTGTTTCGTGGCAACCTCGATATCAGCTTCTATCGTGACGATCTCGACAGAATTGCTCCGAATCCCCTGGTGCGCACAAGCAAACTGCCCTTTGATGTGACAAATAAAAAAATCTGGCTGGTGGATGATGTGCTGTATACAGGCAGAACGATCCGTGCCGCCATGGATGAGCTGTTTGATTATGGCAGGCCTGCATCCATCCATCTGGCCGTGCTGGTGGATCGCGGCGGCAGACAGCTGCCGATCGCGGCGCAGTGTACGGGCTTTGAACATACTGCACCGGCAGATTGCACCGTTGAGCTGGTCACCGGTGAAAGCTGGAAAATTGAACAAAGGCAGGTGAAATAATGCGCCCCATAAAACATCTGTTCGGCATTGCCGATCTGGATCGGGAACAGATCGAATATCTGGTGAATCTTGGTGATTCCTTTATCGATATTAACCGCCGGTCGCTGAAAAAAGCGCCAACGCTGCGCGGCAAAACGATCATCAACCTGTTCTTTGAAAACTCGACGCGTACGCGCACCAGCTTTGAGCTGGCGGGTAAACGCCTATCCGGAGATGTGATCAATATCTCCGCCTCAACCAGCGCCACCACGAAGGGTGAAACCCTGCTTGATACCGGCCAGACGCTGGCGGCCATGCAACCGCATGTGCTGGTGATCCGCCACTCACTGGCAGGCACCTGCGAATTTCTGGCTGAATACCTGGATAATACCGCAATTGTGAATGCAGGCGATGGTGCGCACGAACACCCGACCCAGATTCTCACCGACCTGCTGACGCTGAAACAGGTCTGGGGCAGCCCTGAAGGCAAGGTAATTACCATCGTCGGCGACATCGCCCACTCGCGCGTTGCCCGTTCTCACCTGCTGGCGGCAAAAAAGCTGGGGTATACCATGCGTGTCGTGGCACCAAAAACCCTGCTGCCATCGCAGATTGAGCGTTACGGCTGCGAGGTGTTCCACGATTTTGATGCAGCGCTACCCGGCTCTGATGCGGTGTACATGCTGCGTATTCAGACCGAGCGCTTGACCGATAGCTGTGCCTTTCCGTCGGTGCGTGAATACCACGAGGCCTACGGACTCAATGCCAGGCGTTTACGCAGCGCAGGCCCCGACTGCATTGTTATGCATCCGGGCCCGATGAATCGCGGTGTGGAAATCGCCACGGATGTAGCCGATTCGGCCAAGAGTCATATTTTAAGCCAGGTTGAACATGGCGTAGCCGTTCGCATGGCCGTGTTAACCACCCTCTGCGGTGGCACAGGAGAAGAGGCATGAGCCTGCTACTGATCAAAAACGGACATCTGATTGATCCGGCCAATGCTGTGGATGAAAAGAGCGACCTGTGGATCAGAGGCGGCAAGGTAGTCGCTGTCGGCAACTATGACGGCAAAGCGGATCGCGTGATCGATGCAGAAGGCAAGATTGTCTGTCCGGGGCTGATTGATATGCACGTGCACTTGCGCGAACCCGGCCAGGAGTGGAAAGAGGATATCGAATCAGGTTCGCGTGCGGCAGTGGCCGGCGGTGTCACCTCCATGTGCTGTATGCCCAATACGGGGCCGCATATCGATCACGCGGGCATTGCGCTGCAGATCATTGCGCGCGCCAAACAGGTAGGCCTGTGCAATGTACATCCGATCGGTGCGGTGACGAAAAACCTCGATGGCAAAGAACTGACTGAAATGCGCGAGCTCTCACGCGCCGGATGCGTGGCATTTTCCGATGACGGCTTGCCGGTCTGGCATGCGGGCGTGATGCGCAAGGCGCTCGAATACTCCGCAAGCTTTGGTTATCTGGTGATCCAGCATGCCGAGGAGAAGACTCTGACTGCTGGTGGCGCGATCAATGAGGGGTGGATATCCACCCAACTGGGCGTTGCCGGCATGCCTGCTGTCGGTGAAGATTCGATGATTGCCCGCGACATCATGCTGGCCAGGCTCTCCGGTGCCCGCTACCACGTGGCCCATATCTCCACTCAGGGTGCGGTGGAACTGGTACGTCAGGCGCGCAAGCAGGGGCTGAAAGTGACCACGGAAGCGGCACCCCACCACTTTGCCCTGACTGAAGAAGAGGTGCTGGGATATAATGTTGATGCCAAGATGAGCCCGCCGCTGCGCACGGAAGAGGATCGTCAGGCGGTCATCGAAGGTTTACGCGACGGCACCATTGAGGTGATCGCCACCGACCACGCCCCGCACCATGAGGATGACAAACGCTGTGGCCTTTCGTGTGCCGCATTCGGCATTGTCGGTCTTGAAACCATGTTGCCGGTATCGCTGGATCTGGTGCGCGCAGGTGTGCTCTCGATGTCCGACATGATTGCCAAAATGACCTGTAATCCGGCACAACTGCTGGGGCTTGATGCGGGTACGCTGAGTGAAGGTGCGGCAGCAGACATATGCATCTTTGATGCCACTGCCACATGGGTGCTGGATCGCAACAAGCTGGTTTCCAAAGGTAAAAACACACCGTGGCACGGCAAACAGATGACCGGGCAGGTCACCCACACGCTCAAGGACGGGCGTCTCGTGTTCACTGAAGGGGATGTCTGTGGCTAACGAGCATCGCAATACACTGTTTGAAGAGAAAGCCCAGGTTTTGGCCCATGTCACCCACCCGGGGGATCAGTTTATTATGCGTCTGCTGGCGCCGAAAACAGCAAAAAAAGCCCAACCGGGACAGTTTGTGCACCTGCGCGTTTCCGATGAACGTGCCCTGCGCCGTCCGATCTCGATTATGCTGACTGATCCGGAGCGCGGTACGGTTGATCTGTTGTATAAAGCCATTGGTGAAGGCACGCGCCTTTTATCGGAGCGAAAAGTCGGTGATCTGATTCCGATGCTCGGTCCCATCGGTGAGCCGTTCGATCTCTCCGACAGGTCTAAACGTTACGTGCTGATCGGGGGCGGCGTAGGTATCCCACCGATGATTTTTGCTGCCGATGCCCTGCAGGGCAAAGCCGACTGCGTGGTGTTTGCCGGTTCCGAAGTGGCGTTCCCGTTTGCCCTGAAACCCTCCTCGACCATGCTACCCGGTATCAACGGCAATGCGATTCTGGCCATCCGTTCGCTGGAAGAGCGTGGCATCCCATCGCGTCTGGCCTCCAATGCAGGTCTCTACGGCTGTTATGAAGGGCATGTACCGAATCTGGCGCGCGATTACCTGGCTGCATTGAGCGAACAGGAGCGCAGTCGCTGTGTACTGCTCTCCTGCGGGCCGCATCCCATGCTGCATGCTGTGGCAAGAGTCGGGCGTGAGTTCGGTCTGCCGACATTCCTCAGTCTGGAAGAGCATATGGCCTGCGCACTTGGCGGCTGTGCCGGTTGCGTGGTCAAAACTGTTGAAGAGGGTGTGGAAAAATACCGCCGTGTCTGTGTTGACGGGCCGGTATTTGCCGCCGAATTGCTGCCCGAATTCGCATGAGCAGTGCGTTTGATGTACTGCAGTTCTGGTTTTCCGAACTGGAACCGCGCCAGTGGTGGGTCAGGGATGAGGCCGTCGATCGCGAGATAGAAGACCGCTTTGGGGAACTGCATCGTGATGCGGCAGCAGCCAAACTGTACAACTGGCGCGAAGATGCGACAGGACGTCTGGCCGAAATCATTATCCTTGATCAATTCTCCCGCAATATTTTCCGCGACACACCACTTGCCTTTGCCTGTGACGGCATGGCGCTGGTTCTGGCACAGGAGGCCGTGCGTATCGGCGCCGATCAGGAGTTCGATACGCCTGAGAAAGCCTTCTTTTACATGCCTTATATGCACAGCGAATCGATGGCCATTCACACGCAGGCGGTGAAACTGTTCGATCAACCGGGCTCGGAGTTTAATCTGGAGTTTGAACTGAAACACAAGGCCATCATTGACCGTTTCGGCCGTTACCCGCACCGCAACGCTATTCAGGGACGTGAATCCACCCCCGAAGAGATCGAATTTCTGACCCGGACCGACTCCGCGTTCTGATAGAAAGAGAGATGCTGCCATGTAGTTAAGTTCAATGCAGTGCGCGAAAACACGCCCTGCTTCTGAACGCGCACCTGAGTCAGCGGGTGTGCATAGCCATCAAAAAACAGTGGCGATGAAACCCAGTATTCCAAGTACTACAAGCATTATTAACATAGTCCCCAAGTTACTGCTCTTATTACGTTCCGTAATTGCGGTGCAATGCTTTTTAATCATTTGATCACGACCTCCATGTCATTATCTTGCGAATTTTTTCGCCAGCCAATCAATTGGCATAAGTTGGTTCTGTTGATTGGGGAGATGCTGATTTCTGCCGGGGCGGCACGCATCATCTCCCTGGTAACTGATCAGTATTTTTTATTGATTAGATGTTGGATGATTTGAGCGCAGGCCTTAGCCATTGTTCTGCATCGTTGAGTTGCATAAACAACTCCGACTTAAAACAACCGCTCCCTGCTACATCCCAAAATGACTTGTCGGGAAATGAATTGAGGTTGGAGTCAACTACTGCGACACGAATATCATGATTGGACAAGGCGGCGTTTGCACTGCCGGATAGTTCACACGCTTCTTTTATCGACAGCGGCTCACAAAGCTGGAGCCTTATCAGTGCATGTTGTAAATCCCTTGACTGAGACTCACGCACGACCATCGTCCAGAATGCTTTTGGATCATTATAAAACCAGTGTCCGCTCAGTGTTATCTGCAACACATCCGCCACCTGATTTATCAGGACATGATAGGGCGTAGTCCCCGATCTGCTGATAGATTTGCTCTGGATCATATTAATAATCCCTCCCCACTTCCCTGTGTCGGCCGCACAATTATCCCATATTCTAAGTATGTAGATTTGGTGGGCGAACGAACCTTAGCAGGAATTCTTAATTCCGGTAGTCCCCCAAATGGGGGACAGGATCAATATGGCGTATCCCCCATTTGGGAGGGCACCATCAAATATGGTGCGGAGCCAATAGCGGCCAGTCGAGCAAGTTTCAGTACTGTTGTGTTGAATGAAGCTCGGGCGGAATTTGCGGACTGTTTACTGATTTCATACTCAAGCAGCAAGAGCGGGTTGAAACAGGATCCAACGCCATGCAGCTGGGCATTGCCCTACTGATAATAAGGGGGTGCCCAACATCATCCTGCGCCACCGCCACCACGAGTCGGAAATGGTTCGGTGCTGGCTAAACGACGCATCCTTGAAGAAACTTCCGTGGAAGAGAGAGCTATTCTGGCGGAGACGGTGAATTATCAGCGCAAGTCATTTCCATCGGATATTCACGAAGCCTTTGCCGGTCTTGGCGATGCGGCAAGGCAGAAGCCCTCTCTGTAATTGGCTAGCTTAGCGTAGCCCGCCCGGATGCCCCCCCCATGCCCTATATGCACAGCGGAATTTTCATTCCGCTTGTGCCGATCAACCGGCAACAGATTTAGC
>Ga0210044_10005177_pt1 | contig 17746 bp, 16 predicted proteins | sample CryGey13umfilter_2_FD_183959 | JGI IMG/M metagenome (GOLD analysis project Ga0210044, IMG submission 183959) | Groundwater microbial communities from aquifer in Utah, USA - Crystal Geyser 4/9/14 3 um filter (SPAdes) (version 2) | ecosystem: Environmental > Aquatic > Deep subsurface >... | reverse complement strand
AATCGCCTGACACATCTTGCGAAGGGTAAACCTGTCTGCTACTCTCTTGGCTACCCTCATCCACCAGGTATGCCTGGTGTTCACCCCCATGAGCCCCTCCATCCCCTCTATATGATCACACATCGCCCTCATGAAGAACTCATCATAGTCCGGCTGTATCTCACTCCCCCATACCTTGAACTGCATCCCTATAGGAAAGGTAGAACCCTCTTCTGTCTCGTCTATATCCGGACCAATGATCTCTATAATGTTGTCCCTCACTTCATCTTCATTCGTAGTAACCTCTAAAAGCATAAAAATGCTCCCAAACCACTTCGGCCCACCATACTCAACATAAAAATCATCCTTCCTTATCCGCTCTCCCATGTGCCTCGGACTAATGTCTATATCAATCTCCTCCAACGCCTCCTCAAGATCTTCAGGAACATGATAAATCTTACCTTCCGGTATCTTGACCATTACCTACCTCCTTTTCCACGGTATTTACCTAGGCTGTAATTAGCTAGGCTATAATTATAACAATTCATCAAACTTTCTTAGTCTGAATCAAATATACATAGATCCTCAGTGTAGCATACATTTTAATATAATCTAATTTTTGAGGTTGTCAATCAATTTATTCAAAAAATCAGCCCACTCATCGAATGACAGGTCAGGGGAAGAATAAGTAGCACCTTCCATATATCTGTTATCCAATATCATCGTTTTCCCGTTTTTTATTGTAGAGATTAACATCCTTGCTATATCTGGATAATAGCCAAAGAATACCAATAGTTCTGGTCTCTCTGGAGTAATAGGCTCCTCCCATTTCTCGACCCTTAAAAAATTTACCAGATCAGCAGCCATCATCTTCTTAGCCTTTATCTCCTTATTATCCTTTAATTGAAACATCGTATTGCCCGTAGCAGCTATCGGTGTATCGGTTAACTTAGCTATCTCTACCACATAATCCAGCAGTTTCTTTCCACCAACCTCCAGATTATTGCAAATTGACCCTGCTACTAGAAGCTTTTTCTTCTCTTCTTTAAGAAATTTTGAGGCTTCATTGGGTGTTAGCATCATCTCTTTTCCCCTTTCTTTTAAAAACCGATCAAATGTGTGCTATTTTTCTCTGTCTGATCTTGGTTTGTAAACAAATCTACTCAATCCAGTTAAATACTGGCCTGGTCTAAACCCATAATTTTCAACGAAGTCCCCTGGTTCCATCAATCGACCGTCTCTGTGTTTTGCTTTAAGAATTCTCCCCCGCTTTTTATCAACCTCCCAACCATGCTCCTCTTCCAATAGCCTGATTATCTTGGCCTTCTTTGTAATCGGCAGTTCCGCCTCTTTTTTTACGAAAAGGTGCCAATCGTCGGGCCATTCACCAAACCTCTTTTTGTAAGCATTAAGATAGAGATCGAATTTATTCTGGCGGGAGACATCCATCTCTTGAGTGGTGAAGCTGAGTTTTGGGACAAGGGCAATGGCCTCATCGATGGTCTCTACCGGGATCAGCAAATGCTCTGGTGTAGGTTCAGTTTCCCTCTTCTCTCCGGTATTCCCATGTAGCCCCCACCACTTGCTTCTATCGTATTTATTCCCTAATAGGTATCTTTTGAACTTAGATCCATTGGGTCCTACGATAACCGGAATACCTGCCCTGGCATGAGCTGCTGCAACGGCATAGGCAAGATCGGTGGCTGGTCCCCACATGATTACGACACTCGCAAACCTATATATAAAATCAGCCTCCTGTGCAAGGGTAGACTTATAAGGGTTCCTGAAGGCAACGTATCCCAGTTTATAGTAGGGGGCGGTTGATACAAGGCTCTGTGCCGAACATCCACCACAGTTGGTCAGACATCTGGGATTGTAGAGTGCCGGATATGCTTCAAACAGGAACTTCCCTGTCTTCGGATCCTTATATCGGGCAACATCCTGGGCAATACACCCTGCAACGGCAACAGAGTAATTAGACTGAACAAACTCTCTAGCCATTTCAGCCACTTCGCTCTCTGCCCCCGGGTAGTTACCGCAACCTATTATAGCCACAGCGCTGGGCATACTGAACATGGTTATAGCTATATCCCTTACCTCCAGATTGGTGATAGGCCCCCTACCTGCCCGCATCTTAAAATAGTCTTCTTTTATTGCCTGGGGATTGGCAGACAAAAACATATCCATTAGGGGTATGCCTTCAGGGCATGCCTGTTCACACTTTCCGCAGTACATGCTCTTCTCGTGAACATCTGCCAACCTGGTAAAATCCCCCTCTTTTGCTGCTTTTAAGGCTTCACAGTTTATTAAACTGGCCGGGCATGCCCTGGAGCAGGCATCACAATCTGTACATTTTGAGGCATACCTTTTTATATCCTCTGCAGTCAGAAGATAGCTATCCTTTCTCTTGCCTTTCATCTTCTGCGCAAGTTTAACGGCAACCTCACCGGCCTTCCTGGGGTCTGATATCATAACTATAGGAGTCCCTTTTTCAAGATCATTGACAATCTCGTCTACTGAATCAAGTGCCCTGTCATCCAGACCATATGTATGGTTGAAGCTAGTTGTTATTACTCTGGTATCTGTCTTAATTGCCTCTTCCATTACATCAACTTTGCAACATATATCACTGAGGACGATCACATCCCCCATGCCCAGTCTTAAGACCTTATTAGCCCTGGTGGGAGAGGTAAGTACCTTAGCCTTATCATAAAAACGAATCATGTCATGTCCCGTTGAACCGATCCCAGTAACCTCTATCTTACCCTCTATGCCGTTATCTTTCATGTACTTTACTGCCATCCACGCAGGCAAAAAGTCATTACCCATAAATACCAGGACAGGTTTCGATGTGTCTACCGAGCCAAGCCCACCTTCAGTAGTAGGTGGCGGAAAGGCAGGTATATCCATCAAATCCTTATCTGGACCCCAGGCAAAATCAAAGAAATTGTACTTAAGCCATTCAGTGAGGTCCATTACAAAGAGAAGGACAGAGCCGGCATGAAAGACCTTTGATTCCAAATCAGTAACACTACTTTCTCTGCCCACATTCGCTGCGGTTAAAAGTTCTGAAAGCTGACCTTCTGCGTAGGTTAAGGCCTCTCTCACTTCTCCAAGGTTTTTCGGTGAATCAGAGATAAGTATATTTACGTTCATTAAACCGTAAACTATATTGTTTCCCCACTTTATTTCTTTATCCTTTCCAAACTCCTTTATGCAGTGATCCAGAAGTTCCTTACAGGTCGACAAATGCATTGCGAGCCCCTTGCATGCCGACTGGAGAGAGAGCTTTGCCTGAAATGTCTCAAGATCGAGTCCGCAACTCCCTTTCCCCTTTTCTAGATTACAAGGCCCCTGGAAGCAGTCCTGACATTCTTTTATGGTAGCAGTGTAAAGAGGGGGGTATCTTTCCAGCAGGAATCTGTCCCACTCTGCTATGTCATGTGCATGCGGGTAAGGCGTTAACCACACCTTCATCTGGTTAATCACGTTCTCTGTCCAGGTAGTCTCGACTGACTCTTTAACCAGATCCTCAATTCCTCTTATATCTCTCACTGCTTTGCTTACATCGACCTCGGTATTGCCAACTTTAGCAATGACCTTTTTTTGATCGTCTCCCATTAATTTACCTCCCTTGTTATATTTATGATTAGTGCCTCATAAAACAACCGTCGCTATAGAAACACCCCTAATAACCTAGGGGGTTCCTATTATGAGACTCTTTAAAAACTATATTCCCATTGATAGTACCATTCAGGGATACCCCTGAAAATTAAATGCATAGGTTTTTGGGAACCCACCTCAGCGAGCTTACCCCCGTTAGAGAAGGAATCTCTAACGGGGCTTAGATAGGTCAAAAAATTAGTTCTGAAGCTAAAGGGGATGTGTTTAACTCTTGAAGCTATAAAATCATTTAGCTACTTTAAGGGTGTTCATTATCTACATCCTCAGCATTCTCTATTCTACACTATTAAGCTTACCTATAGAGAAAGGGGCTGCGCATCGAACTCCTACTCAAATACATCAACTTCGGAAACGCAGTCTTTACAAACAGTCTTCTTTACCGTGCCAGCTGTAAGGGCGCCAGGTTTGGAATAACCCTTTATCCTAGCTGCCGGATGAGTTGCATCTAGCGCGATTTCCACAGAGCACATTTCACAAATGTCAATTCCACATTCAGTGCATTTCTCTTTTGCCTCGTTTTCATTGCATTTTCCACAAACTTTTCCTTCCGCCATTCAGATTTGCCTCCTTCCTGAATTGTCTTTAATAAATCTTCTTTAATATATTTTTATACTTTATTTTCTGAGGGGGATTCATCTCCCACCCATATTGTATATAATACTAGCATAAAAAAAACCCATGTCAAGTGAAAAGTCAAACCAATTCCTTTTTTCATTGACTTACCCCCATAGAGTTGATTAAATGGTTTTTGTTATGAACATACTATTAATCGAAATAAATCCGTTCATCCCCCCATCCACCCCTATTTCCATCGCCTATATTGCAGCCTTTTTGAGGGGGCATGGGTTTCGTGTGAACATTATGAATATTGGAGAGAACACCCCTTTTTCTCTTCATCTCCTCAGTTCCTGTATCCGTGATTTCAAACCAGGGCTGGTAGGGTTCTCCACCTATCAGAGGAACATCCTCTCTGTTATCGGGCTGGCAAATTATATAAAGTCCTTTGATCCGAAGATCAGGATTGCGATAGGTGGACCGCAGGCCACTTTTATGCCATCTTCTGCCCTTCAACCCATGGGGTCTATCGATTATATATGTAGAGAAGAAGGCGAAATCGCCCTTCTGAACATAGCTTTGGCCATTAGAGATGGAATAGACAACACTGTAATCTCAGGGAGTTCCTGCAAATGTGAAGATGGTTTGTTTTATGATGGTCCCAGTGTAGAAGGCTACAGCGATCTGGACAGATACCCCTCTCCGTATCTTCATAACGACCTTATTGATTTCTCTAATCTTGAAGAGGCAATCCTGTTTACTTCAAGGGGGTGTCCCTATGGATGTGTATTCTGTTATACACCTAATGCCTTTAAACGAAAGGTTAGATTTCATTCTGTTGAGAGGGCAATAGAAGAGATTGAATGGATTTATCGGAAAGGCATTAAAAAGTTCTGGTTTGCAGATCCGAGTTTTTCTATCAATATTGACAGGATAGATCAATTAATGGGAGAGATTCTCCGAAGAAATTTAAAGATACAGATCTGGCTGGAAACCAGAGCGGATCTTGTCAATAACGAGCTTGTGAAAAAGATGAAGGCCGCCGGGGTTTATCTTGTTGCCTACGGGCTGGAATCGGCATCTAAGAAAGTACTTGAAGGTCTAAAAAAGAACATTTCACTGAATGATATGCGAAGAGCGATAAAATTGACCCAAAAACACGGGATAGACGTGGAATTATTCACTCAGTACGGCCTTCCCAATGAGACCTTTGATGATGCTATGAAGACATTGCAATTTCTTAAGGAGAACGATGTAAAGATCAGGGGAAATTCTAATTCCCAGCAGATGCAAGTGTATTTTGGTACGGATGTATTCAACTCTTATCACGAATTTGGGGTTCGTCCACTGGAAAAGAATATACCTGCATATATGTCCATAGGGAAACAGTACGAGACAGAACACCTGTCCTCTGAGGAACTTAAGAAAATCAGGCTGATATGGGAAAAGGAGTCCCTTGACGGGGTGAAGAGAAAGGTTTCATAGGGGGTATTATCAAATAGACTTATAGACTAGTGTCCATCCATAAATGCCTAAAATTCCCTCCCTCTTGAGGGGGGCGGGAAGGAGAAAGGTAGATGGAAAAGAAAGAAATCATGGTTATGAACCCAAATTCCCAACTCCTCATCTACCAAACCCCTGACGGCAATATCAAAATCGATGTCCGTCTTGAAAATGAAACAGTCTGGCTGACTCAAGATCATATGGCTCAGCTTTTTGGCAAGGCTAAATCAACGATTAACGAGCATATTAAAAATATTTTTGCCGAGGGAGAGTTAATAGAAGAACAGGTTATGAGAAAATTCGGAAATTCCGAATTTTCTACCAAACCAACACACTACTACAACCTGGATGTTATTATTTCAGTGGGTTATCGGGTAAAATCATTGCAGGGAACCCAATTCCGAATCTGGGCCACCCAAAGGCTTAAAGAATATATTGTTAAAGGCTTCACCCTGAATGATGAACGGTTTAAAACCGGCAATTCCATGAATTATTTCAATGAATTGCAGGAACGCATTCGGGAAATCCGGCTTTCGGAACGTTTCTTCTATCAGAAGATCAAGGATATTTACGCCACCAGCATTGATTATGATCCGAAGGATGAAAAAACCATCGAGTTTTTCAAGATCGTTCAGAATAAGCTGCTCTGGGCAATCAGTCGGCAAACTGCCGCCGAACTGGTTTATCGCAGGGCAGACGCATCTTTGCCTCTTTTGGGAATGTGGTCTTATGATAAAAAAGCGGATATTCCTGTTCGTAAAACTGATGTCATTATTGCCAAGAATTATCTGGGCGAAGATGAAATTAAGCTGCTTGGACTGCTTGTGGAGCAGTATCTTGCCTTTGCCGAAACTATGGCTATCCAGCACACCCCCATGTATATGAAAGACTGGATTCAGCGGTTGGATGTCATTATTCAACTCAACGGCAGAGAACTGTTAACACATGCCGGTAAAATCAGCCATGAAACGGCACTGGAAAAGTCTGCTATAGAGTATGATAAGTACAGGGAAGAACAAAAGAAACTGGAGCATGAACAGAGTCTTAGAGAATTGGAAGAGGATATTGTTAGATTAAAGAAACAAAAGCCTGATGAGGGGGAAAACCAATGAAATTCGCAGAAGAAAAACTTGAACAAGCAGTAATCGAGCTCTTTAAATCCGAGGGTCAATGTCATTGACTAACCATTGACAAAAATAGTGACAGCTATCACTTAGCTCGTGCGTTGAGTCTGTAGAAAAACCCTATATTTCTTCAATAATTACTTTATTAGACGGCCGATTTATGGTACTATCACTACAATAATATGAGGTCAAACCGTTTAATTTACACAGGGAAGTTGCAGTGGCCAGGTACAAAGATTACTCCTATTTCCAGTTCATCCCTATTTTTTTCGAGAAACAGATTCTGCCAGGCACCTTTGAGTATTCCCTGAATCAAATTAACGGCATGAAAAAGTCTAAGCTGATCAGAAAACTAATTCTCTGCCAAAGGGCTTTTTCTACAGGCTCGTTCGACTGACATCATTAAAGATTGCTGCCAAGTGGGGATTAGATGGATAAGGAAACGGAAACCAAGGACTCATTATACGTTGATAAGGGGTTAGTTACAATGTTCATTAAGATGTCGCCAGAGGAACGTTTGCGAGCCAATGATAATGCAGTGCGTACTATTCTGGAGTTGAGAAATGCCTACCAGCAGCAGAAAAACAACAGGCGCAGACCTAAGCGCACTACTTGAAAGGCTCATAGAGGCAGGCGTCAAGTTTATTCTTGTCGGTGGCCTTGCTGCCGTTGTGCAGGGCGCTCCAGTCTCAACGATGGATGTGGACATCGTATATAACCGATCTTCCGATAATATTACTAAACTGCTTGCGTTTCTCAAATCGATTAGCGCATTCCATCGTCGCCAAGACGACAGGGTAATAGAGCCAAAGGAGGACGATTTTTCGGGGATGGGTCATGCTCTTTTTGCAACCCTCTTAGGACCTCTCGATGTTTTGGCTGTTATTGAGGAGGGAAAAACCTATGAAGACCTCCTTGAGCACACAGTGGAAATTGAGTTTAGAGGTCATACGCTTCGTGTTCTCGAGCTTAAGATGCTGGTTGAACTCAAGAGAATCTCCAAGGACCCCAAAGACAAGCAGCGGCTCCCTGTTCTGGAAGAAACATTACGACAATTGGAGGAAGAAGTGGGGGTCTAGGAGTCTCCTGGATAGGGAAGGAGAAAGAGTTCTTATCATGCCAGAGGGTTCAATAAAAAAATTGTATCTTATCCTGGACCGGGGAGACGGGCATTCTTCTCAGGAATTTCAGGAATATTTTACCGGTCTTTTCCCTTTCCTTGATATATCTGCGGACGTATACCTTATTGCGGAAGATATGGCGAGAGACTTCCCCCGCGTGAGGAAGACGGTAATACAGATTGCCCTTTTCCTAAAAAGACACTCCTTTTACAGGATAAACATCCATCCTGTTCATCCGTTACCCTCTGAAGATTTGCTGGAAGGTATTTACAACGATTTTTTCCAGATAATCAGCCCTTTTAACAGAGAAGGATACATTCACCAGAGTGTGTCCCGTATTATGATTCTACCCATCCTTATGGCGGAAGAGAAGGATGATGTGATCTCCCTCAATAGATGTCTGGATTTCCTGAGGGATCGGCTGATGGTTCCCAGTATTTACGTCCCAGAAGATGTTTCCCCTGGCGGTATTAAAGGCATTGTGAGAAGCGATAAGGAAAGAATTTATCTGGAGCTGGCCGGGGGAGATAAACTGGAAAGACTCATAAATACCCTGGGAGTCCATTCTGTATTCGATGACCTTATGGTATGGGCGAATGCCCCGGTAAAAGGTTCCCTTCAAGGATGCCCTTCTATTATATTGAGAGAAAAAGATGGGAATATCTACGACTGTTTCAAGGCAGTATGCTCAAAACAGCCCGTTTCAAACCTTTACTCTATGAACAGCTTATCTGATCTGCGCATGACATTAGAATCGGACGGAGACAAGTGGGACAATTGTCTGAACTGCGCTGCAGAATCACTCTCTCTTATGAAAGATACCCTCAGGATAAATGACCGCGAAAAAGAGGCATTTAGCATTTCTTTTCATCTTGGCATGGAATTGGTCAAGCAGGAAGACTACAAGAGCGCACTGGAACATTTCGACAGGGTACTGACAGAACATACCGACTTTGAGGATATGGGGAATATCCTCCTTTCCAAGGCATTGTGTCATCTTCGAAGAAACGAAAACAAGAAAGCCATGGTTACCCTGGAAGAGGCAGAAAGACATACCCCCTCTTCAGCTATGATCTATTATTATAAGGGTCTGTGTGAATTCGGTCTCAGGGATTATATAGAGGCAATTGACAGGTTCCAGGATGCCCTAAAAATGGGATATGACCAGCTTCCGCTGGGGGATGTATATTTTTATACTGGGCTCAGTCATATTAATATTGAGGAATACGGTGATGGACTTGCGATGATGAATCATGCAGAGGAGTTCTTCACAGAAAGGAGCCCTCTTTATTATTATATGGGGCTCTGCTATCTTGGCATGAGAGACCTTGGTGCCGCCTTAGACTATCTCAAGAGGGCTCTGGCATCCAGACCTCAAAAGGAGGATTTGAGCAGCATATACTTCTACCTGGGCTTATGTTATAAAGAGATGGGAAGGTATGAAGATGCCCTTTTAGACCTTAAAAGGGCCAGGGAGGCGGAGGAGGGAAGAAAAGACATCCATAACCTGATGGGGTATTGCTATTTCAAATTGAAAGAATATGATGATGCCATCCAATCCTTTATGAGGGCGGTGGAAATAGACCCAAACTCTGCTATCGATTATGCAAATATAGGTGTGAATCTCAAAGAAAAAGGGGAGGTAGAAAAGGCTATCCCCATGTTCAAAAAGGCTCTGAGCCTGGATCCTACTATTGGTTTTGCCAGAAAACATCTTGCTGAGATTACTAAAGAACCTTCCTGATCTCTGAACAGCTTTTCTTAGATTTTCTACCGTCCCCGCTATTCATAGCGGGGACGGTAAGGTCAGCAAATCTTTTATCCTAATTTACCCCCAACCAGGAAGGTACTGATGCAGCATCCTGGCGGCTCTCCTCCCAGGTTACTGGTTAGACCTAATTTTGGGTTATTTATCTGTCGTTTTCCTGCCCTGCCTTGAAGTTGTGCGTACATCTCGTACAGCATCCTTATACCAGTAGCGCCGATGGGGTGTCCAAAGCACTTTAAACCGCCATCAGGCTGGACAGGGAGACCGCCATCCAGATCAAAGAAACCCGATTCAATGTCTTCCCTCACCTTTCCTCTGGGGCTAAACTGGAGATCCTCCATGAAGACGGCTTCTGTGATTGAGAAACAGTCGTGTACCTCTGCCATACCTATCTCTTCTCTTGGCTTTGTCACCCCTGCTTCTTTATATGCAGCGATACCGCATCGGTATATCTCCTCTATATGGGTATAATCATAGTCATCCCTCAACCTGTTTTCACCACCGATGGATATCTGAAGGGCCTTAAGATACATGGGGTCTTTGCGGAAATCCTTGGCCTTGTCAGCACTTACCAAAATAGCTGCTGCTGCGCCGTCGCTCACCCCACAGCAGTCAAACAATCCTAAAGGCCACGAGATCATAGGTGCATTCATTGCCTGTTCAATGGTTATCTCTCTCTGAAAATGCGCCTTGGGGTTCAATGCCCCATTCTTATGACTCTTGTACGAAACACGGGCGAGCATCCTCTTGCCTTCATCAGGACTCAAGCCGTATCTCTCAAAATATTTCGTGGCCATAACCGCAAACATTGCCGGTGCAGTGGTTGTGGGCGCTATGCCTGCAGCATCGTCCATGAGACCCCCTCCTGATGCGGTAAAGGGGAGGTCCAAACCACTGTATCCCTGGTCTTTTAATTTCTCAAAGCCGATTGCGAGAACGATGTCATTTATCCCTGCGGCTATTGAATAGGCTGCGTTCCTGACGGCCTCAGATCCAGTGGCACATCCGTTTTCAACCCTTGTAATTGGGATGTAATTCAGTTTAAGGGGCTTTGATGCCGACATGCCTGTAAGCCCCCATAGTGTCCCAACCCAGGCCGCATTAATATCTTTGGGATCAATGCCTGCATCCTCATACGCCTCATAGGCGGCTTCGACGATTAGATCCTCGGCAGATGCATCCCAGCGTTCGCCAAACTTTGTGCATCCCATTCCAATAATGGCAACCCTATCCTTTATGCTTCCTCCCATTTTTCCCTCCTTACCGTACTGGTCTAATCTTCCAGAAATAGTTGTGGATTCCTCTATTAAAATAGAGTTTTCTGAAGGTAAATTCTACATTCATCCCTACCTTGACTTCTGATGGATCACGGTCTGTCATATCAAAGGCAGCCCTTCCTCCCCCTTCGAATTCTATAACACCGACGACCGCTGGCGGGTCTATACAGTCTGCCAAATTATCCTGGGTATAGGTAAATATACTCAGTTTTTTGTCGGATAATCTGATCCGTTCCCGTTGATCTTTGCTATGGCATTTTACACATACCCTCTGTGGCGGATACTGTTGCGTGCCGCAGACAGTACATTTTGAACCATAAAGGGCAAGATGGTCTTTGACGTGTCTCCACATGGCAACCGCTGCGGCAGGATTTCGATCAGGACGCGCGGCCTGGGCTTTTGGTACAAGCCCTCTAAAGTTCAAGTACTTTTGATAACTAGGGATATCCTTTTTAGACGCCAGTTGCCCCTTTATGCCAGACCTGTTCCTTATTTTTTCTATATTTTCCGTAACCTTCAATAGTATGGCATCACATCCATTGCTGTAGGACAATACAAGGATATTATCCCCTGCTTTGGCGTCTTCCAAAGCCTCTACGAGCATCATAAGAGGCAGTGCCGTTCCTGTGTTTCCCACAAGGGGAAGGATGGAATCCTTGAACTGTTCCGGCGCTAATCCCATAGTCTTACCCATACCCTGCTGCCTTCTTACATTTGGCCCGGAGATGACAACCCTGGCAAAGTCTTTAGGTGCCAACTTATGTTTCTTCAACAAGGCGGATGCTGCCTCCGGAATCAACTTTGAATATCCTACATCAAAACCAAAACGATCCTCCCATGCCTGAACATAAGGCTCTGAAGAGGGTCTCCATACGTCAATCATTTCGTTGGATATGGACACACTATCAACGATTTCTGCCGCAACATCTGTATCTCCAACTACTAAGGCAGCAGCACCATCCCCAAACGTCTGTTCCATCTCCCCCTGGGTTTTTGCCATTCGCGTATCAGAGCCAGTAACCATGATATTCTTCAGTGAACCTGCCTTAACAGCATCCACGGCTGCTATTAAAGCTCCAGTGCCTGCCCTCAGCGAATTGGTAAAATCAAGAGTTCGTGTATCCCTGCCCAAATCCAATACTGTAGCCCCTATTGTGGAAACCATCTTTTCCGCATAAGGAGAGGTGGTGGTGGCAAAATAAAATCCGTCAACTTTGCTTCGTTCCATCCCCCTTAGGCAGTCAATTGCTGACCCAACGGCCATAGTAAGACTGTCTTCATCGAAGTTGGCAACGGACCGCTCTCCTTTCCCCTGAGGAGCGATACCCCATGCCTTTGCGATTTCAATCCTAGGCATCCTATACAATGGGATATATGCCCCGTAAGAAGCAATCCCTACCATATTAGATCCTCCTTATATAATTATTTTGGAATGTACGTGCATTCCAGTGAAAAAATGTCGACGACAATTTTGAGAGCCGACCAAAAAAGACACTATCAGAATTAACTTTTCTTGTCAAGAAAAAGTGTTGAGGCATCAAAGGATAGACTAATAAATGATGCCCCTAGACCGTGGTTTTGCGATGAGAGGATAGCTTTTTGGCGCCTTTGATGAGGGTAAGGAGCATGCCGCCGATAAGAATGATCGAGGCCCCGGATGGTAATTCAAGAAAATAGGAGAGGGAAAGCCCGGAAAGGCAGATCACAATGCCGAATACGATGGAGAGCAACATAATCCGCTTGAAATTCATGGACATCTCGCCGGCAATCGCCACGGGAATGGTAAGCAGAGCGATGACCAGGATGATACCGACTACCTGAATCAGTGTAACGATGGAGAGGGCGACGAGGACAATCAACCCCATGTTTAGCGCCTTTACGGGCAACTGCCTGGCCCGGGCGTACTCTTCATCGAGAGCGACAGACACAAAGCCTTTGTAGAAGATGAATATCGGCAAGGTTACGAGAAACAATAAAATCAAGGTAATGATAACATCTGTCCGTGACGCCATCAGGATGTTCCCGAACAGAAATGTCATCAGATCGGGGGTGTACCCCGGCGTCATGTGGATAAAGATGATTCCCACGGCCACCCCTACAGCCCACAGGATACCGATAAACAGATCACTTATCTTTTCTTCCAGATTTCCGATGATCCCCGCAGCGAGGAGAACAAAAGCGGTTGCCCCGTAGAGGGGTTTTACCCCCAGCCAATAGGCGATGCCCAATCCACCGAATGCGGTGTGGGAGAGGCCGCCGCTGATAAAAACCATACGTTTCGTTACAATGAAAGGTCCTATGAAACCGCAGATGACACTGGCCATGATGCCGGTCAAGACGGCATTCTGCATGAATTCGTAAGATAAAATATTTTCCATGAACCGTGAACCCCGGAACCTTGAACCTGAATAGTTACGGTATGTCAGTGTTTTTTCAAAATAGTATGAGGGATGCCATGACCTAACAGTTCCACAGGGCAACCATAGACATACTCTAAGATATGGGCATCCAGTTCTCCCTTTTCGTGGAAGTAGAGATTTTTGTTCAGACAGGCGATGTGCCTGTATGTAAGGGTGAAGGGTGTCGGATCATGGGTTACAACGACGATGGTCATTTTTTCGTTGAGTTTATTCAGAAAATCCAGGAGGCTGGTTTTTGATGTAATGTCAATTGATGCCGTGGGTTCATCCAGGAGCAGGACCACCGGTTCAGAAATAAGGGCACGGGCGATAAGCACCTTCTGGATTTGACCGCCGGAGAGGTCTTTAACGTTTTCATGCCGCTTGTCATGTAGATTTACCTTTTCGAGGATCATCTCAGCTTTTTCCATATCGTCTTTCGTGTATCTCTTGAGGAAATTTTGTGGACTAATACATCCTGTGAGGACCATCTCCAGGGCACTGATCGGAAAATTTCTGTTGAAACTTGCAAACTGCGGGACATATCCCAGTCGTCCGGTGACATCTCCGAGAATACGGATAGAGCCGCTCCACGGCTTGATGATCCCAAGGATGAGTTTCAGAAGCGTTGTTTTTCCACCTCCATTGGGGCCTATGAGCAGAAGAAAATCCCTCTCGAAGATATCCAGGGAAACATTTTCGATAACGGGAATGTCTTCATATCCGAAAGATACATCGGTAATTTCAATGAAGTGTTCCATGTTACTTTCTCAATACCTGATTGAGGATTTCCGCAAAGGCTTCCATGCCTTTCAGCCAGTCCCTTTCTAAAGGATCCACTTCCACTACTTTTCCGCCGATCTCGTGGGCAATTGTTCGGGCGCTTTTTGTATCAAAACCCTTCTGGACAAAAAGGACCTTAATGCCTTTCCGCCTTGCTATATCAATCATCTCTCTGATATGGGATGCGCCTTTTATTTTCCCCTCTTCTTCAATGGCCATCTGTTTCAGGCCATATTCATCGGCAAAATATCCCCAGGCAGGGTGATAGACCAGGAAGGCATAACCTCTCTTGTCGGTGAGCAGTGTTCTGATCTTACGGTCTAACTTTTCAATATCTCTTAAGAATGCCGTTAAATTTTTCCCGTAATAATCTCTGTATTGAGGATCATAAAGGGACAGCGCCTGATAGATATTCCTGGCTGCTATCTTTACGCAGAAAGGAGAAAGCCATACATGTGGGTCCTGTTCACGGTAGCGTGTGCCATCTGACATATTCACCAAGGTCATTTTTTTATTTTTCCCGGCAATGATATGGAGATACTTCTCTTCAAAGGGAAAGGCAGGGGCGCCCACCTTAATGTAGATATCAGAGTCGGACAGCCTGACCAGTTGTTGAGGGGTTGGTTCGTACATTTCGGGAGATGCACCTGCCGGGATCATGACCTGGACGTTCACCCGGTTTCCCCCCAGTCTCTCCACAAAATATGCCTGAGGCAGGACACTGACGGCAACCTGGATTTTGCCCGAAGCCGAAGCGATTCCGCTATAGCTTCCCAGTACAATCAATAAGGACAACGTCATTATAAGATACGCACTTTTTTTCATGTTACCGTTTCTCCCTTTTTACTCCCACTAAATTGTGCTTGGTGGTTTTGAACTGATGTCATAAACGGCCCGGTTTACCCCTCTCACCTCATTGATGATGCCATACCTTTAGTCTTCACGTAAGACGTATATTGTATATGCTATAATAATATAGTCTTCAATTTTTTCCCTGAGAAGCTTGTGCCCGATATTCTCGGTTCTTTTTGTAAATAATGCAAGCTTTTTTTGCATAAGAAAAAACGTCTTGACAAGAACAGCTAAAGTAGCTATGATTGCAACAAAGTAGCCCCCAAATCAGGAGGTAGCATTATGATAACTGCAGGAATAAAAGATCTTAAGAATCAGTTAAGCAGTTACCTTTCTTTTGTCAAGAAAGGTGAAGACGTGCTAATTACCGAGAGAGGTAAAGTTATCGCGCGCATCATTAATGAAAATTCCCAGAAGACATCATTGAGGCAGTCGCTGCATCCTTTGGTCATGCAGGGTTTGATAACTTTCCCAACAAGTCAGATCGATAAGGACGTTCCTGATCCTTTCGAGATACCTGGCAAACCGATTTCAGAAATGGCCATTGAGGACCGCCGATGATCCTCTATCTTGATACGAGTGCCCTATTGAAAAAATATTTCAAAGAAGAGGGGTCAAAAGCAATGTCAGGAAATAATCAAAGAAAATCAGTTTCCCGGTACATATCCTTCACACATTCTTGCCGCCTTCATCATCGCATAGACATTTATAGGGGGAGTTAAGGGCGGAAGATCACAGGCAGGCATTAGGATGTACCCTCCTTTATGTTTTCTGCCTTTCAGTATACATTCCTTCGATGCCTCCTGTACTTCTTCAAAGCTTCCGATTTGCAATAGAGTGGTAGGTACATTTCCTCCAATGATATAATCTTCACCAAAGAAGGCCGCCGTCTTTTCTATATCCATTTCTGAACCGATACTTATGATACTCCTTTGAGTTATGGGTATATCCTCCCAGAAAGGTAGGTTTCTTTCGTGATCACCACACAGATGGATGAAGAATCTTTTGACCCCTTTTGCTATGAGTTTTTCATGGATTTCACAGATGTAGGGAAAGGCAAATTCTCTGAACATCCTGGGTGATATCAGTTGATTAGTCTCCATAGGTACCGATGTGTTGGCCGTAATACTTGCAGCACCGAACTCGCCTATAAACCAATCGGTATTTCTCAGAATAAAGTCCGTGACCTTTCTCATTACCTTATGCAGTGCTTCCGGCTCCTTATAGTACCACCTGAGCATCCTCTCCTTACCTATGACGGATGCTGCCATTGTGGAGGGGGAACCGGCATAGAGGTTTATAGGCAGACCTTTTTTCCTTAAAAGCCTTGCAAATTCCATCATCTTTGGAAACTGGCCTGCCTTTTTTGGGTCCGGATCGGGAAGTCTGTCTACATCTTCCGGTGTCTTAACAGGGTTATCGACGTTCCTGGGCGGAGTAAGCTGATTGGGTTCAGGATAGCTTATCTTTCCCCCAAACTCCCATGCCCCCTTGTCTGTCCATCCAAAGGAGAACCCGCCATCATGACCGTAGAGTTCTTTAGTAAGAAGCTGAACATTGAGGCACTTTTCAGGATCGGCAAAAAATTCTTTAAATGGTATGCCAGAAATCTTAGCAGCAAAACTCTGGATAAAAGGGTTAACCGGAACCCTGTCGATTTCTTTCCCTTCGATTAGTGCTTTCATCCTCTCTTCTGAGGTCATTCTGTCAGCTAGCATTATGGCCTCCATTATTCTCGAATATTAGTCCAGTAGCCTTTAGCTTATTCCCAACAGTTCTTTCGCCTTCTTCACCGCGGAAGCCGCATGGAGTGCATAACCGTCCGCCCCGATCTTATCGGCAAATGACTGAGATATGGGGCCTCCGCCTACCATTACCTTATACCTCTTCCTCAATCCTGCACCTCGGAGCATATCGATAACCCTTTCCATCCCCACCATGGTTGTGGTCATCAATGTTGACATGCAGATTATCTGCGCCTCTAGCCTTTCGGATTCATCTATGAACCTCTTTAAGGGGACATCTCTGCCGAGATCATGAACCTCAAACCCTGAAGACTCCAGCATGATCTTGACCAGGTTCTTTCCAATGTCGTGAGTATCACCCTCAACAACCCCTATGACAATCCTCCCCACTGTCTTTATAGAATCTGCTTTTATATGTGGCTTCAATACATCGATGCCGGCATACATGGCATCTGAACATACCAATAGCTCTGGTATAAAATATTCTCCATTCTCGTATTTCTGACCGACAACCTCCATCCCCTTTGAAAGGCCAGTGGTTATGGCCTCATATGCGTCAATGTTTGCCTGCAGGGCCTCTTTTGCCAACTCAACAGCCCTGTTTTCATCCATTGTTACGACCGCATCGGCCAGGTCATTTAGTATCTCAGTTTTGGTTCTTTGCATTTTCCCCTCCCATCTCAGGATTGCCCGGAAATTCCAAGGATTGAACAAACAATCTCTGGTAACCTTCAAAAGAGGAAAGGGGGAACGCTGCAACCTTTCCTGCAATTTTTTCTGCCTTTTGTAGTAAAGAAGGATTGCTCCCAATCATCTTCGCCCCGGCTATGCTGCTGTTTCCCAGGAAATTGTATTCCGCATTGGGCATATCATCAAGAAAACCCAACCTCTTTATGTGATCCAGCTTGAGGTTACGACCGAACTCCCCGGCGATATAAACAGATCGAACATCTTCA